>Ga0325405_1000769_pt1 | contig 31386 bp, 12 predicted proteins | sample PopdelMetagenome_21_FD_205663 | JGI IMG/M metagenome (GOLD analysis project Ga0325405, IMG submission 205663) | Populus deltoides microbial communities from Bellville, Georgia, United States - Xylem-Control-R2 | ecosystem: Host-associated > Plants > Phyllosphere > Stem > Wood/Secondary xylem... | reverse complement strand
GCGGACACTGTGATTATTTGTTGGTTAGGGTTAGTTATACGGCGGATCCGTTAATTAACCAATGTTAAGAAAAGATAAAAATTCAGAATATAAGTTGAAGTTTCGTTTCAAGGATCGGTTCTGATTTCTGTAGGTGGATGTGTGCTTGCAACCAAGGTTTGTTTTCTTGATATATTTCAGTTTCAATTGATTTTGTTTGCTAGTTTAATTTCTTCCATAGTTTAGATCATCACAAATCAAAATTCCCCAATTGCATAACATATAGCATAAAAATCTGAACTAAACCTTCCTCGTGGGATCGACCCCTTGCTTGCTCTATACTATCTTGTGTGTTTTAAGCTAGGGTAATTAATTTGTGCGACCGCGACATCGCAACATTGATGTTGGGGTAGTGCCAGTGGATGAAGCATTTTGATTTTGAAGGTTTTCCATCTGTAATTACCAAATGAAAACATGTTAAAATTTATGCTTGTTGAAGCATTCAGCCTACAGACTCAATTAGAAACATTCAAATAAACTATTCAGCCTACATACTTAATTAGAAACATTCAGCCTACAAGAAATAAACTATTCAGCCCACAAACTCAAAAACCAAACTGGAAAGTCTAAAATTTAGACTGCACAAACCTCACTTGGAAAAATAAATAGGATAACTGATTAGTACTTAAAAGTGCATTCTCATTAAGGCTTTATATCATCATATTGCACTTAAAGTATCATTAAATTCCCTAACTTAAACATGTTTTATATAATAAGTCTGATAATGTAAGATAGCTTTAATTTATGGTAAATGCTCATTTTAAATGCAGTCGTATCTTACAATTCAAAGGATTGATTGATGTGAGTAACTATTGAAAGTGAAAGGACAAAGAAAGGACTAGGCTTAGAAAAGAGATGTTGGATCTTGGATTTCAGTCTGGTTTATATGGCTAGAATGCTAAGACACAGGCCTAAAACATTCATGAAGAGTTCAAGACTCAATTCGGTCGTTTTGGAGTCCAAATCTTAGTATCAAAAGAGAAGTCCGAATTTGTCTTGTAGCCCAGACACTATTCAGTGTTCAGTCTATATCTCGGGTTCTAGAAGTCTAAATGAGCTCATTCTTTTTTTGGTGGAAAGCTGATACAGATTCCTATAATTTTCAAGAAGACCACTTTGCCAAAATTGTGACAATGTCATTTCGTCCAGAAAACAAATCCATACCTAAACCACCAAGTCCACTAAGTCATTAGCTGGCCACTAATTCAATAGTTAATTACCAAATGAATAATTCTTTTTGGCCTATAAAAGGAGGCATTTGCCATATATTTAGGCATCTTGGTTTTCAGATGAAGATCATTTTCTTGCTTGCTCTCTCTTTTTGTAATGTTCAAGTTCTATTTCATGTTATATTTTCTTTAATCTCTTATTTATGTTTTTCATTTCCTTTATTATACTTAGTTAACTTATATCATAATCATGTTCATATCTTGTTTATTCATGTTTCTCTTCTTCATAATTTTTAGCTAAGTTTATTATGTCAATGTGAAAAGGTTTCACTAATAGTGTTAGAATAAGTATAATATAAACTCAATATGGACTTTAATGCTTATATCTAAGAACACTTGCCATTAACATGTCTTATCTTTTTTATTTTTACCAATTCATAATACCTTACTTGTTAAATGGTTAATCTAGATTTGTGTTGTATAACACTTGATATTTTAAATGTTTGATCCTTCATCGTCTTCGGCCGACATCGTTGTTATGAGAAGAACTTGATTTGTTGTTAACATAAGTTAGCAACATGAATGCCTGATGATGTTTATAAGTATGGTGTTACAAAAATAAGATAATTAATATGATCATGTTAATAATTTATAATGAATTTATACTTTACTTATTTCTAATACTGTTAGTGGATCCTCTAACCTTGACATTTGTTTTATCCTTGTTTAATCCTTACATCAATATCACATCTCAAAGTTCTCTTCAACTCTTTGTTTTATTTTTTTTAATATATATTATATTTGTAATTTATATAGTTAACCTCCCTATGGTTCGACCTCGGTCTTGCCGGGTTATTTATTACTTTGACACTCCTGCACTTGGGATAAGACATTAACTATTTGATCGTGTCAAAAACAAGAAAATAATGAAGAAGCAATAGAAATCATGAAAGAAATAGGATACTGTTAACTCATCTCTTTGGTGCTGCTCCTTATCCTGTTTTCAATGTCATGCAATTTAATGTTGCCTGTAGTCTTCATCTTATCATTTACATTAAAAAAACTATAACAAAAAATTAATTTATAAATTAAAAGCAAAACAAAATTCAATTTCAAATATAATTTGGTTACAAGTAGATAGTAAAGATTATCCCCTCTTTTATTTAGTTGAAGGTTCAATTGACCTTTCATGGTCGTGTTTAAAACCACTCAAAATCAAAGAGAGCTCATTTTGTTTCTTCTCTCCCCACAACACAAAATTCACAAAGACAAGATACATAATCATTTCTCATACATTCCATGAAAAGCTAGAAAGAATCAAGAAACCCCTATTAATCATCCAAAGTTCATGTCTTTTCTTTTACCAAACCTCTCCCCTTCTCTCCTTATCAATCCCAAATCCTTCAAAGATAAAGAGAAACCAATCTTGTACTAAACCCAAACTTTACCCTCTCATTATATACCACCACCACAACAACAACAACTAATAAACCCACCAATACTAACTCTTCTATGTCCCCTCCACTGCAGGTTAAGACTTCATCAGGTGCATATGATAAGGAGCAGCACCAAAGAGAAGAGTTTTATGTAAACCTTGGCCTAGTTCTGCGGACATTCTGTGAGGATTTCTTTTGATTTAACAGAATTTAAAATCTCTATTGTTAACTCTCTACTGTTAAAATCATATTGTCAGAGAAGAAATCACTCTCTACTGCTATAGCATATGACGATTTAACAAAATTTAGAAACATTGAGAAATAAAAAACATATGTCAAAGAAAAAAATAACAGAGAAAGAAATCTTACTGCAAAGAACTGAAGAAGGGTGATTAGATGGATTACTGTTGAGGCTTGGCTGTTTAAGGGTGTTGCTGGGATGCTAGATCTGGAGATGTCTAGCACTGTAAGGTTTTCCTGCTAGATCTAGTTCACGTCTTCGTTCACTACCATAGAAGGGTTTCCTGGACACGAGTGATGAGTCTGTGACTCTGTCTGATGAGTCTGTTGATGATCTTAGAATTGGGTGTGGAGTGTGCATGGATTGAGGAATGAGGAGTGAGGACGAGAAGAAAGACTGTCTATTCTGTGTCTCTATACTTTTAAAGGGAGGGGGCAGTTGTGCTAACTTAGTCTGCTAGGTTTAATGAGACATGAGTTATACCGGTTTATCTATTAGAAAGCTTTTTTTATTTCTAAACCAAACTGGTTCGGTTCGATTCGGGTTGTTCCGTTTAAGCATTACGAAACTGGAAACCTAATTGAATCAAATATTTTTCTAAATATTCTAATCGGTTTAATCGGTTTTTTTCACAGTTCGGTTTTTTCGGTTAATTTTTTTTTGGTTTTCTCGGTTAAATCGGTTTTTTAATTTTTTTGCTCACCCCTAGCTTCGGCTAATGGCATCCTAAGGTGATGACCGGGATGTTCGTTTCAAGAATTGATGCGTTCATGTGTACTATGTTTTGTATATATCAAGTATATGAAAGAACTATGATTGTTATGCTTTAAACCGATAATAACGTTAGTTCGGTTAATGATATTCGAGATGGATGATCGGATTTGAGTATTGTAATTAGCCTTGGTAATTGATGAATTATTAAGGGTGGTATTCACATAAGTAAGGAGAAATGAAATAATTATGCTCTTTTGGTCTATGAATAAAATGTAACGTTAATATTGCTTTATTATGTTTTCTTTAATTGCTTATTATGCTTGAAATTACCTTGTGCTATAACAAGGACATCATACCAACATGATCCGTAAGGAAATCCGTTTCGCGGCTCACACATTTTGAAAATAATATATATTCACATGTTACGGGTGATATGAGTTCTATATGAACAAACATGGTAATCGCTCAATTAGTCGTCCGACCCCTTTGTAAAGACTTGTAATGAAAAATTGAAATGGGACACGGATGTTTATGTGCGAACATGTAGATATGACATGTATGAATATACGCATATGGTATTCTTCTTATGAGGATGTTATATTATGAAATTATATAAGGTCAGGATAACAAAAGTACTAGTTGTGTAACTTGTCGTTCGGCACTCTTGTATAAACTTGTGATGATAACAAGACTAGAACATGAATGTGAATTTATGAGTATGTCAATATGATATAATGTAAACCTATGAGTATTAAAATATAATATTATGGGCATTTGTATTGAGAATCCATTTTATGGAAATGTTGATTTACGTTATCCTACGTGGATTGAGCCTCGTTAATGACTGACATGCCATTATAAATCCGCAGAATGATATGGTGAAAAAAATCCAGAACCTGACAATTTAAAAAAAAATCTTCATCAATTTTGGCATTGAAAAAGCCGGATTGTTACAGTACGCATGGAAAACTAGCATGTCCATATTGTATGGAAAATAATAAGGTCTTCATGTTAACAAATGACAATAAAACATCTTTTTTTTTATTGTCACGATGGTTTTCACTAATGGGTCATAAGTACAGAAAAGAACATAAATAACTTCTTTGTTAGTAGAGTTGAAAGGGATATTATTGCACCGCCACTACTATCAGGGAAGAATTGCATGACTTGGTGATGTGCTATGAAATGATTCAAAAATCGGCAACAATGAATCTGATGAAAAATGGATGAAGGATGGGTATGTTGGTTGCCTTTCTTTTGGTGTTTAGGATGGATTATAATGATTTTAAGGTAAATAAGATGGAGGATATACTAGAATGATACTTTGATAAGTCGATTTGGACGCCACAAAGATCAATCTAGGATTTCGACGCCACACTCTTTGTGAAAGAAAAGTGACAAGTCAAGTAGGGTTCTTCACAAAAATCAATTTGGAAGAACAATTCTTAATTCTCTAAATTAAGTTTCAAATCTTGGCCAAAAGTGTTTATTACATATTCTGATATTATATTTATAATTGGAACATCCCTCCATAGTTAAGAAAATTCAATATGACAGAAGTCAAGCCCAAAAATTAGACTTTGATAAAGTAACTAAACAAATTTAACTAGCACACGTTTTCTAACCTTAATTGAAACATAAATAGACCAAATTTAAAACGACTGTAACTTCTTGCACAAAAGTCCAATGCAATCATGGTTGGACAATCTAGAAAGATCACGTTCTGAACTTGAAATCCATCTAGATTAGTCTTGTCTTCACATGCAATGGATGACTTCAAAATCAGGTTCAAATTCATCTACTATTTTGACAGTAAACAACATCAATTTCTTCACTTATTTGCATTATCAATCCAAACTCAAGTAGCCCAACATCAAAAGAACCATTAAGGGCTTTTCCCATGTCCAAGTTTCAATTGTAGGTAAATAAGAACCTTTGAACCAATTCCGAACATATTGCTAGCTTTTAACTCCGAAACAACTTCATTCATTCTAATTTGACTCGTCAAGGCCCTTTGCAGTTGTTTCGCTCTCGCTCTTGTTATTGGGCCATCTGAATCTTTTTGTAGATTAGTTCAGCTTTACGAGATGGATTATAATCCCCATGATGCACATCACTTGGTGTTAGAATACGATGACATTATGTTTGGTTAGCAAATTGTATATAGATTGTTGGATTTTTTTTATTATTTTTATTTTTCTCGTATTAATATAGTTAGCTAATTGATTTGTTAGTGTTAATGAATAATTTTTAATTTCATGAAAAATAAAAATTATTTAAAAATAAAAAATAAACAAAATAGTAGCCATCATAAATAAATAAAAATTAAAAATAGCTAAGATAATAGTTAAGATAAATGAAAAGTTTTTAATGTGAAATATTCATACTATAGATACTTTAATGTGTTTATATTAACCTCTTATGATCATTTCGCAAATGGTCGTAGTAAAGTTAATTGAAAATTAGGTTAAATTAACGTAATTGAAATTATTCAATTAACATAGATTGAAATAAAATCAACTGGTTTGTAGCAATTCAATTTAAATTGTTGTGTATTTGCAAGTTTAAAATTTTTTGGTGGTCTCCTGTATCGGTGAGGTGTTGTCAAATGTTTTTTAAATAGGAATGTTTACAGTACCTTAATCCTTTAATATGTGTAGATACCTAGGAAAAAGTCAATAGCATGTTATATGTACAAGATTTCTACTAGTTCTTCTAGCATTACTTTTGTGATCATGAATCATTAGTTGCTAACCAAGAACATGCACCTGAGACATATGCATCAACTCACGACGCAGGCTTATTGAGTGTGATGTCGCCACATTGAGGGGGGTCCCTTCACAATATAATCTATTTACCTGGAAGTACCAGGCTTAGTAGAAAAACAACCTTTCAATGTAAGTTTATTTTCCATTCACATTGTCATGTTAATAATTTATGAAAAAGTAATTTTAATTTATAAATCGAATCTCATGTTTACAAACATTGAGGCTGCCATAACCATAAAATCGATGATGAAATCATTGATGAAAATTTAATTGTTCTAATGGAGTCAGGATTCCAAATATCCTGAATGGAAACCTATGATTGATTCATGGCTTAGAAGGTTTAAGGTTAGTATTAACTTAAATACTTTTTATTATGTTAATTTAGTTAGTTTATTAACTTATTAATGAAATTTTTCTTGTATAAATTTTAACTGCAGGGAAAAATTTGAATGGGATAGAGTTGACCACGCTATTGTAAGGAGGGCTTGAGAGAATCACGCTGCAATTAGATACGATTGAAATCAAAATAAAAAAAAATTAATCCTTTTATTCAATTTTATTATTTATATACTAATAAATAATTCATTTGTACCATATAGGTTGCGTGATTTTTGGTATGAGACACAAAAGAAAGCCAAAAAATATATGAAAGAAAAAGAGCTTCTAGACTGGAAGAAGGTGGCGGTTTGAAAAGATTTCAGACCTCCGTACACCTTAGTGGCCATGTGAGCGGAATATGTTCAACATATGATATCTGATCATTTTGTGCAACAATCACACTCTGGTACGGAGAACCAAAATCAGTGTGTTCATGGTTTTGTTACAATGCACACCGACAACTCCATTCTGTTTGTTTTGCATGCGAAGCAGATGGTAAGATTCTTTTTAATTACATCTAATTTTTTATTTGTTGTTTTTTATAAATATATTTAACTAACAATAATTTTGTCTTACAAGTTACGGTTCATGGACGTTAACCAAGCTCGATTGAGCTTTTTGTGGAAACGCACGTACGAATTGATTACAAGTTATTATTGTTTTGAATTTGCTGACTTTGTTTTGTCCATGATATGGTGATGATCTTTCAACCCATCTGGATCTCGATCTAGATTTGTGATTGGAGGCAGAATTGTCCAATAAATCCGATAGAAATCGAGTGCACGGTCTTTCTAACACTATGAGTGAGTTCTTGCAAATGACCCATAATATTTTAATCGTTGGATGCTCACAATTAGTTTTGAGCATTCAAACTCCAAAGTTCGAGGTAATTTTAGACTAGCGAGTTAAAGATCGGATGACCCATTTTGTTACTGATTATGAATGACTCAGTGCTGAGATGACTGACCTCTGTCAAATAGTAATGGAGATGAGATCACAAATGGATGGTACATGTGCTCCCTCTTATATAGCTTCATGGTCCAGACAAAGACCCTCTAACGCCTCTATTCTAGATTAATTGTATTTAAACTTATAAATATTTAAATTTGTAATAAATATTTGAATTTTATATTAAATAATTTATTTTTAATTTTTTTCTATTTTTGTTTAATAGATTTTTTAAAAAATATATGTTTTAAAATTATTACTAATGTAGTTATCAACGAACTATTGAGAGTTGAAAAAGAATTACTACAAATACCAATATCACAATTTAATTAATACTGACAAACTGTGAGTATAAATATTGATATAAATGTTATGATGTCGCGGTCACACAAATTAATTATCCTAGCTTAAATAAACAAGATAGTATAGAGGAAGCAAGGGGTCGATCCCACAAGGAAGGTTTAATTCAGATTTTTATGTTATATGATATGCAATTAGGGTGGGATTGAGGTTATCTAGGCTATAGTAGAATCAAACAACCAAGATAAATTAAATAAATAAGAAAACTATTAAGAGAACAAACCTTGGTTTCAAGTAGACGTCCACTTACGGAAATCAGAATCGATCATTGAAATGAAACATCAATTTATATTCTGAATCTTTATCTTTTCTTAACATAACTATCCGTAGTTCATGTTTGATTTGTTTGAATGTTCTCCTAAGATTAATAACGTAGATCTACCATAATTATTAAACTAAGTTGCTTCACAAGATTATATACCACAACTCTGGTTTTGATATCAAACTTAGCAATAGATTGTTCAAAATAATAACTTAGAGTCCGCTCTAGCAATTAAAATAAATAATCATAAGACATAGGAAAACAAATATATTCATCATATAAACTGAAACATAAAACATAAAAACAAAGAATATCAATGCATTTTATATATAAAACATAGGCAAAATACTAAGTAAATGTGGTTAAAATTATCAAATAATATGGTTGCATCAAATACCCCCATACTCAGCTCTTGCTCGTCCTCGAGAAAGGATAGATGAAATCAAACCAAATTTAAATAATTAAAATAACTATGACTAATCTCTTAATCTCTCATCAATGTCAAAGAGTACAAGCATTATAAACAAGAATACAATAAAAAAAGGATAAATAACACAAATTTTCATGAATTTATTTACATGCAACTTCAAAACTCAATTAATCGTTAGGATTTAAATGAAATCTATATCATGACAAAGTGATAGGTCCTCTCATTAATATACACTCCAACATTCATGTATTTAGAGCTTATGTGTTTAGATCTCTCAAATTTAATAAATGAATATGTTCCACCGTAAGCTTTCTCTTCAATCTCATCTCCATTACTAAAATATTACACACAATGCATGAATCAAAAGGTCTTATTTTTTTGTTGTAATGGGGCTAAGGTTAAGGTGAGGTAAAAGAAAGGAAAAGAAACAGCTAAAACCAAAAGAAGTAAAGCATTCAAAAAATAATTTTTTGAAACAAGATATCTCATCAAAGCACATAAATTTTCCATCTTTAAGCACCAATACTTAACTTCTTTTGATTTCAAACTCCATCAACAAAAAAAATTTAGAACAAAATGGAACGCTTTTCTTTCTCTTCTTCCTTTTATTTTATTTATTTATTTATTTTTTGCAACTTTGCCCATTCTTTTCATCTCTCACCACTTTTTTTTTTCTTTCTTTCTTTTTCATTATTTCCAACCATAATCCTATGAAATATCAACAAGTATATGCTCTACTAATCCTTGGCCAGGGGAAAAGAAAAACATATAAAAAGTTAAGGCTTACATATAGGTAAAGCAAAGAAAAGATAAAAAAGCTCAAAAGGGGCTCACTAAGGATAATATGCTTTAGGTTAGCTTTTTGGCTCAGGTGATTAAAATTTCTTATGCCTTTATCATCTTCATGTACACATGTAATGTGAATGTAATCTCAACAAGATATGAAGCAAGTTCTAGAGATACATATCATTGGAAAAAAATGCACAATCCAAGAATATAATGTTGAAGGCTTAAAAGCTTGCATTGGTACAACACTATAAAGTTAACATGTCATATTTTCAAAGTCAATCCCTAGACTAATTCAACTTTAAAACTTGCATGCACACTCATTCATTTGACTTATATTTTCATCTCTCTTAACTAATTCTCATATATGATACTCAGATTCTCATAAACCAATGAGAGTTCAAAAGATAAAACTTAGACTTTTTTAAAAAAAAACAACAACGAAAACCAAAATTCTCTTAATACCCCCACACTTTAAACATAACATTGTCCTCAATGTTGAAATAAATGAAAAGGAATATAGGAGAATGACAAAAATAAAGTAAAAAGAGAAAAATAAAAGATAAGGGATAAAGAAAGCAAATCTGATTTTTTTTTTGTTGGGTTGCCTCCCAATAAGCGCTTTTGTTTTATGTCATTGACTCAACATATCACAAGTTCATAGATTGGTTCAGCTAACTCCACTGAAGCGGTGAGTTCTATCGTCCAACCTTCATAAAAAGTTTTCAATTGAAGTCCATTAACCTTGAGTACTTTGTTTGTTTCTAAACTTGTTATTTCAACTGCACCATAAGGAGAAATATTAGAAACAACAAAGGGTCTAATTCAACGAGAGCGCAACTTTCCAGGAAAAAGTTTCAAACGTGAATGATAAAGAAGGACTTTGTCTCCAACATGAAACTCCTTTCTTGTAATCATTTAGTCATGAAGACTCTTGGTCTTTTCTTTGTAAAACCTTGCATTCTCATAAGCATCATTTTGTATCTCTTTCAACTCTTGCAATTGCAACTCCCTTGCAATCCCAATAGCATTATTGTCCATTTAACATTGTTTAATGGCCCAAAAAGGTTTATGTTCAAGCTCTACCGGTAGATGATATGCTTACCCGTAAATCATCCTATAAAGTGACATTCCTATAGGTGATTTGTAAGAAATTCGATAAGCCCAAAGTGCATCACCAAGTTGAAGACTCCAATCTCGCCAGTTAGGTTGCACTATCTTCTCTAAAATGAACTTGATTTCTCGATTTGAAATTTTAGCTTGGCCATTCCTTTAAGGATGGTAGGCTATAGAAGTTCGATGAGTCACATAGTATTTGTGGGGTAATGCTTCCATTGAACGATTGCAAAAATAAGTACCACAATCATTAATGATAGCTTTAGGGATTCCAAACTTGTCAAATATGTAAGTCCTGACAAAATTTAAAATAACCTTAGCATCGTTAGTTCATGTGGCTTTTGCCTCCATTCATTTGGACACATAATCAACAACAAGAAGAATATAAAGATTACCAACAGAAGAAGGAAATAGACCTATATAATCAATATTCTAAACATAAAAAATTTCACTTACAAGAATATTTGTTAAAGGCATTTGGTTCTTATGAGTGATATTACTTGTTCTTTGGTATTTTTCACATGATTTGCAAAAGTGATATGTATCCTTAAAAATAGAATGCCAATAGAGACCACTTTCAAGTACCTAATGGGATGTTCTTTTTTCTCCAAAATGCCCACCACAAGAATGAGAATAATGAAAGGTGAGAATGGAATGAAATTAATCTTATGGTACACATCTCCTAACTACTTGATTCACACAAAATTTCCACAGATAAGGAGTGTCCCAAAAATAATATTTAGCATCAGCTTGTAACTCATCTTTTTAGGATTTAGGCAAATCTGGATGGAATTCTTTGGTGACTAAATAGTTCACCAAATCAGCATACCATGGTCTTGTAGAGGAATGTAGCACATACAACTGCTTGTCGGGGAATGTCTCTCTTATTGTTTCGGTTTGTATATCATTGGTCCTCAATTGGCTCAAGTGATCAGCCACTTGGTTTTTGACACCTTTTTTGTCTTTAATCTCAAGATCAAATTCTTGTAAAAGCAAGATCCACCTAATCAATCTCGGTTTGGACTCTTTTTTCTTCAAAAGATACCTCAAAGTTGCATGGTCAATAAAAACAATGACTTTTGTACCAAGTAGATATGACCTGAATTTTTCTAAAGAAAACACCATTGTAAAAAGTTCATTTAAAATGCAGGACGCATATGCGATAACATGCAAATTTTTCCCTATTCTTTGCCTAAGTACAACCCCTACCACATAGTCACTCGCATCGCACATTATCTTGAAAGGTTCATCCCAATTTGGTGGTTGTATTATAGGGGTAGATGTTACATGCCTCTTAAGCTCATCATAGGCATCTATAAATGCTTGATCAAACACAAAATCCACTTCTTTGGCTAATAACTTGCACGAGGGTGCTGTAATCTTCGAGAAATCTTTAAAAAGCGTCGATAGAAACCTGCATGGCCAAGAAAAGAACGAATTTCCCTCGCGCATGAAAGATAAGCCAATGATGAAATAACATCTATTTTAGCTTTATCAACCTCTAATCTACGCGAAGACACAACATGCCCAAGAACTATTCCTTGTGCTACCATAAAATAACACTTTTCATAGTTCAAGACAAGGTTAGTTTCAATGCATCTTTTCAAGACCAAAGATAAATTTTCTAAACACTTATCAAAAGAATCACCATACACCGCGAAATCATCCATGAAAACCTCAATTATTCTTTCGACATAGTCAGGAAAAATACTCATCATGCATCTTTAAAAAGTTGCAGGTACATTACAGAGACCAAAGGGCATTCTTTTATATGCATATGTACCAAAAGGACATGTAAATGTAATCTTTTCTTGATCTTCAGGATTAATAACAATCTGATTATATCCATTATATCCATCATGAAAGCAATAAAAAGACTTACCTGCCACGCGTTCAAGCATTTGGTCCATGAATGGTAATGGGAAATGATCTTTGCGTGTAGAAAGATTAAGCTTTCTATAATCAACACACATTCTTCAACCACTCGAGATGCAAGTAGGAATGAGTTCATCATGTGTGTTTTTTACCAACGTGATTCCGGTCTTTTTAGGCACCACATGGATTGGTGCCACTTATTTACTGTCCGTGATGGGGTAAATGACTCCTGCATCTAATAGTTTTAAAATCTCGGCCTTCACTACCTCTATCATAGGCGGATTCAACCTCCTTTGTATTGCCCTCATTGGTTTTGCATTGTCCTCTAATAGTATGTGATGCATACACATCGAGGGACTAATGCCCTTGATGTCGGTTAAAGTCCATCCAATGGATGTTTTGTGATTGCTCAACAACTTCACAAGTATTTCCTCTTGCGCACTTATCAAACCTTTTACTATGATAACGGGAAGTGTATAGTTGTCGCCAATGAATACATACTTTAAATTATCGGGCAAAGGTTTCAATTCTAACTCGGGGGCCTGTAAAATTGATGGCAAAAGCTTTTTATGTGAAAGTACTAAATCAACAAAGACATTACCATGGGGAACAGTTTGCAAAGCTTGTCAAGCCAATGCTGATTCTTGCATGTTTTGGGGAACACATATGTGCCTCTCCATCTCTTCTATCTCAGTAAAATCATAGTCATAGATCAAAGTCATGCTTAATCCGTCCTCATAATAAAAATCAAAAACCTATTGCACACACTTATCAAATTGGTCATAGCATATGATAGAATAAACATTATTGTAAAGATATTTCATTGCATCATAAAAATTAAATTCAATTTTTTCATCTCTTACTTTCATGGACAAAGTATCCTTACCACAATCAATTTTCATATTGACAGTTTTCAAGAATGGTCTTCCAAACAATATAGGAGTGTTGTTTGATGAATCACAAGAATCACGTTCCACATCAAGAATATAAAAGTCGCATGAAATAACTGAACTATCAATCTTGACTAGGACATCTTCTATAACACCAAGTGGATAAACAAAACTGCGATCTGCAAGTTGTATTACAATGCTAGTTTTAATCAAAGGCTTAAGACTAAGAGAATCATAAACATGTTTAGGCATAACACTAATTGATGCACCCAAATTGCATAAGGCCCTTTTAAAACTAGCATTTCCAAAAACACATGGGATAGTATACGCACCTGGGGTTTTTTGCTTCAAATGCATATTCTTTTGAACAGCCGCATATACAACTTCACCCATACTTATTGTTTCGTACCCTTTCAACTTGTAAGCTCTCTTCATAGTACACAACTCCTTCAAGAATTTGGCATACTTGGGAATTTGCTTAATAGCCTCAATCAAAGTAATGTTGAGTTCCACTTTCATGAAAACCTCTAAAATCTCTTTTTCTTTATCCTCTTTTTTAGATCTAAAAGAACTCATAGGAAAGGGGGGAATTTTCTTAAAACTGGAATTCATTGAGTTAGGACTTACCTTTGGAGTATTGGTCGTTGTTTTAGTTTGTGGAGGAGGATGTTTCTTCTTTATGCTTAGTTCGGTTTCTATCTCTTCTTCTTCCTCCATCTCAATTTGTTTTAACCTTTGCTCTTCAAGTTCTTTTCCACTTCACAGCATGATCGCACTAACATTCTCTTTTAGATTCAATGCTTAGGAGGGTAATTTTCCATTCATTTGTGCCTCCAATTTCCCTACACTTGAAGCTACTTGCCCCATTTGTGACCTAGTTTCTTATTGAAAAGACGTGACATTTTGTTGCAAGTTCATTGTGTTAGAAGCCAAGGTTTTCATCATCTTATGAAGATCCTCACTCGATGACCCTATAACATTGGAGTTTGTAAATGCAGAAGGGGGCTGTCTCGCTGATAATTCTATTGAGGCTGAAATCCATGAGGATGAAACTGTCAGCCTTAATTACCTTGTAGAGGTGGGTTCCCATAGCGTAAGTTCATATGATCTCTCCATCCGGGATTGTACATGTTTGAAAAGGGATTATACTTACACTAGGGTTGCCCATTGTCAACTGCATTAGCTTATTCAATGTAATCTTCTTGCATTATTGGGCACATATTCGAAGCATTTCCTTGTAACGAGCATATGCTACAAAATTCACCTGTTGTATCAATGATACTACGGTCAGTAGGCATCAGTCCTTTTTAGAAATATTGAATGAGCAACTGAACGAGTATATGATGATGAGGGTATTGAATGTATCTCCCTATAAGATTGTTGAATCCCATATATTTCTTTTCTTTTGTTGGCAACTCGAGAGGCTGGGAAATACTTTTCAAGAAAAATCTTCTTCATGCCATTCCAAGTTCCAATGGAACTTGGGAGAATAGAGAAAAACCATGCCTTTGCTGCCCCTTTTAAAGAGAAAGGGAAACCTTTCAACTTAACTTGTTCTTCATCAACTCCTTTCGGTTTCATTCCAACGTAAACCATGTGGAACTCCTTAAGATGAGTATGAGTGTCTTATCTGGCAAGTCCATTGAATATTGACAGTAAGTGTATAAAACCAGACTTGATCTCGAAGTTCACATTATTATCAATGTTTATGCACAATGGTTGATTTTACATGTTAGGAGCAGTGAGCTCCTTGAGTGTCTGTTGTCGTGCAACAACCATGGTGTTGGTGTGAGCTTCCTTTCGTAACTTGCGTAAAGTGTTCTCTATTTTGAGATCTACTTGCACTTATCTTTGGTTAGTAGAATGGGTTACAAGCATAAATTATTAAGAAAACTCAAAAGAAACCAACCACATAAAAGATATAAAGTAGTGCAAATTGAATGAAAATCATATGCTAGAACACAAACACTACCTAAAAACCCTAAAAACAATGAAATTTAGCCTCGATAGGGTGGGGCTAGTTGCCAAAGGCATTAGTCTTGTTCAAAACGTCGTTTCCTTTCAGGAAACAAAAGGCCGAGACCTAATTCCACTAAAAAATCAGTTTTGAACAATAATTGTACAGTACCACTACAAGCAACACTGTTTCTATTTCTTTTTCTTTTTTTTTCAACAAAATAAATAACAATCACAGCAAACAAAAATCATAGCACAATAATTAACTAAAATCACTTCCTCGACAATGGTGCTAAAATTTGTAGCGATGTCGCTGTCACACAAATTAATCATCCTAGCTTAAATAAACAAGATAGAATAGAGCAAGTAAGGGTTCGATCCCACGAGAAAGGTTTAGTTCAGATTTTTATGCTATACAATATGCAATTGGGGGGGGATTGAGGTTATCTAGGCTATAGCAGAATTAAACAATCAAGCTAAATTAAATAAATAAAAAAGCTATCAAGAGAACAAACCTTGGTTTCAAGTAGACGTAAATAAATAAAAAAGCTATCAAGAGAACAAACCTTGGTTTCAAGTAGACGTCCACCTACGGAAATCATAATTGATCATTGAAATGAAATATCAATTTATATTTTGAATCTTTATCTTTTCTTAACATTGGTTAGTTAACAGATTCGCCGTACAACTAATCCTAACCATCAAACAATCACAATATCCACACTAGTAATTTAATTCAATGACAGCCTTAAAAACTAGATAAATTGATTAATCTAGATAACATAACTGTCTGCAGTTCATGTTTGATTTGTTTGAATGTTCTCCTTAAGATTAATAACGTAGATCCACCATAATTATTAAACTTAGTTGCTTCACAAGATTATATACCACAACTCTAGTTTTGATACCAAACTTAGCAATAGATTATTCACAATAATAACTTAGAGTTCGCTTTATCAATTAAAATAAATAATCATAAGACATAAGCATAAGAAAACAAACATATTCATCATATAAACTGAAAAGAAAAGGTGAAATAAATCTCATAGTTCTTGAAATCTGAAGGTTTCTATGTCTTTGCAACCAAGAAAAAGAGTTTAGCCTTACATGTCTATTGAACAACTAATAAAAAAGAAGGAAGATTGCATGATTTCGGGTTTATGGAGGAAATGTTACGTTTTCATTCTCTTTTCTAGCTGCCCTTCTTTCCTATCTCTCTTTCTTTTTATATCCTAGAAAACTCTAATCTCTTTTCTACAAATAGTCCTTTTCTAAGTAGACAATTTACATTTAAGTAGTTCAATAACTATTTTTCTAAAAAAGGAGAAATAACCTTGCATAAAATCCTCAAGCTTTGACTTTGGACTTAAAAGAGATAAATTGCTGAAATAAACACTTGGATGTCGGTTTGGATGCTTTATGAAGTAATTTGGACTTGTTTCTTCACAAATATTGTTTGCTGGCAGAATTCATGTGTCATATTAGAAACATCATATCTCTCTCATATGAGCTCGTTTTCTATTGAAATTTGGTATACTGATAGTTCTTCGAGCCAGGAATCTAAAAAAATTGAGTTTGCATTAAATAGATTTCTCTAACTCAAGATATTGAAGTCGGAATGGCCGAAGATCAACACTGGCATAATGTAAGATTTTTCTTTGAAGGCTGCGATTTCCATGTTTTTTTTTCTTGCTATATATGTATAGAAAAGTATGAATGTTAGCTTTCACTAGAATCACTTTGTTTTGACTTTTAGAGCTCAAGCTCTGCACAAAACATTGATCAGAGTTCAAATCTATAAATTATCTCTAATTTATTTCTTTTTGAATCTTATATCCAAAAGTATTTTTAAAATATAAAATAAAGAATATCAATATATTTTATATATAAAACATAGATAAAATATTAGGTAAATATAAATAAAATTATCAACTAAAATGGTTTCATCAATAAAATTCCATTAATAAATCTAAAATTTCTGATAGTAATATTCTTTGATTGGACCGAGTGATTGGAAGGTGAAGAAAGCAAATCCATCCCATTTCACTACAGACAACAGTTCTCATGGCTACTTAAATCCGAATTTTTAAAAAAAAGTGCTAACCTGGGCTTTTAACCTTTTGAAATAAGAAGTTTCGGTAATTTTAGTTTCAGAAACTATATATTTAATTCTTATATTTTTATATTAATTTATAACTTATTTTTTCCCTTTATTTCATGCTATTTTTTAATTTTTTTTGTTTTAAATATAGAGAAGATAAAAAAAATATATCATGAAAAGATCGAGGAGAAAAGAGGACATTTTTGGAAACAAAAAACTACAATTAAACATGGTTAATACTGATCAGTATATTATTTTATCATATTTCATACTACAGGGACTAGTTCATTTATTGTAATAAACTAAAGGTACTGATTAAATAATTAAGTAAGATAACAAATTAGAAAAAAGAAGAAGATAAACCTCTTCAAAACCTCTTCTAAGTTCTAACTAACCAATTCAATGGCTATTTCTTCTTCCCACACTCTCCTCCCTCCTTTCCCTTCCATCATTTCACCCCATAAACGACACCATTTCCCAACTCTAAACACCTTACGTTGTGCACCAAGAAAGGACCTTCTTTATTCAAAACGACAATGTTCAATTATTGTCCATGCTAAAGCAAAAACAAAAGCAAAAGAGAAAGAGAAAGAGAAAGCAAAGGCACCGCCACCTCCTTCGCTCCATGCCTCAGCCACTGTAGAAACATTAGAAGAAGAGGAATTTGATGCTGTCAACATAGCAGAGGATGTAACCCAGGTTCTGTTTTCCAATCAAAATCACTAATTCTGCCACTGGGTTTTGCTCGTTTATTTTTGCAAAGCTTGCTTGCTGACGGGTTTCTTGTCAAATGATTTTGATAAAGTTAAAATTTTGAAATCTTTAATTTTTGTAAGCAATTCATTATGTTTCAAAAACCTTCACTGATTTGAGCAGTTGTGACAAATTGATACAGTTGATAGGGAGAACACCAATGATATATCTTAACAAAGTCACACAAGGCTGCGTTGCGAATATTGCTGCTAAACTTGAATCCATGGAACCTTGTCGAAGTGTCAAGGATAGGTAATGTTCTCCCGCTTTATTACTATGGTAGTTTCTTGACTATATGTAATGTGTGGATGGGAGTTTTTCATTTTCAATGATTCGTACCATAATGGGTTCACGACTTTTCAAGATGACCCTTCTATATCTTAGCTGGTCAAATTTTCATCTGAACTGCCGCGTGTGGATTCTTAATTAATTGAGAAGAAGATAGATATTTGTGCAAGTCTTCAATGTTTTTCTCGTTGAGGCGTTTATGAGGTGTCGCATTTGACTAATGTAATCATCTATTTGTCAATTGCGGACTAACTCAATCATCTATTTGTCAATTGCGGACATTTCAGAATTGGTTATAGTATGGTGTCTGAAGCTGAAGAAAGTGGAGCAATTTCCCCTGGGAAGGTAAGTGGGTACCGTTTGTTGTAGAGATATATTACCGTTTGGTGAATTCCCTTCTGGAGTGTTTGATTGTTGTTCATATCAGATGTTTGTCATTTTTTCAGAGTATATTGGTTGAACCAACCAGTGGAAATACAGGACTTGGAATTGCTTTTGTTGCTGCAACTAAAGGGTACAAACTTATTATCACCATGCCTGCATCCATAGGTCTTGAAAGAAGGGTCCTCTTACGTGCATTTGGAGCAGAAATTGTCTTGACTGATCCAGAGAAAGGTTTGAAAGGAGCTGTTGATAAAGCTGAGGAGATTGTTCTCAGCACACCAAATGCATACATGTTTCAACAGTTTGAGAATGTGGCTAATACAAAGGTCATTAGTGCCTCATTTAATGCTACTTATAAGTTCTCTCTATTGCATCTTAGTCTTCTCCTTCAGATAGATAAATGAAAAAAGTTTTCTTGCTTGAATTGCAGATCCACTTTGAAACAACAGGACCTGAAATATGGGAAGATACTCTGGGCAGTGTTGACATGCTTGTTGCTGGAATGGGGACAGGGGGTACTGTAACTGGCACTGGACGTTTCTTGAAAATGATGAACAAAGAAATTAAGGTTTTTGTCATTTCTTATTGTTTCAGTCCTTTTGATAACTTGTGCATAGCACATCGAGTTTACATTTAGGCAACTATAGTACTGAAACAACTTACCAGTAATAATTAAATTCTAGGAAATGTGTTTTGGTAACATGTTATCTATTTCTTGGTGCTCCTGCATGCTTGTGGGTGTTTCCCATTCCATTCACATCGACTATTTTTGTTGCTATTTATTGTGACATTCTCATGCTTTACAAAATAAGAACAAGGAGAGAAAAATGAACTAAAAATGAGGAAGGAAATCTTAAAAACAGAGATGCATGTAGATGTTTTAACATGAACCAGACTAAATCATAATCTCTGATTTATCAAAAGCAAGCTTGTTTGAATAGTTCACTCAATAGAAGTGTTCAACAGTTCAGACACCTCATATGGTGAGAATGGTTGATGGGCCCTAATGTCACATAGATTTGATACGAATATTATGATTAAAGAAATCAAAATGATAACCTTCACAATGTTTTAGATTCCTGTATTAGACCTCAATTGAATTAAAAAGTTGTTGAACCTAGCTGAGCAGTCTTTTGGATTCTTTGGTTGAAGAAATTGTAAACATAGACTTGTACTTGTGAAGAGTAATTCTAAGCAAGCTTGTAAACGTAGAAAATGAGATTGTTTAATGAATCAGGCTTCATAATTCAAACAGTAGCATACACAACTATAGTGTGCTAATTTTTGAAAAGTCAAATCCTACTCGTAATACCTGGGATACACGGAATTGATATTGACATTTATAGAAAAGTAATGGAGGCGTGTCTATGTTTGAGATGCCTTGGATAAACCAATTCTGCGTTCAAAGAATCATATATTTGACATGTCCAGATATCAATTAGCATACCCATGTCATAAGAATCAACTAGAGAGAAGACTCCTATGGACCAAGAAGATGCATAATTTTTGGCACCTGAACTTATGTGGTCATTTCAAAGTCCCTGAAAATTATTGCCAAGTCACCATTTTAGGACACTCATTCCTTGATGAGTTTGGTTGTTGCTCTCGGAAAGGGTTCTCTTACAGGAGTTTGAGTGTGATCGTGTTCAGAGTGATTCCTGCTTAGATCTGAGCATTTTAGGATTCATGCTTAATCTTTTCATTCCAGCTGGCCTTTCAACTCTATTACAGTACTGAATGCTGCCATAATTCTACTTGGACAAGGGCATTGACTTGGATAAGTGTTTTAACTTATGGAAAAATAGCATTAGGTTAAATGTGTTTTGGATGATAGTTATACATGCTACATTTTAGACGGACATCAATTTGTGTGTTATTTAAATATTTTTTTTTCCAAGCTTATCACACCAAACTTTTATTCATAATCTTACTGGATGCTCTGTTGGACTGTATAAGAGAACTTCACATAATGTTGCTTGAATGATGATTTCAGCAGCTGTTTCAGTACCTATTTAAAAACCGCATGATACTGTAACTCTTTCTCAAAGACTAGGCATGAACCTAGATTATCATTTAGCTTCTGACAAAGATGCTATATAGATCATCTAAATGTGGGTTATTTTTGCTTATATTTAAAGAAAGATACCACTACTTAGTTTAGTTTTGTTTTTAGTATATGGATGTGGTCAGTTAGACTTTTAAAGGGATTGGTGGCTTTTATTTATTTATTTATTTATTTTGTTCATTTCCAAATTCTCATGGTGAAAATGTAATGATTGTTTCAGTACCAATTTGAAAAAAAAAAAAAAATAGTATTTATGCAAAGAGATAATAAGCTATATCTTATTCTAAATGATTTCCTGGATCATAATGTTTATTCTAAATCTGTCAGGATGATATCACACCATCAATACCTTCTTAATATGTTTTAGCTATTTCTGTAATTGTATGTTTATGAGTTTCCGTGTGTGATATGGCCTTTTAACTTGTTAACATCTAATGATCTTAGATTTCAAGTTTGATATTGCTGCCAAAATATAATCTTTTTCTATAGTCCAGACTAAGCTGGTGTTGCAATACTTGCCCAATTAGTTACATCTAGCATGTCACTTTGAAGGGAAAATTGGAGTTTTTACTGTACATGATTTTGATGAGTGGCAAATATTAGTTTCTGCAGCATATTGCCTCTATATATGTTGTTCATCTTTCTGTATAACATGATGTTCAGTCTTCAAGTCTTGTTTGCTTAGGTAGTTGGAGTGGAACCTGCTGAAAGGAATATAATATCTGGGGAAAACTCAGGTAGAAATCATTTTATTTTCTATTATGTTCATAAATGTTCTCTCAAAAGTGTATGGCTTCACTATTAGTTGCCCATAAATTTTGATGCAGGTTATGTGCCAAACATCTTAGATGTTAAATTGCTTGACGAGGTTGTCAAGGTAAGAAGATGCCAGCCAGCTAATATTCTTATAATCAATGGTCCTTATTGTATTCGCAACCTGGCAAAGGTCTTTTTTTTTCATTCTTTTATTAGTTAAAAGAATGAAAATCAATTGATAGAAATGTTATAAATAGGATCAGAAGAACAAATTGCAAGGCGCAAACCAATATCATCTGCTCATTGATGAAGGAATTCAAGAAATTCTTGCTTTTTTTTTTTAACATAATTTGATTGCACAAACATTTGTAGAAGTAAATACACAACTTCTGCTTTTCAAAAATACAAATCCTTGTTGAACCAAAAAAATTAAAAAAGGCTAAAATTGAAATTGAATATTTTTTCACACTTCAATATTTTGAACTGTTTGATCCACAAGTCCTCCACACTAAAGAGCATTGTGTGTACAATATTGATGCTTATCTCCCTGTCCAAGAACAATTCCTTTTTCCTTATTCTCTATGTCTGCTCATTCATATGAGGTCAAAGAGGTTGATTTTCAGTTTATTTATCACAAAAATTGATCTGGGTGAACTTTTTGATAAAATTTGTACTCAAAACTGTAGGTCACAAATGGTGAAGCTGTTGAAATGGCAAGGAGATTGGCATTGGAGGAAGGTTTACTGGTAATATAAAAAGAACTTTCAACAAAGTTTTGGTTGGAATTTCTCCATTTCATATCCTATTGTTTATCAGTTGCTTTGCTTTCAAGGTTTAGCTTAATTTTAATCCTGGCTAAGTAATGATCTAGGGTTGTTTTACAGATGACAGTTGTCTTAGCTAGGTGCTGACCTCAAAATGATATTTGTTCTTTAACTTCTTTTCTTTTTCTGGGTCAGAAAGAAAAAATAATGTTATATCAATCTCATGCTGGCTTTCTCAGTGTCTCAGGGTGATTCCAGAAGGCCAGAAGAACTTCTTTGCTAATTAATACATAAGAAAATATATGAATACGTATATGGGCTGGCTATTTTTTATATCAAGCCTGTATCTCTATGTTTATGTAATGTGTTATTTATATAAGCTGGTTAGTTGAATTTATATTCCTTGCTTGTCTCCAGGTTGGTATTTCATCAGGAGCAGCTGCAGCTGCAGCAATCAGTTTAGGTAGAAGGCCTGAGAATGCTGGAAAACTTATTACAGTAAGTAAATTTTGTAATTTTGTTCAATTGTTCATATTTAGCACAAGTATTTGAGATTATGGAGGTTATGCATGGCTAGTTGCCAACCTATGGTTACTGGCAATTAACAAAATCAAAAGTGGAGAAATTATAATTTCCATATTGTCTACAAATGTTAAATCCAAGTCACCTGTTCCTCAATAAGATGGGAACTTGAAGACCTTTCAGGCCACTTTAAACTTAAAGATCCTTTTGTTGTGGTTTCCTCTATTCACAATAGTGCGATCGACTTTTCTTCAGAAGCATTTGCTACCCTTATCTTTGATTTGAGGGTGATATTATATTTCTCCTTTCATTTTCTTTTCCTTTCAAGTGAGATGTGGGCTTCAACTATACATGAGAATCATTTTTGTGTTTATAATTAGGATCTAGTTCAATCTGGATTAAACTAGAACCTACAAAAGAGGGCTTGGTGGTTGTGGCACCCTAATGACCTATTCTAAAGCAATTGAGATTAAATCTGTTTTTATAAATAGGCAGTAAAACCAAGTTGAAGGTGGCTAGGGGCCTAAACAAAATGTCCAAAGGTATAAAATTTGTTTCTCTTGACTTGAACAGATGCAAATTGCATCTTTATAGGGATGATGATTTTATGATTTCTTTGGGGTTTGTTCTGAAACATGATAAACTTCTAGATATCTACATTTTGAGATCAGCATGATATAATAATAGATACATTTCCTGATTTGAAAGAAACAACTCGGCGGAACCTGTATACACTCTTTCATAGACAATTAAGATATTTAACTAATATTTTGTGTAATTTTTTTTTTTTTTTGATGTGAAATAATATGAAGTCATTATTCTCAACCTGAAAAACTGTAACTAAACTTGCCCTTTAATGGTTCAATGTTATAGGTTATATTTCCAAGCTTTGGCGAGAGGTACATTCCCACTGTTCTATTTCATTCTATATATGAAGAGGTTCGAAATATGGAACAAAGATAGTTGAACCATCCAGAAAATTAGTCTTCTGAAGAATTGGGTTATTTTTTCCTCGTATCTTCAAGTGAGAAGTAACCATTACATTGATCGACAGGTCAGTAACTTAAATAGGTTTCCAGAGCAACTTCTTAAATTGAATGCTCCTGGATCACTTAACTTCCCCACATCTTTTCCTGCAGGTGCCATGTTTTATATATATATATATATATATAGAATCTGGCTTTACTTTTAAAGCAACGTGGGATACCAAATTTTGTCCTCGAGGAAGGTGTCCTTCAGAGCTCAGCAGCTGAGTGTGTTGGTCCAGTGTCCATGCCTTGTTATCTTGTCCCTGCATTTTACAGCTTATCATGTGCTATATATCTGAGTTAAGCAGTCAATGTCAAATGGAGCTGCTGTAAACCTTTCACATTCACATCATATCATTTATGCCCCTGATCCTACTAACATTGTAGGAATTAGTTTCTTCGTATGCTCTTGGTTTTTGCTAGTTAGGTTCAGATTTCGGGGAATTCAAGCCACAATTTCTCAATGATTGATAGGCTGAGGCCTGTTTCACACTTTTGACTTGTGTGTGAATGAATTTTCATTGCTGTTCATGGACTGGTTGGCCACTCGGCCTGCGCCAGGACTATGGGCTGGCTATTTTTGCTTCAATGTACCTGTTGGAAATTAACAGTGTCAAATAAAAATAAAGATGAGTGAGATTGGAATTGGAAACTGTTTAGTCGGTGAAGTTGTAATATCGTATTAAAAAATTAATGGCGTGAGGAGGATTTTCCCTTGATTTGGAAATTGTTTTATTATGTAGACATTGATGTTTAACGTCAGTGTCATGGTGATTGTGATCTCATATGCTTATGAGAGAGTTGGCTTTGATCTTTCTTTGTAGGGTGGCCCATGTTCTTAGCCTAATTTAAAGGCCATTAACAAAGATCACTAAATACAGTACACTAGTAGTGAGGCAATCCATTTCTTATTCTACGTTACAGTGAGTTTGTAGTATGTATTTTAACTAATTTTATGAATTTTAAAGTTTATAAGATTGGAGCTGATAATTTTTAAAAATTAAACTTAAAATTTAAATTAGTTTAGCTACCCTTTCTAAAATATTATAGAGAGAGGTGATTATGATTGGTGGACAGGACAGAACTTAATTGCATTGAAGGCAGTTGTGGGATGCGACAGTAATTGGACCATAAGCGTCACCTATTTGCATGCTATTGGCCTCCAGTTTTTAGCATTGACTTCATTGCTAATATTAGCCGATATTTAAACCAGTGTGGTGGTAGCCTGTCAAGAGAGTCTCTGAGGTCAAATAACAAACTGCCAGGCGTCCTTATTTATTAACAATAAGTGTACTACGGGGGTGGTCTAATTAAACTGGTAGGGTTTCGGGGGTCCCAATAGCAATGGGCATCTCTCTTAAACAATGAAGTAGGGCTAATTCATTCATGAGGATAGCAAGAACAGGAGGAGGCTCTTATCTCACATACCAACCATGCTAAGTATATTCTGGGTAGAGAAGAAGCTGATAGTTATGTTAGAAAGTGATGTGATGGGTTCCATTAAACCTCGGGTCCTGGTAAGTTCTTAGATTGTGCCAGTTGGAGAGATGTTGATGTCTATATTTGTCTTTGAAGTAGCTACAGCATATCAGCATCTTGTCTTGTTGGTTGAATTGATACTTTAGGCACAAGGGAACTATAACCTGATAAAAAATTGGGTCCAATTTAATTGTCCTTTTACAATATTTTATATAACTACAAGAACTCATTATTGATTTAAAATATTAATAAGGAAAATACTCGATGAATATAAAGATCTTAAAAAAATTTCTTTTTTCATCTCTTCTCATGAACTTTAAAGTGCATGAAGTTTCATATTGTATATATTATTATTATTTAAGTAAAAGAGGGCGATGAAGATTTCATTATTTAATTTAGATTTATCTAAGCATTTTTCTCATCCATGCTTATATATAGACCTTAATTATTCGCCATTAACAAAGAAATTATGCCTAATACTGCTATATATGAATTCATTACTAGTCAAAGGCAATCCTAGCCGTTCACACATAGGCATGTATATAGGCAGCTAAGCTTCCAATGGTAGTAGATTAGTCAAAGGTGGTCTTAGTCTTGAGATCAAGGCCAAGAAAGACAGAGGTTTAATGCATGGGATCCGTGGGTAATACACTTGAAAAGAAATTAAGAATATCACCACGTGAACATAAGATTAAGTTATATTCATCATAACTTAATTACCCGAGGGATCGACGTACCACTATTCTAAATAGAGTAAGGTGGAGAAATAGTTCATTGGAGCACCCAAGTGTGGAGATTGTTCCCATCATTGAAGTCATAGTGTGGGAGGCAGCTCTTCCCTTGAATTATAAAGACCAAATAACCCTTTAGTTTTGCTGGAAAAATCATCGCACGTTGACTTTCTCTCGCCCCACTAATTTCCAAGGATAGATGAAAAACAAAAGGCCGGAGGGAAGACTTTCTCCTCTCCTTTCTAAAGCTGCAAAAGGCAGTCCCCGAACAAAGCCCAACCCTTATTTAATTGTTCTTTGAAAAATCCTAGGTTTAATTGAAAATTTTGAAGTTTTCATTATAAAAAGAATTACATATGGATATTAATTTAATTATTCATTGGTAAAAAAATCTAATTAAAAAACTAAAATTTTAATTTTATTTGTTTCACTTTTTTCTTTTCTTTATTTTCTATGTGTTTTTTCTTCCCTTATATTTGGTATTTAAAAAATTAAGGATTTCGAATATTTTTAAATCCTTGAATTTTTTGGGGTTCCTCTTTTATTTAGAAATCAATAGGATTTTATAGTAATAATAAAAAAAAACATTACACTTAATCAGCACATAAAAAGATTTTTTTTTAATTCAAAGAGATTTATAAAACATATCAATGTAACATATAGAAACTCTTAATAAAAAAGAATTTTTTTTTTGTTAGTCAAAGAAATATGAACAAGGACTTGTCATAAATAAAATTAATTGATTTGTAACTTTATTTATTGATATGTATTTATAAGTAATAAAATTTTGGGTAGTCTCCGTATATGGGAGATGCTACCTATTTTTTTTATTTTTTTTAAATATGAATGTTATTACCTTTTTAATCCTTTAATTTGTGCAAATACCTAGGGGAAAATCATTAGTGCGTAATATGGACAGGAGCACTGTTAGTTCTTGTAGCAACGCTTTTGATGACCATGATTCGCCAGGTGTCGACCATGAACAGGCACCTCAGGCACAAACACCCTCTCTTGATGCATGCTCATCGACTGCGATGTTGCCTCACAAAGGGGGTGTCACGACCCGAATTTCGGGTCCATGAACGGTAACACAGGAGCGGTGTCAAAAGAACACCTCACCTACACTAAGCCTCAAAACGAACATATCAAAAGAACAAGTTATTTAAAAATATGCAGCATTTCATAATCTTCAGAAATATTATATTATTTAAAACGAATAAAACCAAACAATAGTTCAAAACTTCTCATCAGTAATTAAAACAAAAAAAAAATCTAAACTAAATTAAAATAGGGTAATAGTACAGCATCTAAAATATCGAATCAAAACTAAAAGGAAAGCCTCGCAAAACAAGCAAAGCATACTGACCAAAACTGGAGAAGTAGGAACACTCAACAAAGTTCACCTGCTATCAGAAACTAAGAACCTGAAATAATATTAAGAATGAGAGGTGAGTTCAACCAACTCAGTGAGGGAATAACATTTAATATACATTTTAGATATTTTAGATATTAATAATTGCAAGTCGATTTATCTTGATATACATATACATATACATACTAAACATATTATCATAAAGTAGTGGAATACATGTCAGAGATCAGATGACACCCAAAGGTGTCTAGATGATACCTGAAGGTGACTACTGTGGGATGATCAGTTGCCATAGGTTGATGTCTCTCTTACCAACTAGGTATACAGAATACTATGTGCACATAGGCTAACTACTCTCCGTTAGCATGAAGGTATTGACAAGTCCTATATCAAGACATAATAGATATTCACAGAATCATCAAAGAAACGTATATCATATCGAATAGAATCTAGTTTTACAGATTGCGAGTACTCGAAAAATAACTAGTTGTACTATCGTATAATCAACATACATATTTATTTATATCATATGCATATTAAAGATTATTCCACTCACCCAGAAAAATATAGATTAAAAGGAATATCAGATGAAAGACCCGAAAAACCTATTGAGACTCGTTAGGAGAACTTACAATAAATATACAAAATATACTAAAAAAACAATTCAAAACAACACAAATAAAAGATTCCAATGCATAAAAGGGAAGATTCATAACGATAGCTATTCTTTAAATGTGTGGTCAGATCCGAATTCGATATTCAATCCAATGCCGAGAGGAGATCTGTTTAGCGTTTTGTCATCTGAGCTTTCAGCCATATTCTTGGTGTCTTTCGTTACGAATCTAATGTCTTTGAGTAGCAGTATCTCACCGACATCCAGTCTAGGGTAGTTTCCCTCGGTCATTTGCAAGGATTCAAACTTGAGTCCATATTCAACAGTTGTTATCTTAGGAATAACGGTAATTATGTCACTCGAAACCCTTGTAATAAGGATGCTTACACATTTAAGCTTATCTCAGTGAAATTACACAGGGATCAACCTAAAAGATAGGTTATGGTCATTAAATGCATTAGGGTAATTTTACTATCTAGTCTCAAAGGTCTTTCGCATGCTCAGTGATGGTCCTCGAAAGGTTGATATGAGGTTTTCAAGTAGCGTGAAGATAGAGGCCCTGAGTAATATCAGTTCGGCATATCGACCACTGTCGAGCAAACAATCATGCGAGAGTTGGATAGTTTCGCGAGCCTTACCCAGGTTAAAGCCATTGGGGTGCCATTACTCCTCCACTTATCTTAAAGTTGATATCATGCGTATTTTAAAAATGAGATGAGTGATGTATGAAGGCCTTAGATCCATATCCAATATATATGCATGATAAACATGAATAACTATGCATGTTAAAACAGTAAAAAGAGCAAAAACAAATAATACTTGATAAACTCAATATAACCACAACAAGGAAAAAACAACGGGACGACAAATATTGTTTAGTAATAAAAAGACAAATAGCAAAGCTTAGTCCTACCTAGTATTAAAAAATTATCACTTGATTAAAAAAAAACAGATATCTGGCATTTTGTTCTTTTAGGGGAAAATGTCTTGTTCAAGGAGTCGCTACCTAGTATTATAGTCATTAGGAACCCTAACTGGTCAACATAGATTCTATGGTATGAGACTGGTTACGCAAAATGGTAGATGCTATCACCCCTTAAGTGTCCTACCTTAGGCAGGTTGTATTGTTGGTTTTGTCTAAAATTGCTAAGAATTTGTTCTCCTTTTTCCTTTTTTTTTTATTCTTCCTTTCATGTTCTTGACTCTGGCGTCAATGAACGATTCCTACGAATATTTTCAACTCTAGTGTTGGTAAATATCGAACAAATCTAAAAAATACGATACTTCTGACTCTGGCGTTAGTGAATATTTTCCCTTCTGTTAAAAAAAATAAATTTGAAGAAGAAATTTTCTATGTCATTTTGTCTTGTTTATCCTTTATTATTATTTACCCTTTTTAGATGGAAATAAAAAAAACATTGCACAACTGATTTGCATTTAACAATAATAGGCCACAGATTGAGCACATAACTTAAAAAAAATTACAAAACGCAAAGAAAAAAATAAATCAAAGTCCGAGGGGCCCATAAATAAATCAACAAAGATCTCCAAATATTTTTGGAATTTTTTGATATCGAAAAGGGGCTTGTTTGACCAAATATGAAACTAAAATGGACATAAAAATTATGGCCAAGGCACAAGGGTGTGTTTTGCCAAACACACCCTTAATAAACATAATTTGGACCAGCTGGGCCTAAAGCCCAGATCCGGCCCACTAATTACCTTTATACTATTTTCTTGCAACAATTACACAGAAACAGAGAGAAGAAGAAGACTTTACCCGGTGAAGTCGAAGGTGAAGGTGAAGGTGAAGGTAATGGTGCAGGCACCGACTAGAGAATGCTCTCCTCCTCCTCTTTTCAGTCTCTCCTCCCTCTATTCTTGTTTTTTTTTTTTTGTTCTCTCTTGTAATGGCCTCCTCTTGGGGGTTTTTGTGTTTGTTTCCCTCTAGGTTTTTTTTTTTTTTTTTTTTTTTATCTTCTCTCATCCTTCTTTGTGCATACACTGAGATCTATATATATAGTGTCAGAGTCCCTTCGCGTGTGAGAAACCAAGTTTAAATCAAACTCATTCTCTTCTTTGAAGTTTGAATTTGATTAAGAATCAAATTTGAAAGCGGATAACTATTATTATCTTGAAGACATGGATTATTGATTGTGCATCAAAAGTATCATTAAGTCTCTTATTTTACATATGTATTTATTGTTTTTATTTGGGTTTTTTATAATAATTGATGTGCTTTTTAGTAATGAAGTTTCTTTTAATGTTTCGATAGGTTTTTGGAGCTTAAATGAATTATTTCAGAAAATTCAACGTCGGAATTCGGAACAAAGAATTGAAGAGAAATTTAGTTGAAGATTGAAGAAAATCTTGGTTCAAATAAGTGCTCCAAATTTGCCCCAAAAATCAATTCTATTTCAATTCTAGAAAAGAATATCATATGATCTATTTCAAGCCCAAACTTGCCTTATGTTGTGTGCAAACTTCAACCATCAAACACTTAAGGTTTTAATGTCAATCTTAGCCCAAATAATAGGTACATTTGTATCCTTATTTGATGCTTAAATTCAGCCCCAAATCAGCCTCAAATCAGCCTCCAAATCAGCCCAAGCACAATCCATGATCTTACATGTCCACACAACAAATAACATTTGATTTATTTTGGATAATTCATTGATACAAGAGGGCAAGCACATGGATGGAAAGCTGGAGGGGACATTGTCACATTATTTTGGGTCAAAAAGAAGAAAGAGACAGCTCACAAAGGAGGAAGAAAAACGTGCACCAAAGTGTTCTCCAAGGTGGCCTGATTTGATTTTTCAGAACACCTTTCGGTGTTTTGCCCATAACTTTTGACTCCGATGTCCAAATGAGCTGTTCTTTAATGATATGGAAATCTAACAGAATGGCCTATAAATATGTCTTTAATAGCCATCTTCAGAGGAGGCTTCTAAGAGGGTCGAATTTCTATCCAAAGTTAGAGTCAGATTTGTGTCCGAATTTTTACTGCAATTGTGTTGTGTTCTTCTTTATAAATTTCGGTTCTTTAGATTGTAAAACTTATTATTTCAGTTTGATTTAAGTTATTTCATATTTATTAAAGTGTTATTACATATAATCATGGTTGGCTAATCTCCTTCTTGGATCCAAATCAAGGATGAT
>Ga0325405_1000768_pt1 | contig 31415 bp, 16 predicted proteins | sample PopdelMetagenome_21_FD_205663 | JGI IMG/M metagenome (GOLD analysis project Ga0325405, IMG submission 205663) | Populus deltoides microbial communities from Bellville, Georgia, United States - Xylem-Control-R2 | ecosystem: Host-associated > Plants > Phyllosphere > Stem > Wood/Secondary xylem... | reverse complement strand
ACTGAAAATGATGACCCTTAGTTTTTTCTTAATATAAAAAGTATTCTTAAATCGGTTTTGTAAATCAATCAAAAATATTTAAAATATATATATATATATATATATATATATATATATATATATATAATGTCACTCCAACTCCTCTCGAAGGAAAAAATCGGCCATTGAATAAGGTTGTCTCCCAGCCACGGTCTGGACAGCTGAAATCCTCCCAGCTACTAAGAGAAATGATGACTTTAATTAATATTGTGTGCCGTAGCCAACGGGTACATAAACGGATCTTCTCTTTTTGACTTCTTCCCAAAATCACCTTTTTGAGCTTTCTGGAAAACAAGAAAAACGTTTTCTACAAAGTAGCGATATCAGAATGGTAATGTGACGTAAGCATATTAAAAATTTAAGATAATCTAAAAAGGTAGATTTAATTTCGAAAGATTATGAAACTTTAAAAAAAAAATGCTTAATCCGGTTTTCACTTAATATAATTTATAAATTACTACTTTTGATTGTAAATTATTTATAAAATGTCATAACTTATTTTTTACTCCAATTTCTAACATATTTTCAAATTATAAAAAAAATAAAAATTTAAAAAACAATAAGAATAAAAATATTAGGGAGCGGTACGATGAACAAGAAAGAAAAGAGAGACCGAAATGATGAAGAATCAAATAATAAAAGGGAATTTATATGGAAAAGAAAAATAAATAATATTTTTTATTTTAATTTTTCTAGTTTTGCAGAGAACCCTAACAATATAAAAATAAAAATAGCACACATAAAAATAAAAACAAGACTAGAAAAAAAAAGTCTATAAACAAAGGTACACAAAAAAACAAGAAGAAGAAGAAGAAAGGCAAAAAAACAATAATAAAAACAAACCTTATCTGTATAAGGGGGAAAAAAATATTACAGCAAATCGCTCTTTCTTTTTTTCCCCTCTTGCCAACTACTATTGAAACATCCTTATTATTGGCCTTCCTCTGCGATGGCCACACCGCCGTAGTTTTGTTCTCCACCCTACCACCAAAATCAACCCAAGTAATATTGATCGAAATCGATTTGACTAATGCTTAAATAGAAACTTTTGGGGCCACTTGATCTTTCCAGCCTTCCTTGTCAAGCTAGTCATGATCCTCCTCTTCTCTTACTCCTTCAATCAACAACACCTACCCATAGACTCCTCTACATTGTTATGATAGCCAAATCATGAGCGTGATGCCAATAACCCGGACAAAGAACAAATGCTACAAGCATAGTTTCTTTATTCCTTAAAACCTACCAAGATTCTCATGAATTACAACCCTAAATCATATCTAAAGAACAAAAATCACAAAGAAATCAATCTTTTTTCTAAGTTGTTGCTAATGAGTGACCACCATGCACTTATAATGCCCTTTCAATTTCTAACAGCTTTTATTTAGTTTTAATTGTTCTTAAATGTCCTTTTAAACCTTTAATCAATTTTTTTGATTAATTTTTTTAAAAAAATTATTAGATTGTGAGCTATGATGAATTTGTGTTTAGTTGATCGATGGATGAATATTCTTGTTGCTTGTGATTTAGGCATGTTAATTTATTTAAATGTTTTATAACTCAAAATTAACCTAGGATATGTAAATCATATTTAGGTTTCTTCTAGGATGTCGCATTAAGGGTAGCAATTTTTGTTTTGTAAATATTGATTTAGCATATACTTTTTTATATGTTTGTTTCTTTATATGATTTGTGTTTTTCTCATAACTCAAAATCATAAGTTCTAATGAGGTTGTTCTATGGATATCACACTAACAGATATCACACTAACAAATTCATGTACATAAATATCAATGTTGATTTTTTTTTTGTTTTTTTTTTCATATTCATGTTGTTTGTTGATTTGTATTTTTTCCTCGTAACTCAAGATCAACCTAGGAATTTTAAATACTAATTAGTTTTTCCTAAAATATTATATTAAAGGTAAATAGGCTGATGTTATGTGTGTGAATCTCGTTATATGTTCTTTTCTATTTTGATACATTGAGTGAACTTAGGCTGGATCGATGTAATTCCATATAGGTCATTATAGTGAGTGGTAACTTTCAAGCCCATTTAGAAAATACAGAAATAAAATCAATTAAAACCCAATTAATCATTACAATCATTTTGGGTTCAAGGCCCATGTTTGGGAACTAAGGATTTAGCTTTATTACTATACCCAAGTCCCAGATTATTGTTCTAAGTCTTAATAATCTCATACTTTCAATAACCAAGGCACACGTAACAATTTAGGTGAAATATTAGCATGCATGTGTAATACGTGTTTTTTATTATTAAAAACAAACGTGAATGAACTTACCTTAGGTATGATGTTTTAGGATTATTTTAATCTTTCTTGTAGTATAACCAACCTCTTATCTAGAACTTCTGAACACTAGCTAGAGTTTTTATTTACCATAAAACAAGGTAAAGATTTCTTTTTTCTATTTTTATCATTTTTTCTTATATTTTTCATTGAGATGTTCCTAAATTGATCAATATATGTTGTTTGATTTTTACACTTTTTGTACAATTGTTTTAGTGTGCTTGCATTTTATGCATCATTATTTTTCATTATGTATTGTATTTTTTATATGTTTGAATTAGATAATATTGTGCCCATACATAACAATTTCTTCTACACACATTATCTTTAAATTAACATGGGGAACTAGTGGTGTTTTGATGGACATTGACATGGAAAAAACTTGTGAAACCACCAAACTCTTATGGATAGATAGTTTACCTGGTCACGATTAGCAAACTGATAAGGCTTTATCCAAGGCAATACTCTTTGCACCTTGTAAGTCTTAGTCTAACCTATTAGGTATGTTAACCAAACAACGAGTGGCTTTTTTTAGAACAATCTAGATAGTCAACTTATCCATACATAATGGCTATAATCTTCTCTTTGGGTGTCACCCAATGTTCTCACAAAAGGCTACTCCATTTATTTTTATGAATGTTTGTGTTTATACAGGTTTTTTTTATGTTTTTAAATGGAAAAAGAATAGGAGACAAACACAAGTAACATTTTAAAAGCTTAATCTTCTTAAAGTCATGGAAAATGAAGAAACAATTCTTCACAAGTAGAACTACCAAAAAGATATAGAAGTTGATAAGAAGTGAGATAGCTAGGATCACTCGTTTTCTTTAATCGACAGGAATCACAACAACTAATACCCAAAATCGATCTTATTTTTATAGGTTGTTGCCAACGCGTGACCATCATGAGCCTATCATGTTCGATTCCATTTGTTCCTGAATGTCCTTTCAAACCCTTCATGCATTAAATAAATTTTTTGATCAATTTTTTTTAACATGTTATTAGTTTGTGAGCTATGATGAATTTGTGTTTGATTGGTCGATGCATGAATATTCTTGTTGCTTGTGATTTGGGTATGTTAATTTATTTAAATGTTTTGAAAATTGACCTAGGAAATGTAAATCGTATTTAGGTTTCTCCTTGATTTTCATATTAAGGGTAAATGATTTTTGTATTGTAAATTTTGATATAACATATACTTTTTATATGTTTGTTTATTTGTGTGATTTATGTATTTCTCGTAACTAAAAATCGATCTAAGAATTGTAAATCCTAATTAGGTTGTTTTCTGGATATCACATTAAGGGTAAATGAATTCATGTATATAAATATCAATGTCATTGTTTTTTGTTCTCATATTCATGTTGTTTATTGATTTGTATTTTTTTCCCTTATAACTCAAAAATCGATATAAGAATTTTAAATCCTAATTAGATTTTTCCCCATATATCACATTAAGGGTAAAAGGGTTGACATGATATGTGTGAATCTCATTTTGTTGTATTGCATGTTTTGTTGCATTGAGTGAATTTGAGCTGGACTGACATGATCCCACACCAGCTCACTATAACAAGTGGTCACCTTCAAGCCCATTGAGTAAAAAACAAAATAAAATGGGCCAAAACCCAATTAATTGTTACCTTCCTCTCAGGTTTAAAACATATTTTCAAAAAGTAAGGATTGATCTTTATTATCAAGTCTAGATTTCAAATCACTACTATAAGCCCTAATAGACTCATACTTGCAATAACAAAACTCACATATCAATTTAGATAAAATCTTAGCATGCATGCATAATAATTATTTTTTATCATTAAAAACAAATATGAAACAGCTTATCTTAGATAAAGATGTTTTGTGGTGATTTTAATCTTTCTTTTAGTATAACCAACTATTCTCTAGAACTTCTAAAGAGTAGTTAGAGTTTCTAGTTATTATAAAATTAGATGATGGTTTATATATATATATATATATATATATATATATATATATATTCACCTTTTTTGCCTATATAGTTTCCCAAGATGTCTCCTACAACATAAAAAATTGGTTCTCCCTCTAGCTTTTGTTATTGATTGGAATCAGAAAAAAAAGTATGATATAAATGGAATTTATAATTAAATATAAATAGAAAGATTTAATTAAAAATCTTAAAACTTCATATACAAAATTGATTAAAAAATGTCTTGCAAAAAAATTGAGACTCCAATTATAGATATTTTTAAGGTTTGCTATAAACAATAAGCATTTGTTAACAAATGCTTTTGACATGTACTTTAAAATTTAAATAAAAAGTAGGGGTCATTAATAAAATAATATGATAAATAAAGAAGTAGGGTTATGAATGATCTTTAAAAGCTAGAATATACTAGTTAGGTGGCCAGTGGCATAGCATCACTGACCAATGTATTTTTATTCCAACGTAAGAAAGATGTCAAAATGATGTAAACAATTTTATAAAAAGAAAAACAAATCTAAGTTTCTGGTCATTGACTTGAATGAACTAAATAAGCTCGACTAATTTTATAATATGATCAGAGAATAAGATATCAACAACAAATAAAGTAAAAAATAAATCAACAATGATTCAATGCAAAATATGAATGCTTGTCAATATTATCAAAATATATCCTTACAATATTCTTAAAACGTGTAAATTATCTTATTTGTTAACAAAGTTAAAAATAAATAAGAATGAGATAATTGCATAGAAAGAAAAAAATTATGAATTCTCAATTCCCTGCAAATAACATGTTGAACGAGGAAATCAAAAAGAAAAAAATTTAAAAAAAATAAAAAAGAAATTGACTGAATAAAATTATTAAGCTCGAGCTTGTTCGAGTCAACACACTAAATCTATAACTTAGTCGTGAGACCAGGATAACCCGATGGAAAATAGACTGAATAAAATTATTAAGCTTAATTCTCAAACCAATCTAATATCGAAGGGTAAAATAAAAACAAAAATCAATGAAAAAAAGGTCTAAGTCAACTCTATTGAACCTGCTAAATTCATGACCCGGGAAATGATATCGGGATAACTTTATAGAATTGAAAGTTAAAAAGTAACGATTACCAATTTACAACGAACTCAATGTTGAGGGATGAAACTAAAAAAATAAAAATAAAAACTATTTTTAAGAAATGACCTAAAACAAAATAAAGCCAACCCAATCTAATCTTTGAAACTCGTGACACGAATCATGAGGCCGGATTACAGCATGAAACGCAAACCCGAAAAAACAATAATGTCAAATTCCTAACCAACCAAAATAATTAGGGATAAAATTGAAAAAATAAATTAAAAAAAAAAGAATCAATAAAAAAAATATAGATTTTAAAAGAATAAAAACTAAATTTGAAACAAAAATAAAATTAAATTATGAGAGATAAAATTGAAAAATAATTCCAATCAAGAAAGGGATAAGAAAAAATACAAATAACAATAAAAAAAAATAAGGATCAAACTTGATATAAAAACAAAAAGCCAAGGGATGAAATTGAAAAAAGAATAATTCAAAAAAGTATTCAAGACCATATGCATTAGAATCAAAAGAATGATGGTCTAATTTGATTCAATAAACAAATAACTAGACTTCTTTGTTTTTTTGCAATACCAAACATGTTTGTCAAAGAGGAAAAAGAGAATAGAGATGGAAGAAGAGATGTGCCGCCAGCACTCACTCGCCACTAGCTTGGTGGCACACGCCTGACCACCATGATAAGGGTGGCGAGGTGCATTGAACATCACCCCAAAAGACAGTGTTGAGAGTTTTCACAACGCTGAACGGCACGCGACAACTGAATTTTTATTTTATCAAAAACCCAATTACCCCTTACTCAATATGACAATTAGAAAGATCTTAAAATAAAATGGTAAAAGGGCCCTTGATTCCAAAGCCAAAAGAGTTTTTTTTAAGGGCGTTGAAGTAATTGAACTATGAAATTTTTTTTTAAGTCCAAAAAATTGCTTGACCTATGTTAAATATTTTTTGCTTCAAAGGTTAATTTAGTAATCATGCTATGCAAAAAAAAAAATATAAAAAAATCAATTAATCCTATACAATTTTGTTATGACAAATAAGTCTTATGAAAAAGCCCTTTGCATCCCTCAAACAAAGTTAACAAAGTTTGTCCTTCAAAGATAAAATAGTAATTTGTGCACAGCAAAATATGTGTGTAGGGTAAAAGAAAAAGTTCTTCCAGTTTTTTTTTTAAAATAAAATAAAATTGTAAAAGTGCTTGTGGAGAGGGAGTTTTGGAATAGTAAGTCAACAGCCAGCCAAGTGGCCATGTATAAAGAGGATTCAAAGAAAGCAGATGCCATGGTTTCTCCTTAGGATTCAAATCACCATTCCTTGGAATAATTTGTAGACTGATTGGCGCTAATAGATTATAGGAGTTGATTTTCATGTTGTAAAATGTCAAGATTTCTCCTTAGAATAAGTTTGCTATCCTGTGGGACAAAGATTGTCTATTCATGTTTTCCAAACTACCCAACTCAATTATTACGTTTCTACCCAACTTAATTATTACGTTTTGGACTTTGAATTCCTTTTTTTTTTTTTCCACATACTTCTTTTTTTTTTTTCAGAAAAACAAAATTGATACTAAACTAATTATTTTTAAAATTAAATCTATTGCCCTAAAAAGAATTATCATCCTTTAATCCTTTAGTAATAGTAATTTTCCACCATGTCTCATATTTGAGGTTCAAGTTAGTTTCTTAATAGTCACAAGTTTGAGTTCTCTCATGATTATTGAAAGCTTATATAATTATTAACTTTAAGACCTATAAAATTAGTCAAGATATACACAAACTGTCGCGAACATGTTAATAAAAAGAAAAAAAAAACCCACCATGCCAAATGCATTCAACAGGCACGAAGAGAAATGCTAGATTAATTATTTTTATTCAAATCATTCAAGTGATTTTTTCCAAACTACCCAACTCAATTATTTTTTTCTTATTCAAACCATTCACGTTCTGGAATTTGAATTCTTTTTTTTCCCCCACATTTCATTTTTTTTAAGAAAAACAAAATTAATACTAGATTAATTATTTTTAAAAATAAATCTATTGCCCTAAAAAGAATTATCATCTTTCAGTAATAGTAATATTCCACCATGCCAAAGGAATTCATCAGGCAAGAAGAGAAATGCTAAAACCGGTGCTTCGAGAAAAATAAAAGGCTTTCTTTGACGTGTCAAGTTAGAGAATCAGATATTTTGGTGAAGAACATGCAGCTAATTAAGCCATGATTTCTATTGAGCTGGTATGATGGAGGACCTGTCCCTGAGCACCGGCCATGAGATTCAGCTTCTTCAGATTTGGTTTGACTTTTTAGGCAAGCACCTATCAACTTACGGCAAGGTCAATTTGAAATAGAAATCAAGTACACTTTTTCTCACCTAATTTAGCAGCCCTATAAAGAATAGTGGTCGGGAAACAAGGATCACCAGCACGCACCAAAACCAAATCTAACAAATTTAACCATGGGGAATCGATCGCACAAGTAACTGAAACCATAAAAACAGAACAGAAACAAAGGAAAAGGAACAGTTCGCATCAAAGAACACTAAAAAAATCATTTCCGAATTTGAAATGGCCAGTGCAATACAGAATTCTGTTTTCAAGTGCAAAGAGATGCTCCTCTACATCATTCAACATCTTAACAAGTGAGGAAAACAAGTGAAGGAAAGGTGATATTAAGCATTAAATAAACTCCCACGTATAAAAACAGTTATAATCTAAGTGATTTGGTATTTTTGAGATCAGAGGCAGTTACCAAATTGCAAAACTTGCCAAACTAATATCAACAGAACTTGCATGGTATGCCAAACATGGTAAAGTACAAGTTGTGAAGCCTTGGAACGGATGAGTGATTCAGTCATTCCAATTTTGCCCCAGCCATGATTTTCACAAGTTCAATCGATTCTTGACTTCATCAACGAAAGCACTTAAAGGTACCTCTTCCTCTATTTTGGTCTCAAGGTTCCTTATTTTTACCTTCCCTGTCTCCAGCTCCCTATCCCTGACGAGTACCATCCATGGGATTTTTGAATCATTTGCGCGGCTAATGATCTTATCAAATCTTGTACTGACAACAAATTCAGCTTTCAGCTTGGCACTCCACAGCTTACTGGTCAGCTCTGCAGCTAGAGGTATTTTACTTTTGTTTCCCATAATGCCCAGCAGAACCTGGGTTTCAGTAGGCCGGGTTGTCTGCCAACACCAAAAACAACAGGAGAGTACATTAGTGCCTCCATTTTTTTCTGGACAAAAGAATGATGGTAGTTTCTTCAACGTGGTGAGCAAATAAAAGTTTACCTTCACAGAACATGGATCATATCAAGTGTCTTTGAAAATAGCACAAGTGATTTAATTTCAAGCATAAGCAGAACTTATAACATGTCATATAATGGAAGAATGTGCCACATCCAGAACAAAATATAGAAAAAATAAGTGCAGAGTTTCCATTACAAATGAAGATTTATTTCATGTCCCTGCCATGGTAGCATTAAAATGATTAATATATTAATTTGTGGCTTCTTGCGTTAGAAAAATAATGTTACAGGTAAATATGACTTATTTGCACTAAAGGGTGTATTTGATATTAAAGTGTCTGCATATGCTCTCTGGGCCATGGAGAAGTTATCTTAGGATCAAAATCACTTCTCTCAAGGTATTGGGCAAGCAATTGGGGGTAGCTATAGAAAAAACTCGCATGTTGATGATTGTTTGATCGATAGTCCTTGTACTTACAGATTGATGGTGAAAAAGAAAGAACATTAAATATAACTTAAAGCATTAGATTTGGGGGCAGTAGGCAATGCAAAGAAAAAAAGCATTGATTGTGATGCGCAAGTGTTAGTGGGTGCAAATGTGGTAAAACAATGAGGACTGAGGGAAAATTATGAATTCCAGAGAAATAGAATCTTATGATAAAATCAGTTCATCCCTACTTTTCATTCTAATGTGAACAATCTCACACAATGGGGGAGGGATTCTTAACAAAAATCCAGAAAAGTCTGCTACCTGGTTAAATAGATTTATTTGATGTAGAAAGAAAGATTCTAATTCTTCTCAATAATAACGCCCTTCTCCAAAAACATTGCTTATTTCATTAACATTCACTGAACTCCGACAGAAGAAGTTTAGTAATCATATGATATAATATGTGGTCTCTATGATTTTTCACAACTGAATTCTGACACAAGTTCAACGCTAAATGATGACAACGAAATATTATGACCTTTTACACCAGATATGTAAGAATGACATGCAATGCTATTCTCACCTCATTCCGGTCCTTCTGCAGCTGCTCCATTATAGCAAATACTCGCTCGATGCCAAGACTGACCCCAACAGCTGGAACTGGTTTTGAACCAAACATTCCTATAAGGTTGTCATATCGCCCCCCAGCAGCAATTGAACCGACCTGGTGGCAAAAATATTTAGTAACCATTTAAATTTGAGAGACAAAATTGCATTTATTGACAATAAGGAAAATAATATTAAAAAGAGTCAAGTAGAAAAGAAGAGAGAGTATGTGTCTGAACAATGAGCTACTTTTGGTATTTGTGATCAAGATAAGTGCAATACACAACTATGAATAGGCATGGGTGTGATTCCAAGAATCCTTTATATTTTCCAGGTTAATCTTAATACCAAATCTAACATGTCAAAATTTCAAAGCATTTCACAGGCTCGAATGTAGGAATATTAGATGAAAAATGAATTACACCTTGCTCAAAACTAAATGGAACAAAGAAAAACAATTTCGAATTCACCAACTAAAACCAATCTCTAGCCGTTCCATCTTGCCTTAAGCCCCAACCAATCAATGCTAAAGTTTCACAGCACATCAATTCTAAAGTTTCATGGCACTCATAGAACATTCTAGTGTCAATTCCCAAGCTTAAAAAGCCAACCCAGCCTTCTTCCCTTCATGTTCTTCCAACTTTCTTAACATTCATCTTTTCATACTAAAATGAACTTATATGAGGTCTACTCTAAACAACACAGTTATGGAATGCAAAGTACAAAGAAGAACTACATATGCTTAACTGACAACTCCCAATTTATCATTACTTAGTTTAGAGTTCTGATCCCACTCTTAATCATTACCAAGATTTTCAGATTTTTCCAGAAATTCAGAAAGCATAGATCTTAACACAAGGAACCAAATTTAATTAAAGCTCTTCCCAACACCAAATATCAAGCTCAAGTTCAAGACACGACTATGAACCCTTGTCAAAGGTTGAATGATAATGTACCCTTTAGAGGAATCATTACCAGCATACTCTGCGCATCAGACACCCTATTTATAGATTATTGGAAGCTCATTTGACACAAGTGGGTTATCAAAAACTGGTATCTGCAGATTTAATTTGCATTATAAAATTAATAGCAATTGGTCCATGGGTGAAAATCAATTACACAACTACTTTGAAATCATCATTGATCATATAACTCTACATGCATTTCTTTGGTTTCTTTTCTTTTTCCCTTAACGAAGAAGATTAAGGAGTTGAATATAAACCTAGCATCATTAAGGATGTCAATATTCTCCCAAACTTTTCATAGTTAGAATATCCTCCAGATAATCTCATGATTTTTACTGGATAATGAAAAAAAATGAAATGGAACATTTGATTATTCCTTAAAAAGATTTGGTTTGTTTGAAAGCTAATTATAACCACTGTCTATGAGGGCACACCTTAGACTCTATATTTTTATGAGAGCGCATTGACTAATAGAACTTGGAAAAAAATTTATGAGTGCATCAATAAACTCCTTGCTAATTTGATCAATCCCTTCACATCTCTATCTAAAGTTTATTTGATTAAAGCTTCTCACTTGAGAGAAATTTTTATTAAACTTTAATAATGTGCCATTATTGAAAATTATGCTGGGTTCACTAATGGTATATGCATAGAACAAATAAAAACAGATCATATTCTAATCACTTCACAGTTATTATTCATGTTCTCAATGATTTTCAAATAACTAAAATCCCATCGTAACTTTCTTAAAAGTAACATGCACTAAGCACCTCCTCAAACATTTTAACAAGTAAAGACAGATCATATTCTAATCACTTCACAGTTATAATTCAGGTTCTCAATGATTTTCAAATAACTAAAATCCCACCCTAACTTTCTTCAAAGTAACATGCACTAAGCACCTCCTCAAGCATTAAAATGTGGAACTAGGAGAGTTTAAACAATGAAAACCAACTTTACGTCTAATATGAGATGGTAAAATTCAAGAAAAGGTCGCATAAAAATGATTCTTTACCTGTGTAGTCCCTTTAAAAACAGCTTCAAAAATGACTCCGGTATAATAATCAAGCCCTCTGGCAAGGCTTAAATCAAAAACCACTTTGTCAATGCACTTTGATCTTTCAAGAGCATCAAACAAAATTTCCAACTCATCCAGTGCACGACTAGAAGAAGCGTTTTGTAAAAACTCACTGCCTTCCTGTTTAAGCTTTGATAATAATTCCTTAGGAGAATCCTTTTCCTTCACAAAAGTACCAATTCTGTCTGCTGTCTCAACAGCTAACCCCTTCTCTTCCACCTAGAGAACATTTCGAAGGTCATATTGTGAAACAAAACAAATATTCATTTAAGGCTCATGTCTAAACATACAATTGGTATACATTTAATACAAAGAGAAACAAATAGATTAACAATAAACATTAATCAAGTGTAGCATAAAAGGAGCATAAAATAGATTCAAGATACTGATGGGAAATTACTTATATAGGAAAAATAAATTCAAGGAAACAGAAAGGTGTATACATGGGCATAAAATAATTTTAAAAAAAAAAAACTTAAACTATGCAAGTGCAAACATACCATCTACAAAGTAGACAATCTCAACACTGAAAATGCACTTCATTAATTTACAAAAACAGCCAAAAGAACCAACAAATAATTGTCAATCTGGCATGTTTCAGTCATAAATAAATGGCAATAATAAATAAGTGAAAAGATGTCCCCTTACTGTATGAATAGAATATAAAGTCAACCAGCTACATATGAATAGGATCAGATACATATTCAAGCTTGTCATATACCCTTACCATTTCTTTCTTAACCTGCTCAAATGATTGCTTGTCCAGTTTGTCAATACTTGAACAAATGGTTCGGAATTTTTCAGGAGGCACTCCACATATTTCCAACATACCATCCAACAACTTCCGATGGTTTAATTTAACCTGATTAAAAACAGATAAAGAACACCTAGTCAACAAGCACTTAGATAGACAGCTGGTGGTATACTTAAATTGTGGGGTAATCAGCAAGAAGACAAGCCAAAGCAGCCAATGTGACAAATAAGGAAACAAAATAAAAAGGAGATCCTTAAGAATTTGCATGCCTGACACATTCTACACCCCTTAAAGGTCTATCACCCTGTAGATAGACAACAGGTGGTGTACTTAATTGGGCTCTATATTTATTAATCAAGCAACCAAGCCAACTATTGGCTGTTTTCAGATGACTTGTCTCTATGTAAATAAGAGAAGAATTCTCCTTTAGATAGATAGAGACCCAACTTCTGGGGCATTGAAAGAACATCAGACACTTAACAACGAATTATTTGAGCCGTCAGCCAAATTCACCAACCTCAACATTGACTGATGCAGGTGCAATCAAAGGTACATTTATTAGAATAATACTTATGGGTAACTAAGATATAGTTAGTGATAAATTTGATAAATAGCTTTACTGTTTTTGTCAACATATCAACAACTTCAATGACGTGCATGTTTTAAAATGTTAACACATTATTTAGCTTTACCATTGACTAATGCAGGTAGAATCAAAGGAGCATTTATTAGAATAGTACTTATGGGTAACTAAGATATAGTTGGTGATAAATTTGATAAATAACTTTACTGTTTTAATCAACGTATCAACAACTTCAATGACATGCATGTTTTAAAATGTTAACACGTTATGTAACATCCTATAAAAGAAGACATATTGGTTCAATTATTATAGAAAACTGGATGAAAGAATGTATGACTAAACAGTTAACATCTACATGTGAAAGAATGAAACCATCACAGGCTATATAAAATTCAACATCACAAGTACAATTAAAGAAATGATAGATCAGCCAGCATGAATTACCTCATAATCTCCAATGTCTAGCTCATCAAGCAATTCTGTCAAAACCTTCACTATCTCAAAGTCTGGTCCCATTTCTTCATATTGACCAGCAATATCAAAGTCACACTGATAAAATTCTCGGTATCTTCCTTTAGATGGGTTATCTCTTCTGTATACCTTAGCTATTTGATACCTTTTAAACGAAGTGATACCATTCATAGCCACATATCTTGCAAATGGAACAGTCAAGTCATACCGCAGAGAACAAAGCTCTCCACCCTGCAAAAGGTTGAAAAATCTATTTAATTTCCCAATAACTACGAATAATTCAAACCAGTTTATTCATACAAATGATCAAATGAAGTAAAAACTAGTTCATCAAAAAACCAAACCAGCCAATGGGTAAAACCAAAGTATAGAAATGAAATAATAAAATAATTATATAATTATGCAAATTCAATCAGAAATGAACCACTGCCCATGATTTGAAGAAACAAAAGAAAATTCCAAAAACAGGCAATTAGAATCCCAAGAAAAGGGCAAAACTACAGTTTCGAACTGTAAGAACAAAATTTTCCATCCAAACTACTCCTTTTCAACAGAAGTTCCATGCATTAAAAACAAAAGGAAGGAAGGAAGAAAAATCAATTTGGAGATATTTCAATTGGGTAAAAAGTCCATTTTAACCATTTGGACACCAGCCTACAGAAACAAAGCTTGAAAGTTAAAACAGATTCACTTATACCTCACATTAACTGCAAAAGTCATTAAGCATATTAGTCCTGAAATTAAACACCACTTCACCTGTTTAATTTTCTTGTTTTGGCAGATGCATTAAAAAGGCTTAGACATACTCATTCAGAGAGACAGACACACAAACATAAGCAATGGTATAACAATTACAGCAAAACCGCAATATCAATTGTATCAACTAATAATCATATATTACCTGGTCGGCGAGATCATAAATTAATTTTGAATCCTCCCCATATTTTCCCATGAGAGTCTCTCTCAATTCAAAGGCAGGAGTGTCAAGGGAAGTGGCACCATGCCTCTTGAAAACATCTGCTATGATTGAAAATGCTCTTTCTCTTATCACCATTTGTTCATTTGCAAAATCACGAGTACCCTGATACATAAAATGATATGCACAAAATAAGACTGCTAAACAAAATAGGATTGCTAAACTTCATTCAAAGCAAATTAGAAGCATGATAACAGTTAGACAACAGAAAACAAAAGATATCAATTATCATAAATAAACAGAACATTCAGAAGTTAATTGAAGTGTAGAAGGGAAAAAATATGTCACAGATAAAAATTTTCCTAACACAATAATATCCATCAAAATGGACAGCCACTTCTAAATATATAATTACGAATACATCTATGCCCCTACTATTGGATGGTAAAAATGCAATATAATCTTTTCAGATTTAAAAAACGATTAAAGTCCAGAGAAGGAAAAGCAACAATCATAGAGAATACATGAACTTGAGTATGTGATAATACTAAGCTGTTCACTTTGTTTGAAAAAGTTGTTCTCGCATCCTACTGCATAACTGACAATACCATAAAATCCCTAAAACGGCATATATTATTTTGATACATAAATCCTAACTTGTTTCCACATTCAAGCATTCACCGCATTTAAAAAGAATACTGTGCTTTAAGTTATCAATTAAAAAAACGAAAAATATGGCAAATATGCAACTCAGAGAGAATTGGAAAAAACTTCAAACTGAATCGCCTTCGAAAAATATGTCTAGTCTATCTATCCCAAGTTTCCCATGCCAAACCGTGAAGTGAAATTCATTACCTTTGGAAGCTTAGGAAGTCTTCTACTTTCATTTCTTTCAACAATCTCCTTTACTTTCTGCACGAATTGATCAAACTCTGGTTGCTTTGGGCTAAAAAAAGACGAAAGATTCTCAACCCATTTCTCTAATATGTCCAAACTATCACCAGAACCCCCTCCAACAATCTGCAACCTATCTTTAATTAACTGCACAATCACACTAGTCCCTTTCCCTAAAACTGTCTTCTTTTTCTTCTTCTTCTCACTTTTCTTGTCGACTTTTGCCTCCCCTCCATTCACTTGACCACCAATTCCACTCATCAACTCAACACCCTCAAGAGCAAAAAACGCAGTTATCTCCTCCCACGCAACAATCTTCCATACAATCCCCAACAAACCATACACTCCATACCCAAACATTACATAATCCTCCTCGACAAGCAAATCAGTAACTGCCTTGTATCCGTTCATCAAATCATCCCTGCTAGGACATTTCTTCTCATACAAACTCACCAACCCGCTACTCAAAACCTCATTCCCCATCACATCCAAATTCATTTTAACCCGACACAAACTACTCTTCCCCAAAAACAGCAACGCCACTGCCAACCCTGACACCGTGGTCCCCACTGCCTTTCCAGACCCACCGCTCGATCCTTTCACCCCTGAATTCAGCTCAACTCGAACCATTGTATGCAACGCCTTCACCAACTCCCTCAACCTCCCATTAACTTTCGGAATTTCCGAAACCGCCTCACTCTCTCCTTTCTTATTCGAATCATACCCAACAAGCAAAACCTTCATATCACTCGCAACCGTAGCTGCCTCCTTATCAACAAACCCATCACCACTATCCACACCGTCAAACGACCTGACATCTGCTTTCACCGCCTCACACGACAACGCAGCAACGGCATCATCAACAACACCCAACCCCATCCCTTCATGATCCAAAATCGCACAAACCCCATACAATTCCGCATTGGATACCTCAATGACAAGTCTCTCCTCCTCAGTCACCTCAACATCCAACCCTTGGGCTTCACTTCCAAATTTATTCGAATTTAGGGTTTCTGCGATCAAATTAGGGAGAAACGTACGTACATTAGAGGAATTCGTGTAGTGAAGGAGCTTATTGAGGAGGACAGTAAGGTAAGCGCGAGTTTCAATTAGGTTCGAGGCTTTATTGGGGATTAGAGAGATCGACTGGAGTGGTTTCTGAGGGTTTCTGTTTTGATTAGTGAGTCTATCGAGTGCTGATGAGTCAATGCGTACCAGAGCGTGGCCTGTGGCGATGGTGTAGACGGAAGTGGAGGTTAAAGCAGAGCCTTTGCCTCCAATGGTGATTATTTTTAGCTCATCTCTATATGCTGCCATTGCTGGAGCTTTTGAGCGTATGAAAGAGCGGAGAGGGTGTTGTCTTGTGGTGGTGTAAAGGGAGGAGAGGGGTGGCGTTAGGGTTTTATTAGATTTTAACTGCTGCTTTATAATCTGTACGATGTTGAATAGAGGAGTGACTGATTCGTAACCCGCGTTATGCCGAGCCGAACCAAGCTTTTTTCAAGTAAGAAAGATGCTTAAGTAATTGTAGCATTTTTTTTTTTTTTTTTTAAAAAAAAGCAAGAGGAATCGAAGAGTTGGATAATTAATTTTATTGGTTTTAATAAGCTTGATAAAAAAAAAAAGACAATAATATTAGATAAATCTAACAAAAGAGTCTACCTCTCTTAAGCCGTGAAACTTACAACTCAATATATAAAATTAAGATAATTTTATAAAAAAAATTAATTATAAATAAAAATCTAAGAAAAAACTAAGTTAATTAAAACTACCCTTTCAAACTCATTATCTAAGTTTTGAGATCAAAATTATCCTATAAAAAACAAATCTGAAAAAATCATGAAGTCAAATTTCTAATGAACAAAATAACAAGAAATGAAATTGAAAAGGAAATTTTCAATAAAAAAATCTAAAACAAAACAAATAGCAATTAGAAGAATAATGATCAAATTTAACATAAAAATAAAATGAAATAAAATGCTGAGGATGCAATTGAAAAATAAATTCAATAAAAAAAATGATTTAAAAAATAATAACAATTAAAATAATGGGGTCCAAATCTAAAAAATAAAAAAAAAATCAAAGAATGATAAAATTGAAAGAAAATTCTAATTCTATGAATTTTTTAAAATAAAACAAATACTAATAAAAAAACATGGACCAAATTTAAAAGAAAAACAAATTGAAAGGCAATTCAAAAAATTATAGGGTCAAGCGTGAAAATCGAGGAGGATAGAGAAAAAAAAATAGGTCGTCAATACTAAATCGGAGATCGGTCGACCACACACGCAATCTAGAGATGGAAGGGCCACTGTGATGATTCAAACAACATAATAAAAGAAGATATTTTATTGTTAGACAACATCGTACGTGCCACTCAAAAAACATGAATGTAGCCATACATGTATACATGAACAATATAAGTCATAAACCTTTAATATTAAATAATCTTTTATATCTGCTAAAATATCAAATTGGCTTTGATCCACCTCTGTAATAACAAAAGAACCAAAAAAAACCAAAAAGCTCATTGATGCAAGTTAATGAAAAATCTAGTTCAAGAGATATGTAATCAATTTACTTCGCTATTAAAAAGGAAAAGTCAAAACAACCCCTTCACGCCATTTCAATATTTTTTGCTATAAAAATATGTTAGTTATTTTATTATGAAAAAAATTACAAAAATACCTTATCACCTTCAATGGTTGAACTATTTTTTTATTTTTTTTTGCTAAAAAAAACAAAAACATCATTTTATCGTTTTATTCTACAGTGTTAATAAGTCTATAACTATAGTGAACGTCGCTATAATATTTTCTCTGCTCATATTATTTATTTTTTAATATTATTTTTTTACACCCGAGTCATATAATTCAAGAATAAAATTTAATCTTGATTAAAAATAAATAAAAAATAGAGCTAATTTAAAATATGCTTATTATTGAATTAAAATAAATTTTAGCTGCTAACTTTTATATATATATATATATATATATATATATATATATATATATATATATATATATATTCACACACACACTCTCCAAATGGGGACCTTTTTATATGTCTATCCATGTCACTAGTCATTTAAAATTAATTAATAATTACTAAAATCAAATGAAAATTAATAAAATAATTAAACCAACTGGAGTTATTTTTACTGTTTATATGAATAAATAGTGAAATTGAATATTTAACTGACATTTTTTTCTTTTTCTTTTATTTTATCCTTTTTTATTATTATTTTTTTCTCAATTTCATCCTTCAATAGTTTTTTTTTAAATTTATCTTCATAATTTATTTCGGTTTACTTTCTATGAGGTTATTGCAATCTCAAATAAACATTTGGATATTTGATTTATGCTCAATTTTACAAGCATCTATTTATGTTATCTTTTTGTTATCATATAATTAAGTAAATAAAGTTTATGAAAAATAAAGTTATTAAAATCAATGGAGTCCATAATTCGGGTCAAGGTTTGGTGGCTTAAGTCATGAAATCTGGGTCTATCCAATATAACATCGTCTCAAATTTAAAAGAAATGTTATTTTGAATTTTTTTTTAAAAAAAAGTTAAACCATGCTTTTTCCTATTACCTGAATTGTCTTTGGACCTACTAAGTCGACTATGTCATGTTAAGTAAAATCCCGCATAGTTTAATTTTAAACACAGTCTAAGTAATGAATAGGTTCTAAAGGTTTCGAGGTTGACCCGCTTAGATAAGTTTAATAACAATGACAAGTAGCTTTTTGCGGTCTAGACGCTTATTTTTCCATTCATTTTTTTATCTGATCTATAGCATAGAGAAAGACTATAAACTAATAATTATACTAAAACAAGAACCATAACATAATGTTATCTCTTTTTTTAAAATCTTTTTTATCTTTACTGTAATGTCATCATTTAATTCAAGTCTTATGGTTTTCCTTTCCTTTTCATTAATGGCCTTAAATGGCTCTTTATTGATAATTTTGTTAAAAGGAGAACATGTTGAAGATTGTATTTCTTGAAGAAGAAGATACTAAAACTGACATTTAAACATGTCATCTTTAGGGAGTGTTTAGAATTATGATGGTATTTTTAAAATAATTTTTCGTTTGAAAATGTATTAAAATAAATTTTTTTAGTTTTTTTTTAATATCAGCATATCAAAACTATTAGAAAACTCTAATAAAAACATCAATTTAATGTCTTTACAAGCCAAAAACACTTTTGGAAAGCATCTAAAAATATAAACAAAAGTTGTATCAAACACCCTCTTCTTGGACAGGTTCTCACTACCAAACCAATCAACACCCTTGTTTTTAAAGACGTTATTAAGATGGTTTATTGATCACTAAAGGGATTTTAAATGCAAGATTATTGTTATAATCTAATTTTTTTATCCCTCTCAGATATCCAAAAAAAGTATTTTAGTCAAAAATAAAAAAAGATATTTCAATACATATACACACATATTTCAACAAACTAAAAAACCGAAAAGAAAAGAAAATGAATTGAAAAAATTACAACCAGAGGTGAAAATGGGGAAGAAATATTAAGAAAAAATTTGAAATTGGATAAATAATTGAAAATTGGTAAGTAAAAAGCCAATTTGGAAAAAAAGCGCCAGCATTGAGGATCCAATTTAATAGTGAAATTGAAAAGAAATCGAGAGAAAATGATTGGAATTAGCTACATAACTGAAAATTGGAAAGTCAGTGATGAAATTGGAAAAAGGCACTAATATTGAGGAACCTTTTTGCTAACCTTTGAGTTGCATATTAATATTTTATGTATTATATATTTTGTACAATCTATTTTTGTAAACAAATTATAATTGTAAATGCTTGAGAGTTTGGATAAACTCTTAACATTGGTGATGTATTGTCACAAAGGGAAAAATCTTAAAAAAAAAACATCTTCAAGTGATGTAATTGTTTGGTATAGATTCATCAAGGGCATTGTATCTTTCACTTGGATTAGTAAAATAGTACAATACTCAAATACAGTTTGTACTTCAAGTATGGATGTAGGCTTATCAAACCACGTTAAAAACCAAGTTTGTAATCTCTCTTCCCTTTTCTCTTTACTTTAAGCACTTTAATTATATTACTAGTTATTATATTATACGTGTTTAGTGTTTTATTTGCATTATTTGACATAATTAGTGGAACACTTAATGCACCCCTTTTAAGTGTTATTGTTGTCTTAATCATAAAACAACAATTGGTATCAGAGTTTAGTTCTCATATATATAATGTTCAATATAAAGGAGCATCTACCTCTAGGCTACCTTTTTTTAATGACAATGATTATGTCCATTGAAAAGCTATGATTATTATATATCTTCAATTTATTGATTATGATTTATGGTTATTTATTAAAAATGAACTTCACAAACCTACTAAAATTGAAAATGATATAATGATTTCTAAATCTAGAAGTGAATATACCAACAATGATAAGAAGTTGTTTTTTTTTTTTTATAGATGTTAAAAATATAAACACTTTATATTATGCCTTTATTAGTAGAAGTGAGTTTAATTGAATATCATCTTGTAAAAATGCTAAAAATATATCACATGCTTTAGAAGTAACTTATGAAGGTACTAATCAAGTTTAAGAATCTAAAATTGATATGTTTGTACATCAATATGAATTATTCAAAATGCTTCCAAATGAAACTATAACTATTACTCATAATTTGGATGCTCTTGGTAGGATTTATACTAATGTTGATATTGTGAACAAAATTCTTAGGTCCTTACCAGAGTATTATGAAGTAAAGGTGACGACAATCCAAGAAGCTAAGGATCCCACCAAACTTTCATTAGAAATAGCTTATTGGTTCATTAATGACTCATGAAATCACCATAGAAAAACAAGAACTAGAAGAGAAGACAAAAAAGAATTTGGCATTTAAACCCCTTTAGGAGATAGTGATTGCTATGCATTTGAATACTAGCTCTTTTATTTTATATTTTTCAAGTGTTATGTACTGTACAGAAAATAATAGGTATAACATTTTATTTATAGGAAAATCTGATAACTCTATAAATGATAAAATATCAATTTGCCTCCAAAGTAATATCACATATTATTTCTAGATAATTTTAGAAATTTATTCAATCAAGTCCCTGCTTGATTCTAACTCTAGAATTGTAATTCCCTAAATTAATTACATTCTAGTCATAATTTCTAAAAGTTATTTACAATCAAGTCATACTTGATTAATCATCCCAATTTAATTTCTGACAAATTGTTCTTTTGTGTGTGACCCTTTGAGTTCTTTAATAAGTTAACTCAAATATAATTCACAATCCTAAATAAAATAGGAATAAAAAATTAAAAAATATTATCAATTCAATAAATGATTAATTTATATTTTAAAATCAAATACAATGTCTAGCAACGTGTCGTCAACAATGTTCTAATTTAGATATTATAGCATAAAATATATTTACTCTGCCAAATCATATTTATTTTCAATACCATAGTCATTGATCTTTTGAATAAGATTTGAAACTTTTTTCAAATCTCATTCCACTTTTCACAAGGATTTATAACTAATACTATTTAAGAATATATGAAATATTTTCTTTAATTCATATAAGGTGATGAATCATCTCTTGATTATTCAAATACCTTCATATAATTTATGTTATACCTAATAATTGCTCGTTTGTTACCCTTGATCAGGACAATATGTAGCAGGATCACAACATAACATTCTCTAAATAAGATAACTTAATGATCTTAAATCTAATGACCACTTACACAACCATCACATGAGTCTTTTCACAGACACAAATGATCTCTCTATATTGAATTATCATGTGGGTTAGTTCATTGTACAAGTCATCTGACAAGGACTTACATATTAGTTCTAGGTTATGAGAACAACCAGTTCATTTCATAAAGGAAAGAATATAATATGTACCAATCTTAGTGGCTTCAATTAAAGTGTAGTCTTAATGGAACATTGACCAGAAATATTTTGAAACAATGCTTTGATACTATAAGAATTACATAATTATAACAACTTTATTATTTCATTTGCAAAGTATTTTTGTTCCAATGACTTTGTCTTTACTCTAGATTTATTAATAAAATATTTGATGAATATTAAAGATAAATAAAGTTTTATTAAAAAATAAATATGTTTATATGAATAAAATCAATGTCACGTGTAACCAATTGATTGGCTATAAAACATATACACTAACACCATAACCTTTATCATTGTCTAAAGATATAGTGGCAAAGCAAGAAACAAAAGACCTTGAGCTAGAGAGAAATACAGAGTATAAAAGAGAAAGAAAAAAAAAGAGTTTTTGAGATAGAAATGGAGGTGGTACGAGCTAGAAAGTATTAGAGGCAATAAAAAAAAACTAAAAAAAAGAGAAAATTGACCATAACCAAACCAATCCGTTGCCCAACCACTATTTTTGTCATCAATAGCCACCTCAGTGGCTCTTCCTTATCTACGACTATCCCTAATATAAGGCCTTATTTTTATTTTTTTTTATACTATGTTTTCGCATGACTATTATGTTCATCCATTTTTTTATTTTGATTTTTTTTCTCATAGCTTCGCAATAATGTTAGATTCATTTATAAATTATATTGTCCCCATTATAAAATATTAATTATAAAAAATCAGTAACTTTTTGCTAATGCAATTTTTTTTACTGAATTAATAATGGAATCAACTTTATTTTATAATTTTTTTTGTCACCATTATACATATTCATGTATGTAAAAAAACTCATTTTTGGAAATCAACAACTTTTCATTCATGCATTATTTTATTTTATTTTATTTTTGTTGGCTTCAAAATGATGTTATTAGTATTTCATAAAACCATGCTGTCACCTTTTTTCACGTATGCACGTGTGTATAAATATTTATTTTTAAAACAAGAAGAGAAATTTTATTGATGAGTTTTGTCAAGTTTGAATCATGTTTTTTTTATTAACGCTTAATTTTAAAATAGTTAGACTAACATGTCTCCTAGGTTATAGGACTCAAGATAATCTTAGCTCAATGTTTTAAGCTTGAAACAAGAAAAATATGTTGATGAGTTTTTCATCAAGTTAAAATCATCCATTGATTAAAGTTTTATTTTATTGTTAGGTTGATGAGTCTTCTATTTTTAGATATCAACATAGGCCTTGCGTGATGTTTTCAACTAAAAATTTAAAAAATTAAAAAAATCATCGATATATGAGACTTATGATGTTCTCAACAATAAATAATTGTGAATGTGCTTGTAAATAATTTAGATAATTAATGGTGTGAATAAAAAATTAAATTTAAGAGAAAATACATAGTTAAGGTAACTTTTCATTGAAAAAGATGCGGTAAAAGTGATGTCTATTTTATAAAAAAAAATATTCAACCCTTTACTTAGATCTCTGAAACTAGTGTATATTTTAGAATTATTAGTTTCCTTAAAAATTAGGTGAAGACCCCATTTTTTCATATTTCTTTTTAATTTTGAGGGTTCTAATTTTTGTTGGCTAACGACAACATGACGACTATACTAGGAATTAGGGTTAAGTCTATATGCATATGTTTTATCTTTTATTTTCTTTATTGTCATTTATTGATGAATATTTATTTATTTTATTTTCATTAATTTTATTTATTATTTTATTGCATTTATTTTAAGTCTACTAGATTGAATATGCATGCATGTTATTCTTGAGTTTTCACACATTTCACAAAAAACCACCAAAACCTCTAGACTCGAGTTTGTCCTTTTAAAAATTAGATAGGAAGATTTAGATGGTGAGTGTGACTTATATTCACTGATGTTAATTTGAACTTTAATGCAGATTGGAACTCACCTTATGCTTTAGATATTGTAGAGTTACTCTCTTACTTTGTTGTATAAGGTTTGTTTCACCTTGACGAATACAAGAATCTCTATATTAAAAAGAAAAAATAAAAATAACGGAGTCATTACCTGGTAATTAAAAGAAATTAGTAATTCTAAAATATAAATTGGTTTTAAAAATTCAGGTATTGGATTAGTTATGTCTAAGGAAAGATCAATGACACCCTTACTGTATCATTTCAAATGAAAAGTTACCTTAAACTTAATCATAATTTATTTTTAAAAAAATAATATTGGTTTTTAAAAATAAAAGACTTGTCAATAAAAAAATATTTTTATGTTAACTTCTAAAAATAAGCAATTTTATCAATTTTAAAAATTTCAATTTTAATAGTTAAAAATAAATAATTTTATGGATTTATGATAAATCTTGATGTTAATCCTTGAAATCAAGATTTTGTAGAAAATTTGTACGTCAATCCCTAAAAAGGATGAAAGAATTTTTTTTTTATGTCAATAACTAAAAGATTTTATTTTTCTATATTATCGGAGGTTCAAATTTAAGTTAATTATGGTGATTGATGTTATCAGTTTTTCTTCCGCCATGAGCATAATCAAAGCTGGTCAGGTTATTGAATCATCATCCAGTTCAGAATTGCCGATAAGACCTCCAAAACATCATATGATATATTCCACTCCTTGAGAATCCTTTACAGCACCATCCGATTAATCTTCTACATGGGCTTTCCGACCTATCTTTTACAGTGAAGGAGGGAAGCGTTCGTGACGGTACAAATAAGAATCCAACTCTGAGATTGCAGGCATGTTCCCGGAGATCGAATAACAGTATCGGAGCATCAATCAAATCCCGGCAATCAAGTTAGTATCAACTCCCGTTCTTTGTTGTCCAATTCAGGCTTGGAGTTATGATCGAGATGAAGATCTTATAACATTTTGATTGCTTGTAGAAGCATGCATCATCTCAAAATATAAGCATTCAGGGAGAAATTATGAGCAACGCTTCTGAGCTGGTAGAATAGGGTTTTATAAAAGGTGTGATGAAGAGTTTGGATTCTTGCTCTCTGTGGATTCGATGGATTATAAAAACCTTTTTAAAATTGTTTAACATCTCTGTTATAATATAATAATAATAACAATTAACAAAAGAATCATGAAGGGCACGGCCAAGAAAAGAATTTGCTTGACATCTCTGTTATAAAAAAAAAAAAAAAAAGAAGACCAGCCACTGTTGACATTGAATGATGATCGACATATATATCTACCATGGGAACCTATTTCACCTCTCCTTCTAACTCATCTCAAGAACATCCGAGCAGAGAATCATGTCATTTGCATTCAATTCCTCAACGAGTCACCAGCATTAATTAACAAGCATTTGTAGCAAAACTTCGAAGGTTTATCACCATAACAGTAATATCATCAATATTGCCTCTGCTTAAAGACATATCTACAAGCTTTTTGCATGACTCTGTTGAATTCTTGCCTCTTAAAATTATGTCAACTGCTTCTTGCTCGTTTACCTGCAAAATTCCCACAAAATAATTAGTCATTCCCTGAAAAAAAAAATTCCTTTGTGAATGGTATAAGATTTTTTGTAATTCTATTATATATTTGTGTGGTTTCTTGGGTCATAAAAACTATATATAAATAGATAAACGTACCTTATCCCATAGACCATCAGATGCCATTATCAAGAACTGGCAATCAGAAGTCAATGGAACCCTTTTGATCTCAGGTTCAGAGATTATCCATTCTTTCAAATGCAAGTCTCCAATTGCTCTAGAAACGGCAATGGATCCATGAACTCTCCAAATTCCATTGCGGCAATGGAGAAAACCACCCTGCATTAGTTGATGTTTAACTTGGCTAATTAGCCTCTTGCTAATACTCATATGGAAACAATTAACTGAAGGTTAATTTAGCTTTGATTTAATGTATAATTAATTAACTTACAGAATTCTCAATGCGCAGGCGCTCATCTTCTCTGTTAACTCTATGATCAATTGTTAATACATCAGCTACTCCATTCCTGCTTAAAACTACTCTACAGTCACCTGCATTTGCAGCATGTAATTCTCCATCTTTCAACAGCACAGTCGCTGCGCAAGCTCCACTGCTAACACCCTGCATGTGTATAAATCCAATTAAATAAACTACGCATGTTTAAATGCAACTGGAACATTGCAAGGCTAGTTTAATGCATTCTTTTAATGAGATACGTGAAGTCTCAAAGTATCTTTACATCACCAAGGTCGGCATAGTATGTTCGAAGAAATGGCACTATTCTTTTCTTTTCAGTGAAATACAATTGTCAGGTAGTTGGCTCCGTGTATTTAATGGCGGTGTCTTGCTTTTTTCTGCAAATGGTTTGTTGCTGAAATATTCTACTCCTCCTTTGAATATTTGTAAAATGAACTATGGACTTCAAATTTCGAGAAAATGTCAAAGTATGCCTTGAGGTCAATAAATTACGCATCACACTTCTATGGCTATGGAGTTTTTTAATAATCATGCAGATGCAGGTCATTTATGTTTTCTTTTCTTTTTTCTATGTGAACTACAGTCCCGGAAATTAAGATTTTGACAGTTCCAACTCTCTTGGCATCAACTTCGAGTCCTTTAATCAACACTGGATTAATCTCTTGATGGAAAAAGAGTAATATCGATGGTGGCCTGTGTTGATAAATTTGAATTCCTCTTAAAACTTGATGTAAGAACTAAGAAGACCAAGTTAAACCATTCAATATTGTTTATAGAGGTATGTCATGTTCACTATTGAAAGTCGAAAGTTTTTACCTGGCTAAGAAACTCCTTGTCTGTATCCAAGTAGCCTCCTCGAATGGCCTGCTCTAACTGGCCATCTCCCTTGCAACCAACATTTTGAAGACCTTTGACAATGTTCTTCCCTAAATTTTCAGCAACATAATCGACCGCGGCTCGGCCTCCATGTCCATCTATCACAGCAAAAAATGCCTATAGACAGAATAGAAGAAGCAGGGGTCAAAATCTTTTGAACATAACAAGAATGATCAGCTGAGATTAAGCATCGGGAAAACCCTGAAAAAGGATCGGGCAAAACGAGGAGGAGGGGGGAACTTGAAAGTGTAACACAGAAAACTTGGACTAAAAAAACAGGTCTAGAAACTGAGGAACAATTAATGGAGCAGTTCAAACAGAACTACTGCTACAATGTTTTTGTTATAGTTACAGCTTCTTGATTAATTTATGGAATATGAAATACTCATCACACGCACACACACACGCACGCACGCACGCAAGCACACAGAGAGAGAGAGAGAGAGAGAGAGAGAGAGATCAGATTTAGATCATTACCTGCTTTGCATCTCCCAGGATGTCAATCATGATGCCATATCCATCTTCCATGACCTCTCTCCTTCCTTTCTTACTAGCCAAATAGAAATCTCTCCCTTGAACCTCAAACTCTTTATTCTCCAACTTCCTATCTTCTTGAGCAAGTTCAACTTTTGGACAATACTGTGGCACAACCAGCCTTCCTGGCCTCTTCTTCAGATTGGTAGCGTCATTGTTATGATCTCCTTCTCCAACCTTTATTATTCTCAAAGAATCCGGTCCAGATTTCTTTATCAAGACATCAGAATTAATTCGTGAGCTCTTATCATGCAAACCCTTTTGATGTGCTTCATAGGCCATGGTACCTTCTTGCATGATTTTCTCTTCGTAGTGCAAACCTTTTCTTTTCATGACACAGCTTTGAGTCTGTTGTGAAACATTACCTTCTTGATCATGTACAGGAACTGTTGTTTCTGAAGCTTCTTTAATTAAAGGGGCTTTTATTTCTTCATGAAAAAACTGGCTAACAGTACACGAGAGAGGAGGAGGAGAAGGCAAAGAAGAAGTAAGGCTGAAAGAGCCCATAGAAATGGCCTTTCTTAGTCTTCGAAGGAAGTATAGAGCAAGATATATAAGAGAGAAACCCCATCGAAAATCCTCTAGATCGTTCATTATTTTGACAATACTTTTCTGTGCGCTAGCTTTCATTTTTGTCAAATATTGCATGAGAGTTGTTGAAAAAGAAAAAGAAAAGAGTTGCGGTTCATGCAAAAGAAACACTAAATATTTGGTGATGTATATGATCAGGTGATAATTAACGGGTCAAAGGCGAATGATTCATGCATGGATTGAACAATTGTATTGCAGTTAACGGTTTTCTCCGAGTTCTTGTGTGCTGTAGAAGCAGCAGTATTTGTAAGGAAAGGGCCGAAGATGGCAGCAAATGTTCTTGTTGCCTTTGACACTTTCACAGCCAAGCAAGGAAAGGGCCAAAGAAGGCAGCAATTTTTTTTTTTTTTTTTGCCTTTGACACTTTCACAGCCAAGGAAGGTGTCACACATATACGGCTGAGAATGGGAATATATATATATATATATATATATATATATATATATATATATATATATATTATTTTTTTTAATATCGATAATATACTCCCTACATAAAACTCGAATTTAAAATTTTATTTAAAAAAATTAAGTGACGAGCATGAACCAACAACCGTTGATTCATGATTCAATAGTTACTAAAATGGGAAATGTATAATTGTTTGACTTGGTCAACAAATGGCTATGGGAGGTTTGAGCAGGTCAGGCCGCAGGACAGTGATGAATTTGCTGTGGAGACCTTGTGCTGTGTCAACGTTCTTGTTTTTTGTGTTTGTGTGTTAGCGGAAAATGTCGACAGCTTTTAAGCTACAGATGAACAGAATAATTAACTATTTATAACAGAATCTTTACTGAAACTCATACTATTTTTTTTTTTTGGATTATGACTTGGGATACAATCATCGATGTCAAATCATTAACTTGAAGTAGAACATGGGTGATCGAATTAATTATTTTTACGAAAATGATGTTGCTGTATTTTTTTAATAAAAAATAATATTGATTAATTTGTTTAAGCTTGATTTAGTTTGATTTGTTCAATCAAATTATTAAAAATTTAATTAAATCAACTAAGTTTTACTAGATAAATATTTTATTCGATTCAAATATAAATCAAGTCCGACTCAGGATTTAGATCTTAGATATTCTGAGTAATTTATTGAATCAAGTTGAATATAATAATAATTATTTAAATAAATTGCAACCATTTTTCAAAAACAAATAGGAAGCTAAACTTAATTCACAATTAATGTTTACGAACAGTAGCAACAACAATTATAGAGGATGTTTAGTAGTGTAGTGGCGGTTGTTTTTTAAATTATTTTTTACTTAAAAATATATTAAGATAATATTTTTTTAAAAACATTTTTAACATCGACATATTCACCCAAACGATACAAAAACTAAAAAAAAATTCAAACCAAAAAATACTCAAAATTTGTGAAAACAACGCCTTTTAAATGGCAGCAGGGTCCATGCTTGATGCAAAAGAAGTTGAGCTCCCTATCTAACACATACAGAGGAGACACTCCCAATTGATGTATCATTTGTAAGACTTATCTAGTGATCATGACTAGTTGACCATCACCCTACATTAATACTCTTTGTCACATAGTAAATATTACGCAACTCTTTGAAATTCAAATAAAAATTGATATATATAAAAAAATTGACGTTAACCATACCAAATTCTTTTAAGTGAGGGGTTACTTTGTTATGTGTTTTTCTTTAAAATTTATTCTACACATATTATTAATTGTCTATATTTATTTTTAAGCTTATTCATAATTTATTTTAATAAAAAAATTGAAATCTATCCGCCATAATAGAAAACTTGTCGATAAAGAAAAGTTTTTATTTTCATCCCTAAAAATAAGTGATTTCATCGATTTTTTATGTTAACTTCTAAAAATAGATGATTTTGTATATTGAGAAAAATTTTGACGTTAATCCCTAAAATAAATGATTTTGTAAATTTTAGAATTTTAACGAAAGCTTTGATGCGAATCCCAAAAAATAGAAGATTTCATCGATTTAAGAAAATTTGGATGCTAATCCCTAACAATAAGTGATTTTGTTAATGTATAAAAATTTGCATTAAAATTGATGTTAATCCCTAAAAATAAACAATTTCATCGATTTTTTTATTTCTTTTTTTAAAACAAAAAAATTAATTTCAATAGGGTCTAAGATTAATCTAAAGCACAAAGTTTTAATTAAGCTAATTCTTTCCTAACCAATAAACCTCAGATAAACAAACCGAACCCTGCAAATAAGGCTCCAACTTTTAATATTCATATTCAAAAAAATATACAAAATTTGAATTCAAACATAATTAAAACCTAATAAAATTTAAATGTATATTTCATATATCATCATCTAAAAAGACAAAACACACTTCTAAACCCTAATTCTTCATTCAAATTTTTAATCAAAGAAACATATCAAGTCTAGATCACAACTAAACCCTCGACACATAAATTTTAGATAGTTTTTTCTCTTTTATTTTGACTTATTTTTAAAACACCAGTACTCGAAAACTACTGGACCTCAATTAATTTGATCAATCTGAGTTAGCTTATTAAAAGGTAAAACTTTCCCAATAGTAATATATTTATACGCAACACTTAAATTCAAATTTTTATTTTAAAAAAATAAATGACCAACCGCTTGAAACAATGACGGTAGTTTATGTTTCAATAGTTATTAAAAGATAAAACTTTTTCAATAATGATATATTTTATAAACAAGAATCAAACTTAAAATTTTATTTTAAAAAAAACAAGTGTAGAACTACTCAATCCAACAACCAAGCATTCATGGTTCAACAGTTACTAAAATGGGTAATGTATAATTGTTTGACTTGGTAAAGAAATTGCCTTGGGAGGTTTGAGCTGGTCAGGCCGCTGGACAGTGATGAATTTGCTGTGGAGATGATGGGTAGTCGGGTACCTCTCTTTCATCACGATTAACTATTGATAATAGAATCATTACTGAAACTCATACTATTTTTTTTTCTTCTGGATTATGACTTGGCATACAATCATAGTTGTCAAATCCTAAACTTGAAGTAGAACATGGGTGATCGAATTAATTATTTTTATGAAAATGATGTTGTTATTTTTTTTAATAAAAAAATATTGATCAATCTGGTTAAGTAGCTTGGTCTAATTTTATTTAATCATTAAAAATTTAATTAAATCAACTAAGTTTTATTAGATAAATATTTTATTCAAATCAACTATAGAACAAATATAACTCAGGTTCTAGATTTTAGATATTTTGAGTAGTTTATTGAATTAAGTCGGATTTAATCATAA
>Ga0325405_1000767_pt1 | contig 31419 bp, 31 predicted proteins | sample PopdelMetagenome_21_FD_205663 | JGI IMG/M metagenome (GOLD analysis project Ga0325405, IMG submission 205663) | Populus deltoides microbial communities from Bellville, Georgia, United States - Xylem-Control-R2 | ecosystem: Host-associated > Plants > Phyllosphere > Stem > Wood/Secondary xylem... | reverse complement strand
GGCAACATTTTCCAATTGGGATGACTTGGCAGTTGCGGTGGACTAGTATTCCTGTTCCTGTTTTCCTTTTATTTGTTAATGAATAAATCTCTCTCTCTCTCTCGCTTTCTTTTGTATGGCTCAGATGTTTCATATTTTCTAAAAAACATGATTTTATATGGGGTTCTGGTATTATATCAATGAGACTGATATTTGGTATAGATATATTAGACATGTTACTGAAAATTCCCCCCAGAAACTGATTGCTCCTATGGACCATCTATTTTTTTCCTTGCTATTTCTAGGTCATGTAGTTCCTCTGTAGTCTGAACTAATTCTGGAATCATCTTGTGGAGAACATTAAGGATGAATAGATGGATTTTTCAGGCTTAGCATATTAAGTGGGAGATAGTACCAGAATTTTGTGGTGGCATGATATTTGGCTTGGTGAGTTACTATTTTCCATGTGTTTTTGACAGCATGATAAGATGAGACCCAGGCAACTCTCATGAAATGGGTGGGTGATAGGCGGCATTGAAAGACAAATTCTATTTAAAGTTTGCAAGATTTGGAATCATAGTTAGTGAAGGCCTTTGTAATTATCTGTATGGATCTTAAGTAAATGGCTAGGGAGTTTTTGAGGCTAAATCCCTTTTACTTTGGGAAAACATCTGATGAATATAGGAGCATGTTTTCGTTATTCCTCTAAGAAATGAAACTATCAGCCCTTCTTATAAATCCTCTCCAACTTAATTGTAAATCATGTATGGATATAGGCACAACCAAATGAATGCTATTAATAACACCGTCAACTTAATTTTCCATGCAAGAAAATAATGTTTTAGAGGATGATCCACCTTCTAATTTGCTTTGTGGAGTCTTAATGCCTTTTCTTCTTCTTCTTCTTCTTCTTTTCTGAACTCACCAAGAAAACCTCCATATTTTTGTTCGTGACTTTAATTCATCCAGGTATCATTAGCAGCTATTCATTTTTAGGTTAGGTGTCGGCTTTAAGTTTTTGGGTGCCTTTTCTTCTGGATATCTAGCGTTTTAGGATTACAATGCCTTTTCTCTGGGTACATTTTACTAATAAAGATACATTCCTGATGTAAGCTGTGAAGCTTCATATTGAAATGTGAGCAGCAACCTTGTGTTTTTGGTAGGTAATAATTGTGGATTGTTTTTTTTTTTTTAAGCAAACTGCTTGAGATGCCTCTGTAAGATGCACCAGTACTTTTGGGTTCAAAAGTAACTATTAAATTGTGTAAGCTGGAAAGGAAGATTAAGAACTTTGCAAGTTTTATGTGGGTAGAGAGGATAAGCACTAATTTCATGTTCTTCTTCTTCTTGTATAAAGTACTAATTGCTTACCTACTAGTTGTGAGCATATTATAACTGATTAGTAACATTCTTCAACAATGCCATGCTTATGGTCAAAACTTGATTGAAAGAGAGAGTATGTGGATGTGCCTTGATTTTCTCATCATCTTGTGGTTTAGCATAAGTTCCCTGCGAGCCTTGTTCTCTTTTCTGTCAATTGCATTTTGATCTAATCAACTCTGCTTATTCACAGAATTCGTTCTTCATTACTTAAGAAGATCCTGGCTTGTACTTGATTAAATTAAAAAAGAAGATTCTGGCTTGTATTGTTTCTTGTTCTTTCTTTCTTTCTCATACACTTCTCTTTTATACCTTATTTTGCTTTGTGATCGTTCCCCTTCGTGGTTTCTTAAACTGCATTAGTACTTGGAAGAAAAATGCCAGGGAAAAATGCTTTCCTCTGGTCTGGTGCTAAGATCACCTGGTGGTTGCCTACACTGTATCCTATTTTTTGTAGTTATTGTCTCTCTGACATGATATTTCTGAGGTAAGTGTGTGTCCATGTGAAGTGATGTGTTGATGTGTGTCTTTCTTCTGAACCTATTTTAATTGTTCACGAATATGTTCTTTTCCGCTGTCTTAAAAATTAAAAAATAATGAAGAAAAAAATTTCATGTTGCCTTCTGCATCTTTATGATTCTCTAACTGAATATTATACCAGCCTTGCTGGCTGTGTTCTTGCAACTAGTTTTGTAATTCATGCACTCTTACTATCAAATAAACAATCTGTTTCTGGAAAATTGGCTGATTATAATTGTTGGAACTCCTTTCTTTCCTTTTAGAAAGTTTATTACTTTAAATTCTCTGATATTTTTTGGTAGTTTCACTCTTGGAAATCCTATACCCTGAATCTGGTTATAATCTAACGTGCCCTCAACATTTATTTTCCTTGTATATGAAGAATACATCATGGCTTGGATCTCTGATCAACACGATAATTGGGAACCTGAAGCTTTCAATTTCAAATATCCATATCAGATATGAGGATCTTGAGAGGTATAGTTCTCTTCAGATTGTTCATTTTTCTAGCTATCAATTAACTTCAATTGAAACTTTCTTCTATTTTGTAGCAATCCTGAGCACCCATTTGCAGCTGGGGTAACCTTGGGCAAACTCTCTGCTGTGACAGTTGATGATAATGGGATGGAAACCTTTGTTTCTGGGGGTGCACTAGACCGTATTCAGAAGGTTCTAATTTGCATGCCATATATAGATAGATACAGATACATTGATAGATTCCCGATTAGCGGTGAAGTTGTGGAACAATTTTTAGTGGTTTAATTTTAAACGCATCAAAGTATTTAGTTTGCTCCTTATAACAGAGCACTGGATTCAAGCATACTCTTGGAGACAGTTTTAGAAGGAAAAATGTGGCTTAATATGGTCTTGATACTTTGAAGGGCTAATTGATCTTTCCATTCATGTGAGATTCCTTACACTAGCACAGAGGAAGGCTGGTTAAGCAAACAATGAACTAGAAAGGATTTTTATTAATTTATAATTTTTCCTGGGTTGTTTTCAGGTTTATGATTCTGTCATTCTTCCTTTATTTTGCAATTCATGTTTCTATTCTTCATTGTCTTGCAGTCTGTTGAACTTGATCAACTTGCAATTTATCTGGATTCTGATATATCACCATGGAATATTGACAAGTCATGGGAGGACTTGCTACCTTCAGAGTGGCTTCAGGTGCTGTCTTCTTGGTCATCTTTGATATAGTAATCAGCATCATCTATTTGGTCTTGTTTTTTCATTGATCTTATGAAAACTTTCCCCTGGTGAGCTTTAGGTTTTTAGGTTTGGTACAAAGGATGGAAAACCAGCAGATCATATTATGGTAAAGCACTCGTACATTCTGCAACCAGTGACGGGGGATGCAACTTACTCCAAGCTGCGGCGAAAAGAATCTGCTAATAGTGACCAACCTTTACAGAAGGCTGTGGTGAACCTGAATGATGTGACATTGAGTTTGTCAAAGGTATTCCCTGGTATCAAGTCCAGCTTGATTTTCTTTTGAGAGACAGGTTCAGTTGCTCGCCACTAAGTCATATCTTTGTGTTTGCAGGACGGTTACAGAGATATTTTAAAATTAGCTGATAATTTTGCAGCCTTTAACCAACGCTTAAAATTTGCTCATTACCGTCCGCTTTTGCCAGTGAAATCTAATCCAAGGTCCTGGTGGAGATATGCTTACAAAGCTGTTTCTGACCAGACGAAGAAAGCAAGGTATTTTAGTAACTACTTTATTTTCTATGTAAGTTGCTAACAAGCAAAAACCAGAAAGTTCTCCCAGAATTTAGGTAATTATGCTTTCAAGTATTAATCACCTTAGAACATAGCTGGTTTAATTATGGTCTTAGAAAACTCAGCCCTAGCACAATGTGTGCTTCCCATTTGTGTATTACTACTATTGCTTTCTCTATTTCACTCACCTTATGTTAGACTTGAGTAATGTTCACTTTAACTTTCCCTTATAGATGTAGTCTAGGTATTAAAATGGTCCTCTACTCCATCCAAACTAACACCTCATCCTATTCCTGGCATCAACATGGTTGTATGCAAATTGAACTCTTGGTTTTGTTTGTTCTGATCTTTGGCAAATAGCATGTACCACAAGATGCCATCTTGAACATGACTGGTCAGTTTGGCCATGGCTTGCACAAAAAGATACAGTGATGGAAAAACCTTGGTGTAAGCCAAAACTTAATTGGGAATTCATTGATATCATTGGTGTAACACTGCATGTGTTTTTATCACTGCTTTTGCTAAGGACATAATCTTTCTGGCAGTGGGAAATTATCCTGGGAGCAAGTACTGAGATATGCAGGCTTACGCAAGAGATACATCTCTCTATATGCTTCTCTGCTTAAATCCGATCCCAGTCATGAAATTGTTGATGACAATGAAGAAATCGAGGAACTTGATCGCGAACTTGATATTGAACTCATTTTGCAGTGGAGGTATGAGAATTATGGTGTTATATGACAGTTACCCTTTAGCTGTGCTTTCTAAGCAAAATTTTTGGTTTTTATTGAGAACTGGCTTAATATCATCCTTGTATGTTGTTGCTGCATTTTTAGTCTGTTTTTTCATTTTCCATATTAAATTACATATACTTCCACCATCAAAGCAAGTTCTTTTCCTTCCCTTTCAAATCATTCTCATCCTAAGCTATCTGGTCTAATACCTCTAGCACGAGTACTATGTCATCTACCAGAACCAGAACTTGAACCCATGCAGATTGAACTTGAACCCGTGCAGATTATTTTAACTTTTATGATTGCAGTTCTAGTTGCATGCAAGTACAGATGTATCCATGATGTTTGAATTCCAATTGTTGCTTTCAGGTTCACAAGGCTACATTGTCTTTTCTATTATGAGAGCATGACTTATTTTGTGCAGCTTTAGTAAGTGTCAAGTGAATTTTATACTCAATGTCTTATGACAGGAGAGAAGATTGTATAAAAAATGAGATAGAAATACAAGTATACATTCTTATTTGCAAATATTTCTATGCAGCTTCTCTTTTCCATTCCTTGTCCATTCATGGTAGCTGCATGGATACATACATGCACGACCTTACAGCTTTATAGTTGTTTATAATCATACTAAAAATATTTTTACAATCTGTGGTATATTCCTGGGTGCTGATCTAGCAAGCTCTCATCTTGAATTATTTTGATGTTGTGCAGGATGTTGGCTCACAAATATGTGAAGCAGTCAATGGAGTCAGATCGTTACTCAAGGAAACAGAAACCCAAGACATCATGGTGGTCATTTGGATGGTAAACTGTTTTTGAGAATAGATCTCATGATATTTGTTTCCATTTTTTGTATGTGGCAATGCCATACATCTAATGTTATCTGTCTGCAATCTGCATATGCATTTTCAGGAACAATAAATCTGACAAAGATGAGAGTGAACAATTTCATTTCAGCGAGGAGGACTGGGAACAATTAAACAAATTGATAGGTTACAGGGAAGGCGAAAATGAGCAGTCTGTGATAATTAATGAGAAGGAAGATACTCTTAATATGTCTTTGGAAGTGCACATGAAACATAATGCTTCAAAGCTTGTTGATGGGGCCCGGGAATATATTGCTGAATTATCATGTGAGGATCTTGATTGCTCCATAAAGCTTTATCCAGAGACAAAAGTTTTTGACTTGAAATTGGGGTCATATCAATTATCATCGCCAAATGGTCTCCTTGCTGAGGTTGGATTTTATCTTTATGTGATTGAAGCTAGAATCCTCACTTTTGTTCCTTGGCATGAGTAGGACTATATTTTTTTTTTGTTGTATTCTTGCATGCAGAGTGCAACTGCTTCTGGTTCTCTAATTGGTGTCTTCTACTACAAGCCCTTTGATGCCAAGGTGGATTGGAGCATGGCTGTGAAAGCTGCTCCATGCTACATGACTGTATGCTGCTATTCTCTAATTCCCTAAGATTATCCTTAAGACTTGTGCTTGTTTACTGATTATTTTTTTTTCCAGTATCTGAAGGCTTCCATTGATGGGATTATCAATTTTTTTGAAAGTAGTAATGCTGTCAGTCAGACTATTGCATTAGAAACAGCAGCTGCTGTGCAGGTACCTTTTATTTAGGCATGTTCTTTGACTTTTGTTTGAAAAGCTAGCTTTAAGTGTTTGCCAAGTTTATTAGAATACTATAACGTAAGATAATCATGGTCAGTTATTGACTGGGAAGGTGCATAAACTGGCTGATAGTTGGAAGCGGTAAATTTAGCTGATTCTATCAGGAGTAAGCAGTGCAAGAAATTCAAGAAAGAACTTCAATTGCTTAGAAGGTTCATATTATAAATTAAATAAGCACGCATGCTTTACAAGATGTAATGTGATTTATTGCATGATTGTTCTCATAGTGGGACATATGGTGACCTGGATGATATTGCATCACCATGCACTTGATTAAATAAATTCAGCACCATGTGCTCCTAGATTCGTGCACTTGTTTTATCTGGCACAATAAAACTTTCCAAATAGAATCAATAATTAAAGATGAATTTTACCTTTGTGTTCATTCACTGCACCATCACCTGTCACTTTTGCATCTGTCATAGCTGCAGTCAGAGTTCGTAGCTATCATGTATTCTGCTTTCCCTATTATGGCTTCACATAATTCTTGTGATTAGAGTTACTGGCCATTTTAGTACCAGGGTGGTCAACATCCATTTCACAACAGAGTTGTCTAAAGCTCAAAAGTTGATGATAGTAAAATTACATATAAACAAGAAAATCACATAATTCTTTCCTTTCCTTCGATAACTAGATGACATTTGATGGGGTTAAGCGCAGTGCTCAACAGCAAGTGAACAGGGCGTTGAAGGATCATGCGAGGTTCGATACTCTTCATTTCCTAAGTTCTTATAGTTGCCTTGCTCACCACTTGGAGCAAAGCGTTATATTTAGCTGTGAAACATGTGATGTTATCTTGCATGCAATATGTGTCATGTGTCAAATATCTCACCCGTGGTTGGTTTTTATAACTGTGGCTAGATAAATAATTGTCCCTCCACTTTGCTTCTCAAGTTGCCTGTTACACAATTGATGGATGTTCAGTAGCTTCTCATTGTAATAACGTGGTGAAGTAGAACATATATATCGCCATGAGAAGCTGATGGATTATTTTGGAGAGTTCTATCTGTACTGACTATCTACAATTATATCTACAATTATTAAGAGGGTGTTTGGTATCATTGTGTTTTCTTTTTTCAGAAGGAAAACTCACAGCACGTTTGACATCAGTTTTCTTTTCTAAATTTGACTCAAGGAGCAAAACACTGATCCTGTTTAAGATAAAGTGGTTTTTAACTTTTATTTTAATGTTTCCCCCTCCAATCTGTCTCCTTTGCTGACCCAAGTCTAAAAATTATCAAAATTCTATATCCATCCACAAAGTCACACCACCACAGATCCACCACCACCACCACCACCACCATTGCCACATCAAAGGCCACTTCCATACCTGCAAAACGGCCAGCACCACCAACAGCTGATCATTGAAACTAAAATCCCCCATTAAAAAACACCTGCACTGAGATCCTGAATCAAAAACTCATCTCCTTAACAAAATCTTTCGGAAGCTACCCACCCACCAAATCCGGTCTCCAGCACTGCCATATTGTAAACCCTGTGCCCTTGAAATAGCAGGCTGCTTCTAATCTAAAAGATAAAGTTCTTTTCTTTTCTGTTCTTTTTTAAGTTAAAAGGAGATGGTGTTGTTGTTCACCAGCGTTATTGATTGTGGTGTCAGATTGAGAAGGGATGCTGTGGTTTGTTCAACAAGTAGAATATTGTTAGGGAGGCTATGGTAGGGATGGGTTCTCATCTTGGCAAGTTGTGGGTGGTTTAAGTCACAAGTGCGTCAATACAATTTGAAATTAGGGGTGGAACTAGAATTTTACATGGAGATATGAGAGAATATAAGAGCAAGCTTGAAAGAAAAACCAAGAGGGGGCCATATAGAAAATAAGTCACTTTCAGAGGCATACTAAACACCTTAAATGAAATAAACTTTAAATCTAAGGGTGAAATTAGGCTTCTCTGAACTATAGCGTAGGCCTGCTCTAATTTTACTTGCACACTGCTAGATACCTAGAGTGTAATGTTTCAATCATATTTAACTTATACAAAGATGACATCTAGCATTTAAATGATGATAGGTTTCTGTTGGACCTGGATATTGCTGCTCCAAAGATTACAATTCCTACTGAGTTTTACCCCGACAACATCCATTCAACAAAACTTTTGCTAGACTTGGGAAATTTGGTCATTCGCTCAGAGGTGAAATCACAAACTTAACCTTAACTTTTTGGATGACCAGCTAAACTTTACATGGAGTTGCCCCATGTTTGCAGGATGACTATGAAAGGAGATTATCCGAGGACCAGAATATGTATTTGCAATTTGATTTGGTTTTAAGTGATGTTTGTGCTTTTTTGGTTGATGGTGACTACCGCTGGAGCCAAACAGCATCACAAGGTTCTGCTAGTTCTGTCCGCTCAGAAGGTGTTAGTTTCTTGCCTGTTATTGATAGGTGCGGGGTAATCTTAACATTCCAACAGGTAAAAAAATCTGCACATTTCACCTTAAATTGGACATCCTATGTGTATGCACGAGAAAGAGATTCCATGGAACTTCAAATTGGAACTAATAACTTTTGGTATCTAGATTCGATTAGAGAACCCATCATATCCTTCTACAAGACTTTCTGTACGGGTGCCATCATTAGGGTTCCACTTTTCTCCTGCTCGGTATCATCGATTGATGCGAGTGGCAAAGATCTTTCAGGAGGAAGGTAGTGAGAATTCTGATCTTCTTCGTCCTTGGAATCAATCAGACTTTGAGGGGTGGCTGTCTCTTCTTATTCGAAAGGTTTTTCTCTCTCCCACCTCATGGTTTTATCTCATGGATATGCGGGGCCTCTTATCATGCATGCATGCATGCATGCATACATACATAGAGAGAGAGTTAGTTTTCTTTTCTTTTGTGACAGGGCATGGGAAATAGGGAAGCTGTATGGCAGCGGCGATATATTTGCTTAGTTGGTCCTTTTCTGTATGTACTGGAAAACCTGGACTCAAAATCTTACAAGCACTATCTCAGGTTTGAACACCATTCATGTCCATTTATGCTATAATTTCTTAAGACCAATATTTACCCATTTATTTTCTGAGATAAAGTGTTTCTGTTTTGGCATACTCATGGTACTTTGTCGTTGTTTGTGTTATTTTGGACTGATGCCTCTTTTTTTTCATAGTTTTATTAATATGAACTTTTTATGTTGAAAGATTTATTTCTCTTCAGTTGCTGCTCAAGAGTACAAAGCATTTATTCTATTAGAAAACTGATATGAAAAAATGAACATCGGTATGAGTATGAAGTTGACTGAAATATGTGCTTGATCATTTTGGCAACAGTGCAGGATAGTATGGTTGTAAGAAATTGTATCAATGTGAAATCACATAGGCAAATTGTGTGCTTGGGTGTAGATATTTTCATTTCTAGTAATAGAGGGTATTGGCAATTTTAGTTGATCAAATTATCCTGGATTCTTCAAACTTCTAGTCCAAAGGCAGCAGAGTACTTCAATCAAAATTCTGATGCATGGGCTATCTTTTGGCTCAAATTTAGAGCAATTTAGGGTATCTCGATGTTGAAAACTAGCATAAACCAAATTGCACATTGAGAAAGTGTATATGGCTGCTCTTTGTTTTCCTTGTTTCTTAAGAGGAACAAAGTGTGCAACTGTGAAATTCAATGCTAGGATGTTATATAATTTGATAATAATCGTCAAAGAACTATCCCAAACCAAAAGCTTAAGATGTTAGGTGAAGGCTCCAAGAAGAAAATTAACTCACTAACATAATTTCTCAAGTGAAAGCCATATGAGTTAGAAACTTGCACGTCCACACTATTTTTGTTGATTTATTTTATTTTGAAGAGAATGAGGGTGATAACATCTAAATCCAAAATCATAAGCTGTTAGATGAGGCCAAGGAATGATTTTATATTAACTCACTAACAATAATGATGAATAGAAAATAAGTATTATGTGGCACACAACTTTAGTTTGGGATTATGTGATTGTTTCTTCTTAAGAGGGAAAAAGTATTAAAAGTTTATTATTTATTTTAAATTTATGTATTTGGAATGTGTTCTCTCTTTATTAATTTTAGATATTATGACTGTTGTAGCTTACGAGGAAAACAGGTATATCATCTTCCAGCAGAGTTGCTTGGTGGTGTGGAGCATGTCTTGACTATTTGTGATGCTGCACGCCCCCTGAGCAAGGTTGTTGTTATGTCTTCATAATTTAATGACCTTACAATTAATCTGCATTACCTCTTTGCGCTCGGAAGTAATTCTTGATGACATTTTATTCTTGTCATCACTTGCCTGTAGGTTGTGGAAGATGCGAATGCACTGATATTACTATGTGATTCTGATGATTCACAGAGAAATTGGCAAAGTCGCTTGCAGGGGGCTATATATTCTGCTTCAGTAAATCCTTAATTTAGCTCAATCCATCACATTTGATCTTGTCCCATTCTTTTTCTGTCTTAAAAAATTTATATCTAAGAATTACTTTTGACCTTAAAACTTTGCATACTCAATATTCTTTAGCGGTGGGATGATCAGAAGGCTGGGCAGTTTATGGGTTTTTGCTGACTCCTACCCCCCCCTCTTGGGGGGTTGGGGGGTTGGAGAGAAGATTAATTGATTTTTGTTTTGTTAAAGAATTATGATTCTTAAATTGTTAAGAAGTGATTGGTTTTTAATTTTGGTAAAGGTAGTTGATTTTCTATTCCATGCTGCTCTTCCCTCAACAAGGACCCATTTGGTTTAAGTTATTTCTGCTGATATTTAGATTCATGTAAAAAAGTAGCAGATTATTAATGATTGCAAAAATATTTTTAGCAAAAAGAAATCATGTGTCAAACCAAATCATTTTTATTTTAAGAAAATGATACAAATAACATTGATTTATTTCACCCTTGAGGCTTGCTCTAAACTGGACAAGTGTCCAGTTTTCTCAAAGAGGTGCTTATATTGTTCGCATGTACCCAGTATCTATTCATATTTAGCATTGATTTTTGGTCTCTTTAATTTTTTGTATCCAGTTTGTTATTAATGTTTTAGTTTTCCAATTTTGTGATTTGGACAGTATAAAGTAATCTAATCACAATGGGTTTTTATATAGTTTCATCTAAACTAATACGCATAAAAATAGTTTGTTGGCGATAATTAAACTCTAATTATTGAAGATCATAGGGAGGACTTTGATGTTGATTAGAACATTTACAATCTTTATTTGGGGGAATGTATCAATGCCATGGTGAACTTCAAACCTGAACCTTTTGAGTTCCCCCAAAATATTTACCAGAAATAAAATCTGTTGCATAACTGAAAGTATAGTTTAATACCATCAAACTCTTCTGAAACTGCAAGGATGATTGCTAAATTGATTTAGATGTCTTGTGTATGTATTTAAGAAGCTTAAATGTCTCCTTCCTGTTCTTTATAAGCTCCAAAAGGTCGTTTCACTTACCTTTCGTGGCTATTTTTGGCCCTAGAGTTTCATCTGTCTCAGTTTTCTTTTGTCTACCGCACTGAAGATTTTGCTTATCAGATATATGCTTACATGGAACAGTGAGAGGGATTCTTACCAATGGATTTATTCACAGGGTTCTGCACCTATTACTACTCTTTCTGAAACTTCGTCAGATCCAGAGGACTCAGAAACTGAACTTAATGACAGTGGTGATGCAAGTAATATATTGAAGATGGAGCGTATATTTATAACAGGTTCTCTTGATGAGCTAAAGATCTGCTTCAATTACAATCGTCAGGTAAGCCTGGATTAGTTATGTCATGGGATTCCTTGTCAATGGAACCGCTGAGAAATCTGATACATGTGCTATTTTTCTAGCATGACCTGAGTTTTGTTAATGTGCTTCTTGCTGAAGAGAATCACTTGTTTGAATTTCGAGCAATAGGTGGCCAGGTACAAATAATGCTGTGATGATTATATTTATGGATGTTTTATGCTTCTCTCTTTTGAGGGTTTATATTTTTGAACGCAGGTTGAACTTTCAATTAGAGAGAATGATATGTTCATTGGCACTGTTCTTAAATCTTTAGAGATTGAAGATTTAGTTTGCTGTAATGGTGTTTCTCAGCCTTGTTTCCTTGCAAGATCATTTGTTCAAAGTTCAGATGTGCACTTATCCTTTGATGATACTGGGAACCAGACTTTTGACCACAATAATTCAACTCCAAGTGAAGGAGAAGACAAGTTCTATGAGGCACCAGAAAATTTGGTCAACTCTGATTATCCAAGTCCCCAAAATTCGCTTTCGTCTGAATACTCATCATTCAAGCCTCCTAGTTTTAGTCGTGTTGCTGGCTTACTCCCTGGTGATGTTGTTCAAGCTAGGATGGACGATATCGAAATAATGAATACCATGGATAGTTTTGTGAAAGCTCAAATAGTCATCTATGATCAGAACTCTTCTTCATACAAAAACATCGACACGCAGGTGGCCAATTTTCTTTCAGTTGTCTGTTCTCATTACCTCTAGTTTATAGTGAATTGACTGACTGTCCCATAAATTATTGTTTCAGGTGACAGTGAGCCTGGCTACATTGTCATTTTTCTGCCGTAGACCCACAATTCTTGCAATCATGGAATTTGTCAATGCCATTAATGTTGAGGATGAAAAATGTGAAACTTTTAGAGACAATTCACCATCAGCAATGGTAAAACATGACAGTTCTGGAGATGACATTGTCGATGATCAAGATTTAACAACAATTGAGGAGCCTGCTGTTAAGGGTTTGCTAGGGAAGGGAAAATCCCGGATCATTTTCAATTTGATATTAAAAATGGACCGTGCTCAGATTTTGTTAATGCATGAAAATGAAACTAAGTTTGCTACTTTGTCACAAGATAATCTGCTTACTGATATCAAGGTTGTTCTCCCCTTCTCTGTGTTATTCATTTTTCTTTTTCTAAGATTTAAATTCTGTTCTCTAATTTCTTTTACGTTTCTTTTGTGATAAGGTTTTCCCAAGCTCTTTCAGTATAAAGGCAGCCCTGGGAAATCTAAGAATTAGTGATGATAGTCTTCCTGGTGGTCATGCATATTTCTGGATCTGTGATATGAGAAATTACGGGGGCAGTTCATTTGTTGAGGTACTTAGCACTCTTTTCTGTTTTTCTTCTCCTCTTCGCAAAAGACCTTTTCTTATTTTTTTAATTTCGAGGTTATAAATTGCATACGATGTAAAAAAACCTTAAAATATTCTGAGAAAGGGCTGTATAAAACGAATTTTGGTGGGCTTCTTTACTACTTCTATATTAATCTTTCAATCTAATGCCATTTTGTACTGCATTTTTTTTTTATGTTTTCTACAATCTGGTATCCTCTCTGCTGCATGTTGTTTATGCTGCGCATTTTAAAATCCCTCACATGTAATTGTGCAGTTAGTTTTTACATCATTCAGTGCTGATGATGAAGACTATGAAGGTTATGAATATAGCCTTTTTGGGAAGCTTTCAGAAGTGCGCATTGTTTATTTGAATCGCTTTATTCAGGAGGTAAATTGATTCCAAGTAATATCTCAACCATTATTCTGTCTTATTCTGTTTCTCACGCATCTCCAAAACCATATCTAGGTTGTGAGTTACTTTATGGGTCTCATTCCCAACAATTCAAAAACTTTTGTCAAATTAAAAGATCAAGTAACAAATTCTGAGAAGTGGTTCACAACCAGTGAGATTGAAGGATCACCAGCTCTGAAGTTGGATCTTTCACTCAGGAAACCTATTATATTGATGCCTCGAAGAACAGATAGTCCTGAGTAAGTTTGCAGTTAGGCTTAGTGAATAATTATATTTTACTTTGATTGCTGACATATCCTATTAATCTTTTGAAATTTCTCGGGGCAGTTACTTGAAACTTGATGTGGATCACATAACCATTCAGAACACTTTTCAATGGCTTGGTGGCAGCAAAGGGGAGCTGCATGCTGTTCATTTAGAAATATTAACAATTAAGGTGAGCATTATAGCAGGACAAGATTTGATGAGTAGGCTTCTTTAACTAGTGATCCAAGTGAAAAAGTTTATGCTTAGCTCTTTCCTTTTGACCTATTGTAGTATAAATTAATCAAAAGGTTTGTTGTGACTATCAAATTTTCCCATGCCCATAAGTTTTCTTGTGATTTGAGTTATTGATTTCTGTCAAGTACCAGAACCATATGGTATTCTATCTTGTGGACCAGTTTATTCATTTTGTTCTTATGACTTCTAGGTGGAGGACATCAATTTAAATGTTGGCAGTGGAACAGAATTAGGTGAAAGCATAATCCAAGATGTAAATGGGGTTTCTATTCTCATTCGTAGGTCACTTCGAGACCTGTTGCATCAAATACCAATTACAGAAGCTGCAATCAAGGTATTGAATTGTGTTCTGTGGGGTTGGTATCTCCACTTTTATTTTCTTAATTACTATTAATCTGCTACTTTCTCTGTGATATCCTTTTTGTTTCCATTGTTTAATTTATGCGCGGACACTGAAGTGCATACTTGTATCTATTATTGTTTTTAAGATGGAGGAGTTAAAAGCAGCTCTGACAAGCAGGGATTACCAGATTATCACTGAATGTGCAACGTCAAATATTTCCGAGACTCCACACACTGTGCCCCCACTGAACCATGACTCTGTAGCATCTTCTGCTGATGTTGTAAAACCTATTGCTCTTCAAGATCCAAGTGGTGTTGAAGCTGAGACACGGAATGGGGAAGCCTGGATTTCTTTGAAAGTTTCTGTTGCGATCAATCTAGTTGAATTGTGCTTATATGCTGGGGTTGCCAGAGATGCATCGCTGGCCACCATAAAGGTAATGTTTCATTTAATTACATATGCTCTCTCACAAATTTCGTCATAAAGTTATCTCCCTTTTGATCTTGACTAGTAGCTCATGGATAGTCTCTGCTTAAAATCATCATGGTGCATGCAACTCCTTTTCCACTCTCCTTTTTTGTACCCATCATGGAATCAAATGACTTTTGTATCATGTGTTATGGTTGCAATTTAAAAATTATACCTGCAAGAGCCTTTAAGTTACAATAGTGGGCAGCAGCTGTGGTCATGTTTGTTGCAGCCTTGGATGATCTTTCAATTGCTTAGTCTTTTTTTCTTAAGAGTCTTTTAGCTTATGCATATATTATGGCCACTTGCTGAAGTTTGTTTGCATCAAAATTAACATTACACTTAATTTAATTACAGAATGTGTTTTTCATTTCCAGTGAAGTTGTCTAAAATTCGTATACTAAAGAGAATATGGTATTTGTTGACGATTATGCCTATGATGGCTGCAACTTTTATGGGATGCCTTGATATCTTGGGACACCAGTTTAAATCCTCGTGCCCATGTACCCTATCATCTTATTCAGCAATTATTATTTGCCTTAAAAATTACCATGATCTCTCTCTCCCCCTCCCTCCCTCTCTCCCTCTCGCATGCCCACTAATATCAATCTAGCAACATCATTATTAATGGCAGCAATTCAACCTAAGATGAAGTAAAACTACTGCTGCCTTAATTTTCATCTTTGTTTTGACAGTCTCAGGTGACAGTTTCATGGTCCAACATTCCTCATCCTGCTTATTTTCATTTCTTGTAGTGTTATGTAGTGTTCTATAGTTAATTTTCTAGCCTGGTTCCATGCAGGTTAGTGGTGCTTGGCTCCTCTACAAGTCTAATAATGCAGGGGAAGGTTTTCTCTCAGCAACACTTAAGGGCTTCACTGTGATTGATGATCGTGAGGGAACCGAAGAAGAGTTTAGGCTGGCGGTAGGAATGCCTGAGAAGATTGGTTATAGTCTCCTTCACTTGTCATCTGATGATGAAAACCAGCATATATCTGATTTAAATGTGATGAAACAAGATGAGATCAAACCAGTCCCTACAATGCTCATATTTGATGCAAAATTTGGTCAATACTCAACATTTATTTCTCTCTGTGTCCAACGCCCACAACTGCTCGTTGCACTTGATTTTCTTCTGGCTGTTGCTGAGTTTTTTGTTCCAGCAGTAGGTGATATGCTGTCAAATGAGGAAAGTAGAACCCCCATGCACGAGGTTGATGCAATTGTTCTGGATCAGCCAATTTATCAGCAATCCTCTGCTGAAATCTCTCTCTCTCCATTGAGACCTTTAATTGTTGATGATGAAAGATTTGATCATTTCACTTATGATGGTAAAGGTGGAATATTGCATTTAAAAGATAGACAGGGAGTTAATCTCTCTGCACCCAGCAAGGAGGCTATTATATATGTTGGAAGTGGGAAAAAGTTGCAGTTTAAAAATGTTGTGATCAAGGTTCCACCTTCTTCTCTCATGTTTATGTTCATGCGTAATGTGAGTTTCTGAACAAGTGTACCTTCCCAGGTGGTGACCTTTTTTGTATATTTGTTGATGCAGAATGGGAAATATTTGGATTCTTGTATTTTTTTGGGAAGTGATAGTGGCTATTCTGTCTCAAGGAATGATCAGGTCCAATTGGAGGGACAGGATGATGCTCCTCTCACTGAATCTTCAAGAAGTATTAATGATCAACCATCTGAAGACACTCTGGTTGACAGATCCACTGAGTTTATTATTGAGTTACAGGTTAAATTTGTTTTTATTTTCTCTTTTCAATTTTTTTTAAAAATGTCTCGTATTTTTTTTTGTACCGAGATTAAAGATTGAATATAAAAACAAGAAGCTACAAACTATTTTAAGGAGGCTAACAAATGGAGTGCCAAGCAAATGGCATTAAAACTCAACTCAACTCATCTAAGCTTGAATTCCGAACTAGGGGCTCAATGGATTAGCTGCTTCTATTTAGTTCTGTTATGGGTTAACATCTATCAAAGGTTGTTATAACATTACATCATTGTTTATCACTTGAGCGCATGTTGTTTTGGCTTACTTTCCACCTCCTCTGTCTTGATCCTTCAATTTGATCACTCTTTCTCATTGGTTCACTTATAGGCTGATGTCAGATATGGCCAGACCATCCTACTTGACCATCCCTTAAAATTTTCAATTAGTGCCACCTCCACCTTCTCATAGCTTTAAGTTTATGATCCTAGATATTCTCCTTCTAGTTTGAGTCTTGGATTTGAAGATAGGTTTGATTTCATTTTTTGCTTTGTTATTGGGTGTTTCATATATCCTCTAAGTACTTGATCAAAGCTCCACTTACCTTCTTTAAGTAAACTTCTTATTAACCAAAGTTCAATAAATTATGAAGATGGTCACTGATTCTGGGGGACAGCCCGACAGAAGATAATCACATGCGCACACACACACCTGACTGGGTTAAAAGGCAGCTGGGGTGGCTGCTTCCATCGCAAACTCCAAAGCTTTATTGCTCTCAACTTAAATTTATTTCAGAGCTCATGCAAACAAACCTTATAAAAAAATTTGCACAAGTCTTTAAAACCCCTCAAAGAACCTTTGTCACTCTGCTTAGATCAGTTTTTTTTTTTTGAGTTTATTTAATCTCTTAATGCTGTTGTAACCAGCATGGCACCTCAATGCCAGCTGGAGGCAGATGTGTCATATAGCACTGTTGTGCACATTATAGTGATATTTTGTATCTAATGCTTCTTTGCAGGCCATTAGCCCGGAGCTTACCTTTTATAATACATCAAAAGATGTAGGGGTGCCATCAAATCTCTCCAACAAACTTTTGCATGCACAATTAGATGCATTTGCCAGGTGTGTTGAACATGAGCTGATTATTACCTTTTCATTTGTTGATTGCTACAAAATCTTTCAAGGTCTTCATAAAATTAATGTAGCAGAAACTCTTTATTTTGGTTATGATGCTTATTCAGTATGTTCAGGCCTAAAAGGATAGGCAGGCCCCCAGTGTGGGCTTACAATCGAAGAAAGTATGTTCAAGCAATATCCAGTATTTTTATTATGATTCTTATTATTGTATGTGATGGTAGTAAGTCTCTGCTGCTTTGCCATGTACTGTATTTCATTAACTTCTATATATATTTATTCATCATTTTCAAGAATTTGTTGGTCTTTATTGTTTTCTCATGCTATTGTTGTGTGATTGTTTTTGAATCATTCTCTTGCTCTATGTTATGAGTTGTTTCATTTATTCATGGAATGAAGAAAATGGAACTACTATCGACCCTTTTCTATAGCTACAGTTTCCTTTTGTATTGAATTATGGAAGGTAACTTTGTAGATGTTGGTGAAAATACATATGAACTGATAGAATGATAACATTCGTGGTACTTTGGCTTCTATCAGGCTTGTTTTGAAGGGCAATACGATTGAAATGACGGCAAATGTACTTGGTTTGATGATGGAGAGTAATGGAATTACAATCCTGGAACCTTTTGACACCTCAGTTAAATATTCAAATGCTTCTGGGAAGACCAATATACATCTATCTGTTTCAGATATATTCATGAACTTTACATTCAGCATCTTGAGACTGTTTTTAGCTGTTGAAGAGGACATTTTATCATTTCTGAGGATGACGTCAAAGAAAACAATACCCTGTTCTCAGTTCGACAAAGTTGGAACAATTACAAGTACATGCTAAACTAGTCTATGTCTGGAAAGATATGAAATTTTTTGAGCCATTGAATTATCACCTGATTATTATTGTACTGTGTAGATCCATATACTGATCAGATATATGCCTTCTGGAGACCTTGTGCACCACCTGGTTATGCAATTCTTGGTGACTATTTGACACCATTGTCAGTGGAACCTCTTTTTAACATTTTCATTTTCTGAGATCACTCTTTTAGTTCTTTGCCTTGAATATTGTACGACTGGTTTCCACATGACAGGGACAAGCCGCCTACAAAAGGAGTAGTCGCTGTGAATACTAACTTTGCAAGAGTCAAAAGACCCATATCTTTCAAGCTAATCTGGCCACCTTTAGCTTCTGAAGAAATTTCTGGTCAAGATGTTGCCAATTCTAGCTTCTTACTAGATAGTTTCCTTACCAAGGAAGGCAACTACTGTTCTATTTGGTTTCCTGAAGCACCCAAAGGTTATGTTGCGTTGGGTTGTGTAGTGTCCCCTGGAAGAACACAACCCCCTCTATCTGCTGCTTTCTGCATCTTGGCTTCTCTAGTTTCTTCTTGTTCCCTCAGGGATTGTATTACCATCAATTCTGTCAATTCGTAAGTGTGATTTTTTGTAATTAACTTGTGACATAATTTACATTCAGATCAATGCATGTAGAAACCAACATGCCCATAGATAGATGACTGCACACATACACATAAATACATAAATGGGCAGGAAACTTAAGTCTTTGATGTCCAACTCCTTGGATCATATTATGTTATAATGACCATATATACTAACATTTCACTTCCTGATAGGACAGTTGGAAGGACACACACAATTACACATGCAATACTTTGTTAGTTGGTTTAATTGTCTTGCCCCATGTTTGGTATAATAACCTCATGTTCATGATTGGTGGTTGTTATTTCTTAATAAAATTTATTATGTGATTAATTTCCTAATGGGTTGAGTTCTAATTTTGTGCTTAAATTTCAGATACCAGTCAACTTTAGCCTTTTGGCGTGTGGACAATTCTGTTGGTACTTTCTTGCCAGCAGATCCTGTGACTCTCAGTTTAATAGGTAGAGCATATGAATTGCGTGATGTAAAATTTGGGTTTCAAGAATCTTCTTCAGCATCCAGTGGCTCAGATGTACAAGCTTCTCCTTCCGGCAACGTTGACATACAACCTGAAAATTCGACAACTGTAAACTCTGGCCGGTGTTTTGAAGTTGTTGCCAGTTTTCAGTTGATATGGTGGAACCAGGGTTCAAGCTCAAGGAATAAACTATCTATATGGCGTCCAGTAGTCCCCCATGGCATGGTATATTTTGGTGATATTGCTGTTACAGGGTATGTGCTCTAACTGTGGTTCTCTTACAGATGTGTGCTTGGTAATGTGATGTAGACTGTTTTTCAAAAGTATTTTTCAATTGAAAATGTATCAAAATGATTTTTTTTTTACACAAGCACATGAAAACAATTGAAAAGCACCTAGAAAAGCACAAATGTAATTTTTTCAGATAAAAACCAATTAGAAAAGCAATGCCAACCACAAAAACAAACACTAACCTTTTGTTAAAGGTAAAAATGTTAAACCTCGCTCATTTGGAAATTAGGTATGAGCCTCCAAATACCTGTGTTGTCCTTCATGATACTGAGGATGGAGTGCTTTTCAAAGCTCCTATGAGTTTCCAGCCTGTTGGACAGATTAAGAAACAGAGGGGAATGGACAGTATTTCTTTCTGGATGCCTCAAGCTCCCCCGGGCTTTGTTTCCTTAGGTTCTATTGCATGTAAAGGCCCACCAAAGCAATTTGATTTCAGTAAATTAAGATGCATGCGGAGCGATATGGTTACTCAGGATCGGTTCTTGGAGGAAAGCCTATGGGATACTTCTGATGCCAGGTATACAAAAGAATCATTTAGCATATGGTCAGTTGGTAACGAATTGGGTACCTTTCTTGTCCGCAGTGGTTTAAAAAAACCACCAAGAAGGTTTGCTCTGAAGTTGGCAGATCCCAATTTACCAAGTGGTTCAGATGATACTGTCATAGATGCTGAAGTTAGAACGTTTTCTGCAGCCATTTTTGACGACTATGGTGGTTTGGTGAGAAATATCCTCTATATAGCTTCCTTTGAATTATCTATAAGTCAAAGCCTATTTGAAATTTTTGTCAGTTAAAAGTAGTGTACTGAACTTAATGATGTGAATCATGACTCTGAATTTGTTTCCGGTAGAAACAAGTCTCATTTAGGATATTTTCCTATTAGTTCTGACTAATTTTGGCATTCTTCCATTCATTTGTCAAGCTTTTGAACTCATAAAGTGGCTCTCTTTAAAAATAATGAAACAAGTATCCAAACCAAAAATAAAAGGATCATTTTATATTTGCTTACCATAGCCATTATGCCTTTTATTGGCCTTGAAGATTTGCTTGGTTGCTTGGATTTGCTTGCTTGGCTTTGCTTAAATGTTGTCAACTGTGGAAGTACCACTATTGGAACCCTAAATCTTATTTTAAGAAAGTTTATGGAAAATGATCTATTGTACTCTGTTCCTCTAGTGACCAAAAATCTCCAAAAATCGAATAGATAAAAATATAAATATTTGAAAATTTTGCATAAAAGAAGTTTCATGTCTAACTTCTTGGTTCTTGGAAAGAATGGGGGATGCAGGTGATTGAATATCAATTCTCTTTTAATTAGCATGACAGCTTTTGAGTATTGTCCTTTTCCTTTGCACTCCTGATGATTAGAATGGAGGACCTTATTTCTTCGATAGTGTATATGCGAATAACAGATTCTCCAAAATGTTATTTACTCTGTTCATCCCATGAGGGTTTCAATACCAATAGAAAATGTTATTTATAAACCTCATGTCTTGAGGCCCATTACTCAGCAAGTGTGGTCGCTAATGCAATCATCTATAAAAGTGGCCGTCTTGTCAAGTGTTGAATCTATTCTAGTCTTTTCTAAACCTGTTGATTTGATTCCTCTGGAATATATATGGTGAAGCTTCAGCAAAATGGTCTTACTGATTCTATTGTGGAATTCACAGATGGTTCCATTGTTCAATGCACATTTAACTGGAATAGGTTTCAGCTTGCATGGAAGAGCTGACTACTTGAATTCTACTGCCAGTTTCTCTCTGGTTGCCAGATCATATAATGATAAGTATGAATCGTGGGAGCCCCTTGTTGAGCCAGTAGATGGATATCTTAGGTAATTCTAATATCTGAATTGAATTAAAATTTGATTTTTTTTTGTCTTGTGTGGACAGATATCGTAACTTGATACCAAGCATTGCTAGTTCAAAGGGACTTTATGTTCCTGTGAGTCACTACAAACCATGTTTTTGCTTCACAAATGTGCAATGCTATCAGATGGCATTCAGTTCTTTTTCTTGGGATAAGCTAAATGCTCTTATTTCTTTCTGAACAGCATTGGTCATGTTGTGGAAGATGCTAAGCTGTTTAGTACTATTTAGGGAGCAGTTATCATATAATGTCTGGGAAATAGCAACCTCCATGCCTGCATGATTTAATATTTGAACTATGGTGGGATGTTAAAATAGACTCTAATATGGCGCTTTTCAGTGTAGTTCTTAATAACTGTTGTTTGAATAGCATTCACGACAAACAATTTTACTGTGGTATTTTAGTAAAATGATCCATTGACATGCCTTAAACATCCTTTGTAGGTAGAAATTTCCCGAAAATATATGAAAGTCTTGGGGGAGGCTCACTTACCTTAGCTTGCTTCTGAAATGAAAACCTACTTTTGGTGATGGTGGAAGCATTGACTTTTTATTTTCATCGTGCTTTAAAAGTTTGGAAGTTAGTTGTCCTATATTTTTTATAAATTTTTTTTGTGATCTTAAAGGTCCTATTAAGACAGTTACTTCTCTAGAAGAGTGGTGCCTGAAACATTTTCCTCAGTAATCTGAACTGGCTAATGTACTTCTTTACATGTTATGAGAGCATATCAATGTAACAGATTAGTTTGGTCATCCCAACCTATTGTTTTTGGAGACGAAAAACCTAATATAATTTTGCACCGAGTGTATGTTATATATTTGTTTGGTTTTTGCTAGTTCCTTTGATTCTTTGTTTGGCTTTTGATCTTCATGCAGTAATTTTATTTCCAATTGATGGCTGATTTGTAGTTACTTTCAGGTACCAATATGATCTTAATGCCCCAGGGGCAGCATCTCAGCTACGCTTGACATCATCCAGGGATCTAAACATAAACGTTTCAGTATCTAATGCTAATATGATTATCCAAGCTTATGCGAGCTGGAGCAACCTTAGCCATGCCCATGAATATCATAAAAAAAGAGTAACTTCTTCCTCTTCTCTCTCTTGTGTCTGCTAGCTTTTACTATATAAATTAACACATCACCTAATGAATTCTCTTGTTAAATAGGAAGCAGTTTCTCCAACACATGGTCTGAGATCTGTCATTGATGTCCATCAAAGGAGAAACTATTATATAATTCCACAAAATAAACTTGGTCAAGACATTTTTATTCGAGCAGCTGAAAATGCGGGCTTCTCGAATGTGTTAAGAATGCCATCTGGGGACATGACGCCTGTGAAAGTTCCTGTCTCAAAAAATATGATGGAATCTCACTTGAAAGGAAAACTTAGCACAAAAGATAGAACAATGGTGACAGTTGCTATAGTGGATGCAGAGGTACAATTATTTTCTTTCATATCATAGAGGAAAAATCTTACTTGTTCCCAGTGGCATGGTCTGATTTTCAGAGACTACTTGACTTCATTTCATGTGAAACTGTTTTAACTAATGGTGATGCTATGGAGTAAATTAACGTTCTTGATTTTCATGTGATTTTCTATTTTGATTATCCATTCTCCCTGATAAGATTGCTAGCTTGGTTTATAATAGGGTAGCATTTAATAGGACTGCTTTTAAAGATCCAACTTGTAGTTTATGGACTTTGCACCTTGTGTGATTTGTGCATGCTGGATTTGACCATCACATAGTTTTCCTTTTATGCTCTCTAGGAAACAAGTAAATTGCCAAATTTACTCAAAGGTATGATGAGAGGGCATATACGGTTCAAATTGTTTTCGTAGAGCTCTAGCATCCTCGATTGGGTTATGGAAGTTCTAGGAAATCTGCATTCATAAGTACAGAATCTATTTAGCTGGTGACAATCATTATTCTAAACAAACCATGTCAAAACATTTCTTTAAGGAATTGATTGAAATGCTGGTTAATATTGGCTTTGATTACCTGGAGTCTGTATTTAAATGTTTTGTGAATGAATCTGTTTATTCCGTTCATTTAACACCTCCCTGTGTAGAGGTGACTATGATCCTTTTGTTATACTGTGATTAATATTCTAAGTGTTATCATGTATTTTAACCATCCAATTGTTTTAATGTTCTGATGTAGTTGCCAAGAGTTAGGGGGTTGACTTCTAATCTATACGTTGTGGCACTCCGTCTTACACCAAACCAAAACCTTGGTAGTGAATCATTGCCTCATCAACAAAGTGCACGTACAAGTGGAAGCATTTCAAACTTCTTGTCTGATGAGCAGCAATTGGTCAACTGGAGTGAAATATTTTTCTTTAAAGTTGATTCCCCGGTATGGAATATTACTTGTTTTCTTATTGAATTCCAGTTTGTAAATCTCTTTCCTGTCAACTATTGAAATTTGATGGATTCAGTGGAATATTTCTGTATCTTGGTTTAAACTCTTTTCAAAGACGATAATTCTGCCTTTCCTACCTCATGCAATTTTCCCGAGGAAGAAAAGATAATTGAAATCATTTTCTTTTTTCCTTATTTGTTTTGTTATCCTTCAACATGTACCGCTCTATTCTTGTTGATCTTTTGAGGACATCCTATAAAATTGGATAGTCATTCTTTGTAGTCTAACAACCATGTTAATGCACACCTTTAAATGAGGACATGTTAATTATATTACCGTACAGGTCAATCAAACTCAACAGGGTTTACAGCACCACATGTTTTACATTTTGTTATTTCCTCTACTAGTCACTAGTTTTTTTTGGTCTTGCAAATTCTCATCACTGTAATTTGAAAACTTGAATCAACACACCATTTATGTAATTCATGGTCAGGTGTTTGGAGTTTTGTTTTACAGGGCCATCTTAGCTTATAATTTTTGCTGTGTTGAGTTTTATTTTCTCATTGGTGGTGGTGGTGAGGGTGGAGGTTTGGGGGGCAGTTCAATTGCATTAATTTCTTTTGTTCCTGTACCGCCACATATATGTTCATATTTCCATTTAATCCATTTTCATAATTGAACAACTTACCATTGATTGACATGGGTACACCATAGCCTTTACTTCTCTATTCAATTTGTATTGTTGTGTCCTGAATGTTATTGTGCTAATGGTCAATTGTTGGTAAAATCACCCATTTTCATGTGTGCTTTCTTCTCCTTGTTGTATTATTGTTTACTAAGTTACTCCTGGTAAGATAACTTTTGATTGGTTTATCAATTGCAACAGCTAATTCTTTCAGTTGGCATTCATAATATGGTTATTGATGCACGCATTTACATCTGAATTTGTTTCTATGTTCTCTTTGTAATGGATGTTGATGAAAGTCCTGAAAACTTCACGTGGTTGCAGATATTCTTTTTTTTTTTTTTTTTTGAGAGGTTACATCTGAATCTGTTTCTATGTTCTCTTTGTAATGGATGTTGATGAAAGTCCTGAAAACTTCACATGGTTGCAGATATTCCTTTTTTTTTTTTTTTGGAGAGGTGTTTTTGTGACATAATGTTTAAATGTCTAGTTGATGTCCTTTTGGTGACAATTGCATTTATTCTGTATATTGTTCTTTCTCCCTTCTAGAAAGATGATATAATATATTCTCATTTCAAAACATGAACAGGACAAGTACTTGCTAGAGCTAATTGTGACTGATTTGGGAAAAGGTACATCTGTGTATTTTCGTATAATATTTATTCATCTTGTCTATTTCCCCATAATAGCTTTAAGTCACTGTTCTGTTGGGAAAAATATTCAATTCCAATAATAGCATTTGCAGGTGACGGACTAAATAGATCTTGTAGCTGAATACACACTAGGCCTCTTCATTATTAACTTGCTCTTTGATTTCACAGGTGATACTGTTGGATTCTTTTCAGCTCCCTTGAATCAGATAGCAGGAAACATCAAAGAAAGCTCTAATCAGTTTGATTATCTGAATTACTTAACCTGGATTGATTTATCTTCATCCAATTCTATGGTGAATGCCGCCTTTCATATCTTAATATTTTCATTTCTTTTGTTGGTCTTGTGGAAATTATCGTAGGATCCTTAGTTAATTCTGATGCTAGTGATATTGAAACAGACTATGACTCAAGGAGATGAACACTCAAAGTCATCTGGGAGAATAAGATGTGCTGTACTCTTGTCGCCCAGGTCTGAAGCCATGGACAAAGATGAAGTTTTTATTGGCAAAAGAAAATCTGGATTTATTCAGATTAGTCCTAGCATGGAAGGGCCTTGGACTACTGTGAGGCTACACTATGCTGCACCTGCTGCTTGTTGGCGGTTAGGAAATGACGTAATTGCCAGTGAAGTAGGTGTAACGGATGGCAATATATATGTGAACATGAGGTCTCTTGTTTCGGTGCGTAACAACACAGATTTTATACTTGAGTTATGCCTTGTGCCCAAAACTTCAAAGGAAAACATCAGGAACATCAGGTCACTGAGTATTGCAAGCGAACCTGAAGGTTTACAGATTGATGGTAGCACAGTGCAGACAGATGAGATTTTTGAAACCGAAAACTACAACCCATCTCTTGGCTGGGTTGGCTACTCAAATTATTCAGATGGTGGAGATCACAATCAAGTGAGTAATGATGAATATTTGTTTGTTTTCTGTGTGCCTCATACATGTTTGTTTATGTATTTGATAAGTAATAGTGAATATATATGTACCAACAAAAGGACCAAGGACTTGCCATTAAGGATATGGTAACAATTACAGAATTGACTTTTCATTTTATGCGTGAAAAATAAATGACTCACAAAATCAGAAAATCATTGACAAAAGATTACCCAGTATACCAATAATGTTAGGGCTTGAAAGAATACCTCAAACAATGTAAGCATAACTCTCTTCCAGGCACCATCAAGACATAACTTCAGTTACCTTGTAAAATATTGCGAAACAAATTGAATAATAGCTGAACTGAACTTTTATGTAATTTGGAAGTTTGAAAGCTTAAAACCCTTTCTGTTCCTGGACCTTCTGATTTTGTCATATTTAGCAAAGTTTGAATTACTGTCTTGATGCCATTATCTTACTTCGAATACCTGTTAATCACACAGGAAATCTCTAGAGTTGGATTACCATCAGGCTGGGAATGGATTGAGGATTGGCATTTGGATACCTTGTCCGTCAATGATGCTGATGGTTGGGTATATTCTCCAGATGTTGAGAGCCTTAAGTGGCCTGAGTCATCTAATCCTTTAGAATTTGCGAACCATGCAAGGCAAAGGAGATGGATTAGGACCAGGAAACAAATTTTGTATGATGTAAAGCAGGAAGTATCCGTTGGATCACTGAAGCCTGGAGATTCTATGCCTCTTCCTTTACCAGCCTTGACACAATCTGGTGTGTATATATTGCAATTAAAGCCTTCAAATGTTAGTACTCATGATGAATATTCATGGAGTTATATGGTGGATAAGCATGGAAAACCTGAGGGTTTTGGCGAGCCAAAAGATTCTGGAATATGTATATCATCTCTCACAGAGTCTGAAGAGCTATTGTACTGCAGCCAGATAAGTGGTACCTCTTCAAAGGGTTCCCATAAATTGTGGTTTTGCGTAAGCATACAAGCTACAGAGATTGCAAAAGACATTCGTTGTGATCCTATCGAGGATTGGTGTCTTGTGGTCAAATCTCCATTAACTTATAGCAATTGCCTTCCCTTGGCAGCTGAATACTCTGTACTCAATATGCAACCACGTGGTCATTTTGTAGCATGTGCTAGGGGAGTATTTTCTCCTGGAGAAACAGTGAAGGTTCACACTGCTGACATAAGAAAGCCTTTATTCCTTTCACTACTTCCACAAAAACGATGGGTTCCGATGCATGTAAGATTTCCTACAAGCATATTAGTCTCGTTGACTTGTTTCTTTATCACTGTCTTTGTTAGCATTGAATACTAATCACCTTTGATTTATTTTATTAATGTTTTTTCTGAAGTTTTCACCAATGTCTTGTACAGGAAGCTGTTCTTATATCTCATCCTAGTGGACTTCCATCAAAAACAATAAGCTTAAGAAGTTCAATTTCTGGAAGGTTCTGAAACATGCTGCATAATTTGTTTTACTAGAATGTCTTTGAAAAATATATGCTTACAAATCAGGTAATATGCAGGATTGTCCAACTCGTTCTTGATCACAATTATGACAAGGAACAACCACTGCTAGCAAAGATCATTAGAGTCTATGCTCCTTATTGGTTTTCAATCACCAGATGTCCTCCACTTAGATTTAGGCTTGTAGATCTAGCGGAGGAAAAAAATCCACGAAAAATTGCTCTTCCATTTAGGTCCAAAAGGAGAGATCAAGAAATTCTCGGGGAAATAACTGAAGAGGAAATATATGAAGGTCATACAATTGCTTCGGCATTGAACTTTAATTTGCTGGGCCTATCAGCGTCTATCACTCGATCTGACCAGGAGCAGCACTTTGGCCCTGTTAAAGATCTTTCTCCCCTTGGTGATATGGTAATCAATTTGTTTTATCTATCAAGCTATCAATTTCTAATCTCCTTGTTATGATCTCACCTTTTTTGGGTTGTTAGGATGGCTCTCTGGATTTCTATGCTTACGATGCTGATGGTAACTGCATGTGGCTTTTTGTTTCTACAAAACCATGTCCTTACCAATCTGTCCCTACTAAGGTAATACATATACACAGAATTTCAGAAATCTTCCCTACTATTTGTGTTAGCTCATCGTTTTATTCTTTAGGTAATTTATGTTCGGCCATTCATGACCTTTACAAATAGAATTGGTCAAGACATGTTTATTAAGCTAAACAGTGAAGATGAACCGAAGGTTCTACGGGCATCTGATTCAAGAATTGCCTTTGCATACCGCAAAACCACTGAAACTGATAAAATCCAGGTTAGTGGATTGCCTTCAGAATTCTAACAGTTAATATTTATTGATTTCTGTGGAGATAAGGAATTTTAATTGTGGAGGAAATAGATATGATATCTCCTAATTGATAATTTTTCTACATGCACTGTTCTTTTCTTCATTTTATTTTTATTATGAAATGGTGTGCTTCAGAAGTTGAGAATGTCTCCTGAAAGGGTATTTAGTGTACGACTCTTCTAGATTCAACTAAACCAAAACCATTGAACCATTCAACTCAGTTTTTTTAGCGACTGAAAACAATGATCAAACTTTCTTTATCATATTCACCCAAGGAGAAAATAGAATTTTTCTTGAATTGAGAAATATCATGCCTATTATCAAGTGTTCCTCAATTTCACAAGAGTAAAGCAACTTTATCTGCAAGTCATTTCTTGAGTAAGTTCAAAAGGCTAATCTTGAAACATCAGAATTATGAGAAGGGTAGAATCAAAATTTGGGATGCATTATTGTTCCACTACTTGTCTCTCATCTTGGCATACTTCTTTAATGCAAATTTCATATTTAATTTCTAATATCGTGTTCTGAGGATCTATATATGTTGACATTGGTTGTTTATGGAGCTTAACCAGAAGCATGATTTTTCCATGTTTGTATGATTGTAGTATGTTTATCATTTATCATTTGATTTAATCGCAATTTTGGTGCACGTACTTTGTCAAAATTTCTATTTGAATTCCTATAGTTTTTCTAGCTGAGTGTCTCAAGTGCATTGCCAAATCAGTGATCAATATTTTGTAAACAAATGCACATAATTTATTGTTATTTTAAATGTACAAAAATTCAAATAGAAAATAAAATGCAAGTAGGGATACCTAGAAGAAATTTTGATAAGTATGTAGTTTTTGTAGAAATTTTTTTATTCTACCCCCTTCTCATTCCATGGATTTATTGTTGCTGAATTAGTGAAAAATTGACCTAACTGTACTGTTAATAATATTATATTGCAGCACCATATCATTTTAAATTATTCAGTTAGATTTTTTATATTTAAATTGGTAAATCCCTTTCATTGATTTGATTGGTATTTTCTGTATATACATCAGTATCCAGTAAACCATGTAACTAATAACTAATATGATGGACGATCTAGGTAGACTAATTTTTAAACTAAATGATCTGTCAATCAACATATAAGAATACTTAGATTTTCAAATATCCCTTCCAATCATTTTTGTCAAAATATCAGTGATGTTTTTCTTTATTTCTTCTGTTAAATTTGTCTATATACCTGCTATATACAGTAGTCCTTGAACTTCGATAAATTTTCAATTTAGTCCTTATGTTTTTCATTTATGTCATTTAGCTGTTTTATTATTTTTATGATCTTCAAATTAAAGCTTCCACAATCAAAGAAAAACACTGATATGGAAAATTGTAAAGAAACTGCTTGTTTACAATTAATGCATGCCATATGTTCAATTTTTGTTAATCGCAAATGATGTTGTAACTTTGAGGGACAGAATAGATAAAAAGAAGTTTTATAACTATTCGATTGCTTCACAAGTTTGGGGGTGGTTTTAGAATTTTACTGCTAAAAAAGACGGTATATTTAGGGGATAGGGAGAACCTCAATAGTGGTCTATTCTATCATAAAACCAGTGAATGTTATCTTGTGTTTCCTAAAAATCAATTATATTTCCTAAAAAAGACAGCAGTTTTGTACATGAAATGTTAGCATGGAAAAACAGCACCTTTAGGATCTTTTGAAGGTCTAGCAACAGGCGAACTGGACACTTATGATTTTGTGTTCCTCACAAAAGGGAGTGCATAATTTTCAAACCAGCACATATGAAATTAAAACTTAATTAAATAGTGTGGTGAGCTATATTTATTTTCTGGTCAAGTTACATATTTTGCGATTCCTAGGTTCGGCTGCAAGATACAGAATGGTCGTTTCCAGTTCAAATTTCAAAAGAGGACACCATCTTTCTGGTTTTGAGGGGTCAAAATCATAGTTGGAGATTTTTTAGGACAGAAATACGAGGATATGAAGAAGGATCACGTTTTATAGTTGTATTCCGCCCCGGATCATCAGATGGTCCCATCAGGTAGTTATGTTGCATTTCTCAAAGCACCTGCACATGTCACCTATCCATGCTGTGGCTGACTTGCAACTTTCATTTAACAGAATTGAGAACAGAACCGACAAGATGATAAGCATTCGGCAATCTGGTTTTGGAGACAATGCCTGGATTAAGTTGGAACCTCTTTCAACAAAGAAATTTGCTTGGGAAGATCCATATGGTCAAAAAATTGTTGATGCCATGGTTGATAGTGACAGTAGAAATAGTATTTGGAAACTTGATATGGAAGGGACTGGGATATCTTCTGCAGAAGATGCTGAATTAGGATTGCAGTTTCATGTTGTAGAAATGGGAGATGTCAAGGTTGGGAGGTTCACTAATTATCAAGGTTCAACTTCACGTGAAGAAAGCATGTCTCTGACACCTGCTGGAAACTGGGGAACCTCACATGTGCAGAGCGCGATGCCAAATGCTGCAGCGCCTATAGAGCTTATAGTCGAGCTGGGAATGGTTGGGATTTCTGTTGTGGATCATAGACCAAAAGAGCTCTCTTACATGTACTTGGAGAGAGTATTTGTATCATATTCAACTGGCTATGATGGTGGGTCTACAAGCAGGTATTTCTGATGATGTTCAAAAATTGTTGTTTTTTCCATGTGCAATTATTGAACATCACTTGCTGTATTTATGTGAATCATTTTAAT
>Ga0325405_1000763_pt1 | contig 31471 bp, 21 predicted proteins | sample PopdelMetagenome_21_FD_205663 | JGI IMG/M metagenome (GOLD analysis project Ga0325405, IMG submission 205663) | Populus deltoides microbial communities from Bellville, Georgia, United States - Xylem-Control-R2 | ecosystem: Host-associated > Plants > Phyllosphere > Stem > Wood/Secondary xylem... | reverse complement strand
AAAAACACTTTAAATAACAATTACAACCACATTCTCAAACAGGCTCTTAATCAGACAAATTTATATTATGACACTCAATTAACAACCACATAAAAACCGTTTTATCACATATAATAATATCATATAAAAACATTTTTCAAAACATTTGAAATATTAATAATATAACCATTAGATATAAAATTGAAAAAATTAAAAAAATCCCATCTAATGTACAAAAGATATAATTCATAATAATTAATTATCAAGTTTCAAAATTTAGATTAAATTATGAAAAATAAAACACCAAATCAAACAAATAATACAAGCTTAATCTTAAAATCATAACCTAATCGGTGATTAAACATATCTAACATAATATCATCTAAGTTACCGTAAATGCACCAATCCAAAATATCCACAGTATATTTATAATCCAATCCGTCTAAGAAAATATATAAACCTACAAAATGAAAAATACAGAAAATACAAAGATATAAAAGATGGATTTAAATTTCTATAAATTAAATAGAAAAATAATGCAAAATACTGTTACTGAACCCATTACAGAATTGATTTAATATAAAGTTTAAATGAGCTGATTAATTTAAGTAAATATTTTTAAAAAAATTAAAGCAACTTTTATTTTAACACCCTGTCTACATTAAAGACGAGTGGATTAGGTACCAGGCTAATCAGTCAAGCCGAGCCGGTGACTGTTGCTAAGTGGAGTAATTCCTTTCCTTCGAAGCGAAAGAAAAAGAAAAAGAAAAGGAAAAAATAATAATTAAAGCAAGCAAGTCGCAGCCGAGTTGAAAGACGAGAAACTACAAAAAAAAAAAAAAAAAAGGACTCGTTTTGACTCTTGTACCCCTCCCTCTGTATTTTGCTGGCTCGCTCTCTACTCTTCTTCTCTTTCTTTAGCCTTCAGTCTTTTAGAGCAGAGTTAGTTGGTCATCTCCATCTCTCTCTCAAGATCTCTCCTCTCTGAGCTTACTCGATGCCGTTTCTAAGAACTCAACTCTTCTAGTGCACGAAATCGCTTCACATTTTGAGCTCTCTCCCCTTCTAGTCTCCGTCGCAGCACAGGTAAAAGCTCTGCATCTCTAGGTCTGAGCTTCTCCGTCGCGGACGCATTCTCTTAAAATGCAGCACCGGACATGGTTGAAGTCGTTCGTCTCAGATCTAGCAAATATGTTAACAATAGACTGTGTTTTTTTTGTTTTTATTTTTTTTTCGGTTATTTAATTTAAAATGAATTTTGATTTTTATTTATGGCGTGTTTGGTAGAGATGGATAATAGTAATAGTAACGGCAGCAGTGGAGGGCAGCGGTTCCGGAAAATACCTCGGCATTCTCAGTCCCTCTCTCATCTCAAGTTGGACCCGCTGGTGAGTTTTTTAATTTAATTTATTTTAAAATAATTTAATTTTTATTTGCATGAGTTATTTTATTAATTTTAATGATTAATTTGACCTTATTGCAAAATGTATGTTAAATTAAAGCTAATAAATGATGCAATGACAATAATGTAAGTTCATTTTGATTTTTGAACTGATGGTGAAGAGTAAATATAATGTAGTAAGAACTGCTCTTATTTTTCCTTATTTAATTCATAACACAAGCATTTTCCTTGTTTATGAGAGCGAGGGAGATTGTTGAAGAGGTTTGGTGTCGTTGGGTCCGCTCTCCGAGGGGGCAGTCATTTTTCTTACAGCTTACAGGTTTTAGTTGTCAATATCGAACACCAAAATGGAGAGGGGAAGCTCATTGCTGACAACCCTGACCATATTGTAACTCGGCCACCTTTCAAAATCTTGATAACTTCATCTGCTTGCTCATGTCAAACGCCTCAATTTCAATTTATCCACTCATTTCCTTAAAATTAATTGGAGTTACTGTCAGGGACTGTTTATATTATGATTTTATCAGTCAATGTAGTGTGTGCAGATATGCTCGTGTTGGAAACAGTAAAGGTTCTTACTACTTTGTTGTTGTGTTTTTTTGTTTTTATTCTTCAGGTAGATGAAAATTTGGAGCAGTGGCCACATCTTAATGAACTTGTTCAATGTTATAGAACTGATTGGGTGAAGGATGAAAACAAGTATGGTCATTATGAAAGTATCTCTCCAGTATCTTTTCAAAACCAGATTTTTGAAGGTCCGGATACTGATCTCGAGACAGGTAAGGTTGACAAAGTTTTTAGTGATTTTACTTAAGGGGAACAATTTACTGTTTAGTACACAAATACTACTCTTGCATGCTAGCTAAGATTGGCATGTAGGGAAAACATTGTTTCAGATGTTTGGATTCAGAGGGATTTATCTGCCATGGAGTATTTTCTTGAGAATTGTTTTAGTTGTTTGGATTCAGAGGGATTTATTTCCTATGGAGTATTTTCTTGAAAAACTTTATCTTTTCTTGACATATCTAGTTGGCAATTAAGTTAGCTCTTGCTGTTCATCGTGCATGTCAACTGGGAGAAATCTGAGTTTTTGTGATATAGTTAGTATTGAATATCTTTAATATACATAGTTAGATGCTCAATGGTTTCAACTTTGCTTTGACCTTTGTACAGAAATGCATCTTGCCAATTCAAGACGAAACAAGGCTGAAGAGACCACCGATGATGACATCCCAAGTACTTCAGGAAGGCAATTTGTGGAGGCCGCCTTCCCTGACTCATCAAATTCTGTTGTTTCAAAGGTTGTACTGCTTGGAGCATTGGTTTTATTGAGATCGTATCTTCATTACATAATTCTACTAGTCTGGTACTTCATGAATCAGTTAGCTTCTTGGTTCTTTAACGTTTGCCTCCAATAACTCACTTCTAGTTCCCCTCATGATTGTTTTAATGATTTACTTGCAGCATTTTGGTGAATCTCCTCTCCCTGCATATGAACCAGCTTTTGATTGGGATAATGAGAGGTCGATGATATTTGGCCAAAGGATTCCTGAAACTCCATTGCCACAGTATGACAGGTTTTAAATTGTTATTGCTGAAAAGTTTGGTATTAGTATTGTGGTTCACTATCAATTTATTTGTTATGCTTTATCTCTGATTATATTTTGTTTTTCCTGGGGGGATCCTGGTGGGGCGGGCCATAGTGGATTGAAGATCTCTGTGAAAGTACTGTCCCTATCATTTCAAGCAGGATTAGCTGGTGGGTGTGCAGCTTTTATTATCAGTTTTATACCATTGATAACATTTTTCTTCCCAAGCTCTTTCTATATGCAACAACTGGTTAAAAATTGACTTGGACATGAAATGACAATTTTTTGTTTTGTTTTATGTCCAAATTAATGTGAAGCAGTTTACTTCTGGAGGGGCCTTTTGGTTAACTATTATCTTCACATTTTTCTATTTTAAGTCATGTCCACCATGAGATGAAAATATGGACCTGTCACCTGCTAGGCTTTTGTTAATTGTAAATAAGTTACAATTTTTAACTTTCTAAACAAACTCCTCTAGCATGGTAAATACTTTTAAACTTAAAAAATCCTGTAGTTCTAATCAAATTTTTTTTCAATGCAAAACATTTTACACTGTAATAAAGGAATCTTAATTATGCTGTTTCATAAAATATATTTAATTGAATATTTCTGACTTAGAGTTCTGTGTCTTTCATTCTCAGAGCCATTTTATGGTACAATTTGCATATATAATAAGGAGAGAAGAGAAAAGTTGTCCGAGGATTTTTATTTTTCTGTGGTGCCAACAGACACACAAGATGTAAGCTATAATAATAATGTAGAAGCTCCTTCCTTTTCAATTTAAATTTTTATTATGTCATTGGTATTGTTATTTTAAGCAGTTTTCTTGTAGATTATATGGAAGGAAATTTAATGGTCCTGTTTCTGTTATTGCCAGGCAAAAATTTCTCATGATCCTCGTGGAATTTTCTATTTAGATGCTCCTTCATCATCAATATGTTTGCTAATCCAGCTAGAGAAGCCTGCCACAGAAGAAGGCGGGGTCACTGCCTCTGTTTATTCACGTAAAGAACCTGTATGTCTTATAAGTCTTGATGTTATTGTTTTTGTATGTTCATTTAATGGACTGAAAATTGCAATGTTGTTTCCTTGTTAGCAAGTTGCTTATATGCCACTAGCTTTTAAACAGTATTTCCCTTTTCATTTGTGATTGATGTAAATTATGCAATGAACTACCATATAATACGTGGGGCCTTAATGTTACATATAAGATAGGTGTGCCTAACTTGGTGTTTCAATGATATAATGGCTAACTGATTTAAATCAAACCTAAAACATTCTTCCCCTTTTCAATCGTTTTCTTTAGTTATTGGGTAATTTTTTTAGAGTCCTTGATATTTTATTGTGGTTTAACTTCAGTCCTTGTTCTCCTAAAAACTAACAAAATAGTCCTTGTGTAACACATTGGGGCCGAGGAAAGAGAGAAAATGGAGCATGGAGGGAGTTTCATCCCATCATAAGATTATAATGTTTTTTTATATTTGTGGGACTAATCTTGTCATCCTCTGAAGGCCATTCTCCATGGTTTTTTAGTTTTTAATCTTCTAACATACTTAACTGACTATATATCCATGGAACATAGTTTTCAACCATCTATGCAATCATTTACAGGTTACCAATAAATTATGTTTATTAAACTATGTTTTTGAATAACATTTCACTAATGTGATGACTGTGTTCCCTCTTTCTGAACAGGTGCACTTGAGTGAGAGAGAGAAGCAGAAACTGCAGGTCTGGTCTCGTATTATGCCTTACAAAGAATCCTTTGCCTGGACTATTGTTCCATTGTTCGATAACAGTATTGCTGCGACTTCCGGGGGGGCTGCTTCTCCAAGCAGCCCTCTTGCTCCAAGTGTATCTGGCTCAAGCTCCCATGACGGTGTTTTCGAGCCTGTTGCGAAGATCACTCTGGATGGGAAGTTGGGTTATTCAAGTGGAAGCTCTGTAGTGGTTGAAATATCAAATTTAAATAAAGTTAAGGAAAGCTACACTGAGGACTCACTTCAGGTGCGGTGGAGAAGTGATTCATTTATATCGATTTCTTTTACTATCTTTATGATTTTTGTGTGTGTATATATATATTTTTCTAAATTATTTATGAACACTCAAGCTAGCAGCCCGTACATATATTTTATTTGTTTATTTCTTTTTATCTTTTGTATACAGTTGCCTATGATTGTTCTTTCCATGTACAATGTGCTTCATTTGTAGCTTTCCCTCGTATCTTTCATTTCCAGTATCTCTATGGAACCTTGTAATGCTAGTTTTCTGAAGTATTCATGTTTTCTTACTCAAAACCAGTGCAAATGGTTGAAGTCTTTCGCATGCAAATCTCATTGTATTCCATCTACCCTGATTGAGTGTACATTTATGCCGCTTCTCTTCAATGTGTTTTTATTTAGTTTTAAAAAATTGCTATTTAATTCTCTATATTAAGCTCGAAATTGAGCATAAGAAGAATGAGCATTAGAGCAACACATCATTAGCACATAAATACCGGAGAAGGGTTTTAAAGTTTTCTGGAGAAAGTAGGCATGTTATTTTGCTGTTATTCTGAATGCTTTGATGAGACAGAACTCCAGAATTTGTGGATAGCATTCCCCTACAAAGCAGTTCTTATAACATACAATGGTTTCTTGGCTTTCCAACTGTGTTCTAATAATATGTTCAAAGCATTTCTTAATCAAATATTCCAAAGGATTGCTAGGCCATTCTCTTTCAAGTTCTCTCCTGTGTACTCTTGTCATGGAGAATGTCTTATCCTTCTTGTTCTAATCTGTCCTCTTCTCTGTTGTAATAAATCATTCTTTTTGAAAAAAATAAAAGGTGCAATACTGACTTCTTAGTTGTTTTTGCTAATGCTATTAATTATTGCCATCTCTTACATGCAAATATTCTTCTATATATTGTTTTTGCTTTTATGAAAATAAGCTTTCATGATTCATGTAGGGTGTGTTGGCCGCGTTCCTAAAAATTATGATTTTTTTTTTGCTTAAAATAAATTTTTTTATGTTTTCGGATCGTTTTGATGTGCTGATGTTAAAAATAATTTTTAAAAAATAAAAAAACTTCATTTTGATGCATTTCTAAGCGAAAAACACTTTGAACCGCCACCGCCACCACAATCCCCAACATGCTCGTAATGTGGTGTAATGTTACAACTTCTAATAAATCATTTTCTTTCCATTTCTTTCTTCTATTTACTTTTATTTGACATACATCAGGGTCACTTTTTATTTTGTATTTTGTACTTTTCCACTTATCTTAAAACATTTGAGCTGATCCTTTCTGTTCTTAGTGGATGCATTAGTGTCTGCTCAATGATTATCTAACAGCAAGAATGAATACTCAATAATCTTGTAGATTGTAAAGTGCTTCTTAATATTTTTCTTAATTTGAGGTTCTCTCTACAATTTTTAGGATCCTAAACGCAAAGTTCATAAACCTGTCAAGGGTGTTCTCAGACTAGAAATTGAAAAGCATCAGACAGCCCATGCTGAGTTGGAAAATTTATCAGAAACTGGCAGTATAACCAATGATTCCATTGATCTGGGGGATCGTGTTGCTGATTCTGCATTTACAAAATCCCCTAGCAATGGCTTTGATGATCCTCAAACTAGTGGTTCGAAGTGGAATATCTTTGATGGGAAAGAAACATCTGGAAATATATCAAATGCTCGTGAAAATCCTGATTTCACTGCTGATGATGTGAGTACAACAACCTTCTTGTGTATATTGGTATCTGAATATACCATATAGGCATACCATATGGATTTTTTGTTTCTCCAGAACTTGTATGTGATTACTTATGTGCGAATTTTCCACAAGCTGAGTCAATGAACTTGCAAGTCATTTTTTTCTTAATTGAACTTCTTGTCGCCTTTGGAAATGCATTTAAGCACAATTTGTTTAGTTCATTTGAGAATTGTTGGTGTCAAGCAATATGATGAATAATATTATGTCTAGTAGCTCTAACTTGGAAAAGAATTGTTAAACTGCCATGACGACACTAAAAGCTCATGATTAATAATTTTACAACATTGAGAGCTCTTAATGCTCAATTTCATTTCTTGCAACGCATGGCATCTCAGCTATTTTGACTTGAATCCATGAACATGCAGTTCGCTGCCTGTGATTTTTGTCATTGCACAAAAGGTTTCGCCCTTGATAACAATTTTTATTTTCAACGACCTTCATCTTATTGAATGCCCATTCTTTTAATTACATCATATCTTGTTAATGGTAAATTCTTTGTCCTGTATTGAAAATAGAGAAGGAAACAGGAAAAACCAATTGGAAGTACTGATTGATTTATTTGTCATGAAAAAATAATCTCCTTCTCTCATTTTATTTAACCTTTTGGCTTGAAATATTAACAAATGTCCAATCCTTTTGGATAGCTATTTTAACATTGCTGAACTCATTATTTGATGTGGTAATCAATGCAATTTTATGTTTTCCCAAGATGTGCATTTGAACTTGTGGGTCCTGCCCATGATTATCTCCCCATGTTCATTTGAATATCTGCACTCTTTTTGAATCTGTTGTCTGTGTTTAGATGGTTGTAATAAGAGCGGCATTTAATTTAAGTATGCATCCTGAAGATTATTATGAATAATAACCCTTTTCTTTCTATTTCAACAAGGTGCTCACTATTGTATACCCTTTTCCTTCTAACCATGTTGTTTGACTTCCAGTTCCAAGCTTTTGATTTCCGCACGACCACGAGGAACGAGCCTTTCTTGCAGCTTTTCCATTGCCTGTATGTTTACCCATTAACTGTCAGTTTGAGTCGGAAGAGGAATTTGTTTATTCGGGTTGAACTAAGGAAGGATGACGTGGATGTTCGTAGACAGCCTTTAGAGGTAAATGGGTGTCACTTGTTAAGTACTAAATCAGTCTGCTTTCTGAAATCCATTCACCTTGATTGATGTGTGTGCTTTATCTTACCAGGCAATGCATCCCAGGGAGCCAGGAACATTGCTTCAAAAGTGGGCTCACACACAAGTAGCTGCTGGGACTAGAGTGGCTTGCTATCATGATGAAATCAAACTTTCTCTGCCAGCCATTTGGACACCGTCCCATCACCTCTTGTTCACTTTCTTCCATGTTGATCTTCAAACCAAACTGGAAGCTCCAAAACCAGTACGTACTACATTTATCTTTCTTTCCCTTTTGACATAGAGTTTATACTTGACCACTTGAAATCCAGCATTATAGTGGTGCGCGACAAGGGGTTAACATGAAATGTGACATATTTAAATGAAAATATCTTATCATTCCCATTGTGCTTTGGATTCTGGTTACATCGTCCTTTCACATTTCAGCATTTGTGGGCTGAAATCTGAATGAAAGATTATGATACAGATGGCTCACTGAAGATTTATTGTAAATGGGGTAATGTTAAGTGATCAGATATTTTCATCTTCATAATAACCAGCAACTTTAGAAGTTTAGTACTCTTTTTAGCATAGGAATTGATTTTGTTTTTGAAACAAAAATCCAAATTCCATCCTTCTACTCTGTTTGTACTGCTGGAGAGCCGACTGACAAAATAAGAACTGGTGGATAAAAGTGACATACTGTGCATAGAACTTGAAACCCAACCCCATGTCACTACAGCTTGGCTGCTCATACCATATGGATTTAACTTGAAATTGATTGAAATACTTTGGCTACTATTTTAATATGGGGGATTAATAGATTTATTTAATTTTCCTTATGCCCTTCAAAAAATTGCTTCATCTTCTGCAGGCAAAGCATATACTGAAAAGGTATCTTTTGCCCCAACAAACAAAACAGAGCTGTAATAGTTTGTGCAACAGTGCTCCTTATTCTTCTCTATTTGTTGTAACTAAGTAGAAAAGCATATTCTGGACACCTCCAAGAAAAGTATATTCTGGAATACAAGAACTTATTTTCCATGATCCTCACTTGATTCAGTCAAGTTGAAACTAAGTTTTTTAACATGCCATTTATAATTGAAGTCACATGCTACGTTCTTGCAAGATATCCCTGTAAAGCTTGATTTCTACATTGGACTGTATATTGAATGTTGCTATAATTCCTATTTGTTGTTATTTCCCATCAATATTTAGTTTCAGTTTATTATACTCCATTGCTTGTTTTTGAGGGGTTTTTGGGAGTGTTCTAAACGGTATCATGGTGAAATGACTTCGTATTCTTTCTTTTTCTAGGTGGTTATCGGATATGCAGTGCTTCCATTATCCACACATGCGCAGTATGTAAATGGCTTTAAATTTGGCGTTTCTTCTGATTTTCTATTGTAACTGCTTCTTAGTTCTCTTTTCTTAATTTTCCACAACCATAAATACTGTGTTACATTTTATTACATTCTAGGATTTGGCTCCCCTCCTGTTCCATAGAACATGATGTATCATGTCCGTGAGATCCAAACCATTTCTTTGGTATCAATAGCTTGGATTTCTCAAAATAAAATAACTGCCCATTCAAAAGATTATGTGACCACCCACTAACATTTTGGAGTGGAATTCTAACCATTGAGTTCAAATCAATGTTTTGCATTGGAGAAACATGATATATCTTGTTCTTTGAAACAAAGGAGAATCTCAATTTGACTAGGATTAGTATGTTGCTTGTTCAACATTGAAATGAATATGAGGATTGCTAACTGTAATTCATCTGCATACAGTTGTTACCTTCATACTATTTTTCCTTAAGTTGTGAAAATACCTTTATCTCTTTGGATCATGTCTATAATATGTATGAGCCGGTAGTCTGACCATTGATGAAGCCTTGTCTGGTTGAATATCTGGTCTGGTTCTACCGAACATCTTTGAGTCTAGACAACATGAAAAATCATTGCTAGCCTTATGATTTTATTCATAAAGTTAAACTTTCCCTGATTTGTAGTCAGATTCGATATGGGTCCCAATTTTGCTCTTTTTGAATAATTATTTGAGGTTTAAGTTTGCTTTTCTTCGCCCTTCTTGTGATTACACATTGAAACTTGGAAAATGGCTTGGCACTATGATTGACACTATTATTTCATCTTGCTATTTATTTATAAATTTGTTAAGGTTTTAGAACTTTCAGTCATTTTATTTAAAGTATGATTTTACTCAGGTTGAGATCTGAAATTTCTTTGCCAATAATGAGAGAGCTGGTTCCACATTATCTCCAGGAAATGGGAAAGGTATGTTTGGAGTGCAGTGTTGGATGGATAATGTTGGTATTAAATCTCCACTTTGTGTATTTTTATAAAATAGTTCACTTTCTGATTTTTTTTTTGTTTAAGGAAAATTTTCACATTTGATTACTCTTTCATTTTTTTTATTGCTTTCTTGTAAATTAATTGAATCTCATATGATTTCTAGGGAAAAGTTTTCCTTTTTATTCTTTGATTATCTCATAAATACATATATGCCAATCTCATTCTGGCTTGTTTATTCAAATGCAAAATCTTTATATATACTGTTAAGTGATGATTTACCTTTTCTACTCCTTTCTTCCCAATCTTTTATAGGAGAGGCTGGATTATTTGGAAGATGGAAAAAATGTCTTCAGATTGCGCTTGAGACTATGCTCATCTCTGTATCCCATTAATGAACGCATTAGAGATTTTTTTATTGAATATGACAGGCACACTCTTCGTACTAGTCCACCTTGGGGATCTGAACTTCTTGAGGTATTCTTCTAATTTTTTCAGTACATATCGATTTCTATATTTGCATCCTTAACGTTTATTCTCATGCAATCTCTCTGCTTTTTTTTTGTGTGGTATTCCATGTGTTACTGCCAAATAGTCTTCAAATCACTCTCACATCATAGAAATGGCAAGATATGTTACCTACCATATTAACTGAACGAAGAATTTAAGGCAAGAAGGTCTATTTTATCTATGCTGTCTTGGACTGGTCTCATGATCCCCACCAATGGCCTAAAAGACCTGTTGGAGGCTGAGAAATTGGGTGATAAAAATTGGATGCTCGGGAGACCTAAGGCTCTGTCTCTGGATTAAATGATACATTTCGTGGTGTCCTTAGAGTCATGCTGTTTTCCCAGTTTGTTTATCTAATATTCAAATTTAAAGCTCGACTCTGTGATAATCCTCACAGGTGGTTGTTATTGACTTAGCCAAGTCAAGCAAGTAAACAACCATCCCAAAATTATGCATGGAGAGCTTTGAAAGATCTCTTAATCAAATTCTGCAAGAAAGTGGAAATTTAAGAAGTTTAGACTCATCAATTTAAGGGAATCTTTTTTAAAACGAGGCTATTAAAAATTTTCTTTTAATAAGTGACGATCCCTTTGGAAGCCAAATATCACAAGGAATTTTTGGAAGACATATAATTGCACGTGGTTGTTTTCAAACTCCAACGACAGGCATATTCTTGATCATCCTATTGCAGAATAACAGGATCTTTGATTTTCTGATGCTTGTTTCTATGAGCACAGTAGGTTATATAGGTTCTTTGTGAAGTGACTTAGAGGTAAAGGATGTTTGGTCACTTATCTAGCAGTTGGTGCTTCTAGTTGCCTCTTTCAAGTAGTTCAGAATTATGAGGCTATAGAGTTGCCAATGAATTCTTCTTCCTAAAGAAGGATCTTTGAAGAAAGCTCCCCTGTATAATGATGTGTTAGTTGTCTATTGTTATGATACATTTGCTGGAGGTATTGAAGTTGATATTTGCTTTTGGGACTCAATCACCTCCCTAGGACTTTTTCTTCATTTTTTCAACCCTCACTCACCAACAATTTCCTCTTTTCTCTTTCTTGATTAAGTAGCTTTATTATTGAAAGATTAATTTCTTTTTGATTTTTGATGAAAACTAGAATATGCTTTACTAAGCCTTAGAAATTAAAATTTCTTCTTGCTAGTGAAGAAAAAATAGAGAGAATCTAGAGAAATATGGAAGATAGAAGGAAAATAGTTTCATATCATTTCCTATTCTCAATCATCAAAACAAAACCCATCACAATTTATAATAATATATGTGCTCTTATGTAGATTTTGAAAGTGTAAGTTATAGGAACAAGAGTTCCAAAAGGTTGGAAGACAAATTTTACTACTATTAAATCGGAAACAAAATAAACTCTTAACTTGAATGGAAGCTTAAAAATTGAACTTTATAATCTATAATAAGGTGCCTGAAAATGACCAAAAATACCGAGTAATCAATTAAATGTCTCATAAGCAGGTAAAGTCCAATTTTCTTTCATTTCTGTCTGTGCTCCTTCTATACCCGATTCCTACCTTTTTGATGCGGTGTATAGCGTGTATAAAAATTAGGGTTCTCAAGCCCTAAAGTTACAACCCTACGATTGTAGAGTAATAGAGAAAAATCTTTGATATTTTGTAAAAAGTATGAATAATCTGAATCTTCTTCTTCTTCTAACTAAAATAAACTAGATATCTCTATATATACTAGTTGTAGACCTATAATCCTTTTAGGAAAAGGATTCCTAATTAAAACTTACTTAGCTATAGAATCTATCAATACTAATTAAATTAAAAGTTCTAATCTAAATAGGATAAAGAATCTAAATACAACAAGGTAAATAGATAATTCTGCATAGTAACTTTTGTGTTTTCTTTGAAAGCCTTTGTCTTATTTGAAAGCCTTTTCGATCTTTGATCATCATGAAACTTTAACCTAGTAGGAACCTTCTAATCTTTTGTCAAAATTTCAGCTTGATTCTACCAAGCTGCGTCTTGAATTCTTTTTAAACTCAAAACCAAAAAACCTTAACCATTAATGAAATAATGCATTAAACATTATTAGGCCAAGAATATTGAAGAAAGTTCCCCACCTTAATCCCTTCTACTTTCGAAAAACTCGCCCTCGAGTTCTAGTTAATTGTTAGAAATTGATCTCTTCCACTCCAAAGGAATAGATACTTAGAATATAACATTGTAGCTAATTGATTTACAAAGTAGCATGTCTTTGACCCTTGAACTTCAAAATTTAATTTATGGTATGTGCATGCTAAAGAAAAATCTATATTTAATATTTACACTTTCTGCAGTTATGAAATCCATTTTAGTTCCTTCACACATTTTTCTACTTCAAACTTGATCCCTCATCATTGACGACTCCTATTACTTTGACCTTTGTATGTAAAGAAATTTTAAAATAATCTTTCATAAAATCTTTAGGGGAATTGTTAGAAATTACCATGACCTCCATGTCCTTGTTTGTAAGATCTTCATTCATGATTGAAAGATCATCATTTGCCACTGTCTTCTCCAACTTAAGGTCAAAAGACTGAAACTGTTTGTCAAGTGCTCTTTGGTCGCGTTATCGTAAACATATTAGATAACTTTGAAATTTTGCTTTTACCAAACTACATAGACAAGTGGTTGTTTAGGTGGAATTTCAAGAATAGGTCGAAGGTAAGGTTGACCTTGGTGTATGTTTCCAAGCACATTCATCTCCTTTTTGCGTTTCATGTTTGCGTCTCCTATTAGCCAAATTAGATCTATTATGGCTTGATCCAAGCAATCAAATTTCTATCCCCAACGATCTAGTTTTTAGCTCTTGGCCAGCACAACGCTCCATAAGGCCTCCACTCGTATATCGCAAAATGAGTTACTACTGTCTCCATCAATCAAAGAGGCTAACTTGCTTTGATACCAATTGACGTGGCTTATACTGTGGATAAAAACTAGGGTTCTCAAGCTTTAAAGTTATAGCCCTAACATTGTAGATGAATAGAGAAAAATCTCAGATATTTTATAGAAGGCCTGAATAATCCGAATCTTCTTCTAACAAAAATAAACTAGACATCACTATTTATACTAGTTCTAAACCTATAATCCTTATAGGAAAATGATTCCTAATAAAAACTTACATAACTAATAGAATGCATCGAGCATTAGGATTTCCAAATAGTAAAATACTAATCTAAATAAGAAAAAGAATCCAAACACAAGGTAAATAAAGACAATCCCACATAGTAACTTTCGAACCTTATTTAAGGCCTTACTGATCCCTGGTCATTATGAAATTTGAACTCAATAAGAAACATGGCCTTCAGAATCTTCTGTCAAAATTTCATCTTGATCAAATGGTCGGATTAAAAGTTATACTTGATTTACTAAACTGTGTCTTGTACTTTTCTTAAACTCCTCAAAACCTCAAGACCTTAACCATTAATGAAATAATGAAATAAACATTATTAGGCCAAGAATATTGAAAAGTTTCCCATGTCACTCTTTCTTAGCCACAACCATGTGATTTGGTATGTTCATTTGCTTTTCTGAATTACCCTTTCCCAAGCTATAGATACCTGAAAAATGGTTCAACTCAGGATGGGGAAATTTAGTGTACTTTTGATCCTTCTCAAATTCTAGGGCACTTCTAATCTTTTCCACCCTCGTATTGCTTTCTCTTCCTTGACTTCAAGCTTTAGATTATAACCAATGCAAGTTTACAATTTGAATATTTAGCTACCTTGTTGAATTTGATAGCGTGTCTGCAAACCATGGTCAAGCTACCCACACTTCTTTTTTTTCTCCTACCACTTCAAGAACAGGTGATGCTGGAGTTGTAGCTTGAAATGGGAAGTAGTTTTTGAACTTAAAAAATGGTGCATCATATTGTCATATTATCTCACTGTCTTATTTGGCCAAGATTTTTAATGTCTTGCGAACAACATTAGGTCAAGGGTATTGTATTTGTAGTGGTTCTTAGTTGAATAAACAGTAATGGTTTTCTACAGGTGAGAAAGTCATATGAGTAGTGGTCATCATTTCTTATGCTACTACTTTGGACTCCGGCACATCATTATTTTTCTGGGATTGTTGCTTGAAATGCGTGGAATAAGCTTTTTGGCAGTTATGGAATAAAATGGGAATCCCCACATAGTTTGAAGGATTTGCTATCTTTGATTTTACTCAAGGGCTCTGGGAAAGAGATGGATCATAAACTTCTTTGTACCGCCAGATTTTTTGAGAACCAAAATTATTTAGCTTCTATTTTTCTGACTTCTTGGGATAAAGTGGTGTTTTGGCATCTCAGTGATGTTCTGTGTGTAGTGCTTTTAGTGGCCTTTCTTTAGCCAGTATTTTGCTTGAATTAGATGTCTTATTTCTGTATCTTTAAATTCTATTTGGTTTACATTATCACAAACAAGGAAACTCATGGATAGTTGTCTTATCATAGTCAATTCAACTGTGTGAAAATAGGGTCTGTTTGCTGTGGCTTGACTTGAATGTTTATGGATATCATGCAGGCCATTAATAGTCTGAAGAACGTTGATTCCACTGCTTTGCTTCAGTTTCTCCACCCAATTTTGAATATGCTTCTCCATCTTATTGGCAGTGGTGGAGAAACTCTCCAGGTAATTTTAACAATTCAACCAGGAGCTTTACAAGTGGTTCTTGATATGGAACTCACTGTTTATGTTTATTTGAGTTGCTTTAACTACATGTTTCTAGATATCAGTAATAGTCATTCTGTAATGGCATTAAATAATAAGTGTTATTACAAGTGCAATAGAACTGTGATCTGAAACCATAGTTTATTTTATGCAGCATATCTTAGTGCCTTCTATTATTGATAAATTCACACCTGTGCCATTTGCAGCCAATAAACAACCCCTGTAAAAATGTGACAGTTGGGTCGCAACAGCTATTACAAATGTGGCTGTGATTTAAAGCCATTTTAACTAGTTCATTTGGTTTTTTGCTTGGGGGTCTTTTCTAATCTTTGTTTTGATGTTGTACACCTGTGCTCCTGATTGTGCAGTGCCTGTTATCTAGTTCTTTATTTTTCCCTCTTTCTTTCAGGTTGCAGCCTTCAGGGCCATGGTTAATATCCTAACTAGGTATGATTGCTAGTCATGTTTTTTAGTTTGACATCAAGGCAACATCATTTATCTTCTAGAATGTTCTTCGAGTGCAGTAATCTGAGTTCATGTAAAATATGAGGTGTTCAAAAGAGGTATCAGAAATGTATGCCTCCAAAGTTTTTTAGTCTGCCTAAATAAAAGCAGGGAGAACTTCTCAATTGCTGATAATCTTCAATCAATATTAGCGTTATTAGATTTGAATGTCCATCTTTTCCTGATCTTGGCGATGGTAACTCATAAATTTTCAATCTTTTCAGATTCAATTCAGTGTTTACCAGTTTCGAGCAATTTATTTAGAAAAACAAATGTGCAATAAAAACTAGAGTAATTTATTTAGAAAAACAAATGTGCAATAAAAACTAGCCTTTGCATTGTTTAACATTTGGCTGCATTTCATTTTGTAGGGTGCAGCAAGAGTCAGTTGATGATACTGAACGGAATCGTTTTCTGGTTAACTATGTTGATTATGCTTTTGATGACTTTGGTGGTCGTCAACCACCTGTTTATCCTGGTTTGTCCACTGTGTGGGGGAGTCTGGCTCGTAGCAAGGTTAGTTATCTCTGCTTTCACAATTCTTGCATTTGCTGGTAGGGGTGGTAAACTGGTCATATGATCATCTTTCATTTCTTAGTTACCATCATCTATCTAACTTTGGTGCACATACTCTCTCCTATTCTTGATAGATGTAGATAACTTGTTAAATTTCATAGGATAATGACATTTCTTCCAATTATATTACTTGGAGCTTTGTAAATTTCCCATACTCACTCTTATGCTCGGTATCAAAACACTAAATATTATATCAAATTTATTTTTAATATCCTTCTAGTTTTATTTGCAGAGGTTTAGAAGCATTTCCAATTACCATTGTTGGGTTTGACAATGATGCACAATTACCTTGTATATTAGAAAAGAATGTGAATCTCACTTGTTGGTGTCTGGCTAAATAGTGTTAATCGTTATGACTTTCAATTATGTGTTTGTGATGTAGTTATATTCTCGTCAGTCTTGATGTTTTTATTGTTCCATCATCTTACCCGCTTTAGTCCCATTGATGAAGCAAAAGGAAGGTGATTATTATCAGTTTATTTATACTTGTATAAATTAGTCTTTTTTTATTGTTACATGGGAATTTTTTTGCTATGAATTCTAGTTTCTTGGCTAGTTTTGGATCCCTGGGCCTAAGGCAATTTATTAGCCTGCTCTTTGTTAATTTTAGAAAGGTTCATGGATCTTAGTCACTGGAATACATTGCCATTTAAGAATCTGTATTCATCATCCTTTTCTACTTGGTACTTGTAATTCATTTTTTTTCCTGGCTTCTAACATCCTTGTGATATTTCAAATAGATTACAGTGGTCTTTAAAATGGGTTGGACTATGGCTAAGTGATGACAGTCCTCCACCATCTCAATTTGACCAAATGATATGTTTATGCTTTTATTGATAGTGTAGTTCGCTGGCTAATACAATCAGTGGATCCTACGACATCTATTGGTGCTAATGACACAACTGATTCTGGCATCCATTGTTGGATCAGTGCATATAGCACATTCATTGGATGCTGCATTTATTGCAAGATGTGCTTAGGACCAAAGTCATCTCTATGTGTTTATGCATCTTCTTTTCCTCCCTCTTTCTCCACCTCCTCCCTCCCTCTCTTTTTGCTCTTTCCTTGCAGAACTTTTCAAATTTATGACTACTGCAGGCTAAAGGCTATCGTGTTGGACCAGTATATGATGATGTATTGGCAATGGCATGGTTTTTCCTTGAGCTTATTGTCAAGTCAATGGCATTGGAGCAAGCTCGTCTTTTCTATCATAGTCTTCCATTGGGTATATTAATTAAATGCCATGGGATTCCTGCCATTTCGATACAAAATGATCTTGCTTGAAATTACAATTGACTTAGATTTTATATTGGCAGTATTTAACTTATGTATCTTTTCTTTTATTGTAATTCCTTTTGTGCTGTAGGTGAAGATGTTCCACCGATGCAATTGAAAGAAGGTGTGTTCAGATGTATAATGCAGTTATATGATTGCCTTCTTACAGAGGTGCATGAGCGTTGTAAGAAGGGTTTAAGCTTGGCAAAACGTTTGAATAGCAGTTTGGCCTTCTTCTGCTATGATCTTTTGTCAATCATTGAACCTCGTCAAGTTTTTGAATTGGTATGCTCTCAGCTGAAATATAGTGTCTAAATCAGCGTATTGACATTAATTATACTTTTTAACACTAACTGCTCTGGCATTTATGTATATCTAGTTTCAGTTATAAAATGTGGATCACTGAGCATGCATTTAACATGACGACTTGTATGCTGGAAGGGTGTCATGTGAATGACAAAATGCCACAATCATATTTCTGCTAAACTATGTTCATGATGGTGGACAAGCAGAATGAAACTGAAATATTGGCATAGGGTAATGGGAGAAAAAGAAAGTTTCATTAAATTATATGCTAAGACACAAGGGTGTAATGTTGAAAAACTTTTGGGACATGGCCCCTCAAAAGTACTCTACATGCCACCCCTGACAAGACATGACAATTTGTCGAGTAGTTCTGTATGCATATAACATACTAGGAATGGCATCATGTGCCCAGGAAGTAGGGATCTAAATCTTCTGCTATCTTGAGTGTGGGCAGAGTATAAGGTAGGTTAAAATTTTGCTGATGTTATAACTCGTTATACCTCTAACTATCTGCAATCTGCTACAGGTGTCCTTGTACCTGGACAAGTTTTCTGGGGTATGCCAATCAGTTCTTCATGACTGCAAGCTTACCTTTTTGCAAATCATATGTGATCATGATCTTTTTGTGGAGATGCCAGGGAGGGACCCTTCAGATAGGTATTCATCAATCTAATTGTTCTTGATTGATTACCTTGGCACATCATGCAAGATAAACTGAGTGAAGTCTGCATCTCATTAGCTCACTTTCTTTTCGTGTTGTGTTGTCATTTTCTTTCAGCTCATTCAATTATCTATCTACTTTCTAGAACCAAATTTTCTTTTTTTTTAACATATAAATACCTTATTACTTTATACACACACACTCACATGCACCCGCACACATATAAGCAAATACCTGGGCAAGCTTATCTGGGGATACTGATCAGTTCGTGACTGCATGCTTACCTTTTTGCAAATAATGCGATCTTGATCTTTTTTGTGGAAATGCTGGGGAGAGGCCCCTGAGGTATTTTGTTAATCAAATTCTTGTTGATTGATTGCTTTGATGCTTTATACAAAAATAAATTAGGTGAACTCTGCATTACATAGGCTTGTTTTCTTTTCATATAATTTTATCGTTGTCCTTTCAGCCACTTCATTTGTCAATCTCCTTGTAAGTGTAGATGTCTGTCAGTGCCAAGTTGCACCTAGGATTGTGACATACATTTTAACACATATGGATGTAATCTTCATTCTCTGAAAAGAAAAAGGGTAGATGCTATAGAGTGACCAATTAGGGATTTGTAGTAATGGATGTCTGATTGTGTTCTTGTTTGTATTGTAGAAACTACCTTGCGTCTGTTTTAATACAAGAGCTTTTCCTCACTTGGGATCATGATGAGCTATCTCAACGGTCAAAGGTGAGTTTAGTGCAGATGAACCAAGTGCCCTTTACTTCATCTGAATATTATATCTTATGTGTGTACACTTTCTTCAAGAGTACCTTTTTGCAGAATTGGTATTTTACTTATCGTGGCCATTTCCACCTCTATATATTCTCATGGCACTGAGTTTTGGTGCATGCAGGCAGCCAGAATCTTAGTAGTACTGCTTTGCAAGCATGAATTTGATGCTCGATACCAAAAGCCTGAAGATAAACTATACATCGCTCAGCTATATTTTCCACTTGTTGGCCAGGTTTTTACCATTATAAAATTCTTGCTTATTTATAAAACATCCAATCACTTCTGCCTTGCCTCAAGTTCATAGTCAAATTTAATTTCTCTTCTAGTGCTATCATGTGGGATCTTAGTTGCTCATCAGAGTTCTGTATAACTTTGTGATTACACTTTTTAATTGCTTTAACTTTTTTTTTTAATGTTTGGTGGGACTGAAGTATTCTAATTAAGAGTCAGAAAAGGAGAATTGTGCTCTTATGTTTGCCTGCTTGTGTTTGTAGCATTATCACCATGAACTGTATATTTAAGTGTTTATATGCTAGTATTTGTTAGGGACTTAGTACTCCTATCAATTGGCATGGACTATGAATTGTTCAACTTAGCTTTGGATGTCAGGAAATCTTACCATATTATTAGTTAAGTTTGTGTTCAGAATCTGCTTGGCTACTGATTATTGAGGTTGGTGCCTGAGTTCATGTAATAAGAAATCAAAGTGTTTGTCTCTTACCTTAATGGGCTATTTCAAAATAACACATGGCAACTCTTTAAAGGACCAGTAGTTCATTTGCTAAGAAAGATCTTTAAATGCGAAGTTTCTTGAAGAGAATTTGTCAGAGGTAATGAAACATTCTTTGTTGATAATGGTGAGAGATGGAGTTATATGGTATAGCTACAGGTGCTTCAATTTACTTTCACAAGTGAACTGAGTGGCTGAAGCAAGAATTTGCCTTGGTCCAATTAAGAGAAGTTAAAGCATGCTTCTCTCAATACACTTCATGGTTTAATCATAATTATATGTCCAGAATTGAACACGTTCCCACAATTGCTATGTGTAGAGTAAAATAAAACAGATCACTAAGAATCGTCACACATGAGAATTGCAAACTAGGTAAAGGAAATCCAGGGACACACAGCATCAGAGAAAGGTCTCATAAAACTTTATTTCTAGCATGCGGGTAAGAACAATAAATGTGCAGGTCTCTTACTAAAGGATTTGAAAACAGTTCTCCTTGTGGAAATAAGAGATGGCGTAAAAAGTAAGAAATGAAAAAGATATCATGTTTTAAATTCTCTCTTTTGAATTAAATTCACTGGTCAAGAATATATTGTTACCTATTCATAGAGGCATTCAGGAATTATAATGACCACTTCATTCATTGATAATGTAGCTGATTAAAATTGCCCTGATGAAGATTTAATGACAAGCAGAGCCACTTGATGAGATGGATATTCTGATGCCAGAATATTAATAACTATGCAGATACTAGCCTAAGCCAATATGTATCTAATATCTCAGAAGTTAGTTATTCAAAACAAGGTAGATGATGCTCATTAATGAAGGAAAGGTAAAGCATGTTGACAATCAAAAGTTTTGAAACAACCATCGCAATTTTGTTCTGGTTCTGCGCACAACACTTAGACTGCCATCTATATTTATTTTCTGCATCCACAAATTAATGAATATATGGAGGCTTGACCAACTTCAGCAGTTTGTGTATCACTATGGTATTCTGTAGTCATATATGGAGTCTGATAGACATTATCATCTAAGTAAGAAGTCAAAAACCCACCTATACAGACATGCTTTTCTGGACACATTTAAAATGTCTAGTAATATTGAAAAAAATTTGCTTTCTCCCCTAAGAAGGCTAAGAAACTGCCTTCAGCTGAAGACGTAATGGTCATGATCCTAATTGCACCGATAAACCAGTGATTGAAACTTTCATGTGAATGTAATGGATCATTTTTTTCTTAACTGAGTTTACTACTAATTCTTTTGATGGAAGTTGGGTTCAAGTGTTGGCTTCATATAGTGCCTTGCAAATTTGTAGAAATTCATGACTATTGAGCTTGTCTGCCTTGTTAAAGTCCTAATCTTAATTAGTAACTGCAAGTATATCTAGTATCATAATGATGTAGAAGAGGTGATATGGGATAAGATGTATTTTATAGGCTGTACTGTTCTGCCAACTGATATTTGCTCTAACTACCCCATGGATCGCTGAATTAATAATCTGTCATTTATGCAGATCCTGGATGAGATGCCTGTCTTCTACAACCTGAATGCTGTTGAAAAGCGTGAAGTTTTAATTGTTATTTTGCAAATCATGCGCAATTTGGATGATACATCACTTGTCAAGGCGTGGCAGCAAAGCATTGCTCGGACTAGATTATTTTTCAAACTCATGGAGGAATGCCTTGTTCTTTTTGAGGTTGCTATTTATCTGAACTCTCGTCTCTTTTCTTCTCATGTTTCTAGACATTGGTATTTGTGTTTGGTAGCTGAACATATTTGTTGGTCTAGGTATGGAGAATTATCTAGTTTAAGTTAGAGTTTATTCGTCTAGGTGCCTCTAAACATTATCTAGTTTGAATTAGGGCAACATGCACTACATGCAAAAACAAGTGAGATCACTAAGATCATACTGGTAATGAACTTTTTGGCCATCGGCATAGATAGGGAGAAAATATAGATCCTTGAAAGGAAAATTGACTTGGGGAAAATAAAGTGGAGTGTCTTGACTATTTTTGCCCTCAAGTATTACATTTTGAGGAGTTAGAGCATCCAGTCCAAAAGCTTTTCTTGACTTGTTAAGGGCCCAATGCACTTTATGCACCTTATTAGGGAAGGCTTCATTGGTCAAAAAAGGCTAAAATTATAGAAGGATAAGGCAAAACCTAGTCATAGAGGAAAATCCATAGGGCTAAGTAGCAACTATTATTGGGCTAACAATTACTCAAATAAGGATCACTCCCAAACTAGCTTGAAAACTTAAATCGATCTGCTAGGCAAGGACTATAGTTTAGGTTATCAAGTTTAAAAATGTTAAGGTGTGCATGCGACCCCTTGGGGGTTGCTTCTCTTTAGCATTGTTTCTCTGTTCTTATCTTTGATGCTGATTCTGCACAATGTGTTTACAGCACAGAAAGCCTGCTGATGGCATTCTTATGGGATCTAGTTCTCGCAGTCCTGTTGGGGATGGACCTGCTTCTCCCAAGTACTCCGATAGGCTCTCTCCAGCAATCAACAATTATCTGTCTGAGGCATCACGGCAAGAAGTCAGGGTAGGTTAAATTTTATTTGTTCTTGGTTCAAAAGTTAGCACTTTTGCACGCTTTAGAAGTTTTAAAAGTCAAAATTTATATATCCTACTAAGTTTTTTTTTTTTTTCTTGTGCAGCCTCAGGGTACACCTGATAATGGATATTTGTGGCAGAGAGTGAATTCCCAGTTAAGCTCCCCCAGCCAGCCATATTCCTTGAGAGAAGCACTTGCTCAGGCACAATCTTCCAGGATTGGAGCTTCAGCCCAAGCACTTAGAGAATCCTTGCATCCAATATTGAGACAAAAACTGGTATATTCTTGTGGAGAATTCATGTGCTTGTTCTCATACTGCAATGGGCCCTATTTTTTTGCAAAATATTATATTTCTGTATATGACCAATAATTTAGGCAGCTGATAGCTTTGGCATTTACTTCAGGAGCTTTGGGAAGAAAACTTGAGTGCTGCTGTGAGTCTTCAGGTTCTGGAAATAACTGAAAAGTTTTCTATGATGGCAGCTTCCCATAGCATTGCTACTGATTATGGGAAACTTGATTGCCTCACAGCCATATTTACTAGCTTCTTCTCTCGAAATCAACCATTGTCTTTCTGGAAAGCTCTATTTCCTGTCTTTAACAACGTGTTTGATCTTCATGGGGCAACATTAATGGCCAGGGAGAACGATCGTTTCTTAAAGCAGGTTGCTTTCCATCTTCTTCGGCTTGCAGTTTTTAGAAACGAAAGTGTCAAGAAAAGAGCTGTTATTGGCCTCCAGATTCTTGTCAGGGTATGGTTTTTTACATGCTCTGGTTTGCCGCATATGTTGTAATTTTCAACTTATATAACATAAATTGTCATTTTCTTCTGTTTTTGCAGAGTGCTTTCTATTACTTCATGCAAACAGCAAGGTTGAGGGTCATGCTGACTATCACACTGTCAGAGCTGATGTCTGATGTGCAAGTGACTCAGATGAAGTCTGATGGAATGCTAGAGGAGAGTGGTGAAGCAAAGCGTCTTCGCAAGTCTTTGGAGGAGGTGGCAGATGAATTGAAGACTCCTGACCTACTACGGGAATGTGGACTTCCTGAAAGTGCTCTGGTGGCAGTTCCAAAAAAGTTGGCCGAGAATAGGTGGTCCTGGAGTGAGGTGAAATATCTCTCAGACTGCCTTATCCTGGCCCTTGATGCTAGCCTTGAACATGCACTCTTGGTAAGTTAATATCTGCATCAGCTTTTTATTTCAGAGACTGGTCATTTAATACAGACATAATGGATTGGTGGGATTGGGCATACAAGCAAGTAGTGTTGGCAACATTTTCCTCCCAGTCCTCCTTCTTGTAACCCCTAGCACATTCTTGCTTAAGCTGTTTTCCTGAATGAGGAAAGGGCATTTTCTGTAATTATCATGGATTATGTGGTTCTTTTCCCAATGAATTGGGATGGGTTTTACCCTATCTTGTGTGTTAGAGAGTAATATAAAACCATTCTTTGGGCTTCACGTAATAATTCGATCTTTTGGGTTGAAATAGTTCTTTAACATGATATCATATTGATGATCAAACTATCATGAGTTTGAATCTCAACAACCCTATTCTAATTAATTAAATTAATAAAATTAAGTACAGGATAATGGTGAACATGTGCAAGTTTCAAGTCCAAAGGGCTATCACTTGAGGGAGTGTGTTAGATAGATATAAAACCATTCTTGGAACTTCACTTGATATTGAACTAGTTCTTTGACATCACTAATGCATGCTAGATTTATGACTAAATGCTGGTGCTCTGACAGAATCATCTGTTCTCGACTTTCTTAACAGGGTTCTGTAATGACTGTGGATAGATATGCGGCTGCAGAGAGTTTCTATAAACTAGCAATGGCATTTGCTCCTGTTCCTGATCTTCACATAATGTGGTTACTGCATTTATGCGATGCGCATCAGGAAATGCAGTCCTGGGCTGAAGCTGCACAGTGTGCTGTGGCTGTTGCTGGTGTTGTAATGCAGGTAAATTACTAATATGTGTGGTTGCAACTAAATGAATTAATTAGATTGCCCTTTCATTTTGTTGTACACCACCAATGTAACCGAGAGAAACTCTTCATGATATGCTTAAACAGTATCCTGTCCTCATAAATATCTTCTAAGCTGCCAACACCCAAAACTTGCAAATGACTTAAATTGTTGCTGCGTTGTCACATTCTGAATTTATCTTTTGCATCTTTTACACTTTTTTTTACACTGTTTTCTGTTGAAAGTGAGTTGCCATCAACTGGAAGTTGAAATTATTGGAGACTGTCATATTGCTCCTTAAAATGTTCAGTCTGTCAGAACTGTACCTGAAGCTAAATGCTTACTGATTTTTCCAAATCCATTGTCACAAAATAGTTGCTTTTTGGAGAAGCCAATTCAACTGATGAGAGTTTTTCAAGCCAATTAAAATTGGAGTAAAAGTATTTATATTTTGGTGTAATTTTCTTGGACTTCTCAATATTCTCATTATTTGTTATACAGAAAACAGTGATTATGGAGGTTAAAATGAGATTTGAATTCTCACTTAGAGAGATCATCTTTTTGGAGAAGCGAATTGAATCTAATTCTGAACTGTCGGAGTTAGAGATCTTTTGGATATAGTAAAAGATGAACACCTAAATTATGTAGCCTGTCTATGATTGATTGATTGCACCTGTTAAATGACATGACTAACTTCCCATTGATATGAACTTTAGCATAATGTAAGAAATGCAGGTTCAAATCTCAACGCGAACGATTTTCTTGTTAAAAACTCTTGCAGACTATGACATGTTTTCTTATCAACTATCCTTTAATCATAAAAATGTCTATTTCTCACTCTTGTTTTATTTCACCCACTCTGCCTTGTGTTTTTATGTTTTCAGGGCTTCGTTGAACTCAAAGTGTTAGAAAGTTAAAATAAGACTCACAAACTGTTTCTCTTTTTGCTTTTTCTTGGGGTTGGTTTTCTATTGCTTTCAATAAAATAAGATGAAAAAGGAAAAAACTGCAAAGATCTTATTGCCCAGGCAGTACTAACATCTTTGGTTTATGTGGTGTTGAGTGTTATTAACTCTTGTGATCTCTGGAGAAATCAATTTGCAATTAGCACAAATCCTCTCGAAGCATCTATTTCATATTTATTTATTTATTTGCTTGTGTTGAATCATGCAATTCAATAATTTGAGTCTAATGGAATTGTATTTAAACCAAACCGAATTATGTAACTTGATTCAAGATTCTTCCATGATTTGTAGTTTATGACTGATATTTTCTAGCTGTGTAGTGGACAACTGGAAAGATGAGTTTGTGATCATGGAGTGATGGTTGCCTACATTTTAACCTTTTTCAACTGATATATTTACTTTAATTATCGTAGGCTCTTGTGGCTAGGAATGATGGTGTGTGGAGCAAAGATCATGTGATCTCTCTACGTAAAATTTGCCCAATGGTCAGCAGTGAGATCACTGCTGAGGCATCTGCAGCTGAGGTAGAGGGGTATGGTTCTTCAAAGCTCACAGTGGACTCTGCTGTAAAATATCTACAGCTTGCTAATAGGCTTTTCTCTCAAGCTGAGCTTTTTCATTTCTGTGCAAACATTCTGGAGCTTGTAATACCAGTTCATAAAAGTAGGAGGGCATATGGGCAGCTGGCTAAATGTCACACCATGCTTACTGATATCTATGAATCAATTCTGGAGCAGGAATCAAGCCCAATTCCGTTCACTGATGCCACATACTATAGGGTGGGATTCTATGGTGAAAGGTTTGGGAAACTAGATAGGAAGGAATATGTATACCGAGAGCCCCGTGATGTACGGCTAGGTGACATAATGGAGAAACTTAGTCATATTTATGAGTCTAGGATGGACGACAATCACACTTTGCATATTATTCCAGATTCTAGGCAAGTAAAGGCTGACGAGCTGCAGCCCGGAGTCTGCTACCTGCAGATAACTGCTGTTGATCCAGTCATGGAAGATGAAGATTTAGGAAGCAGAAGGGAAAGGATCTTTTCTCTTTCCACTGGAACTGTCCGGGCACGTGTCTTTGACCGCTTCTTGTTTGACACTCCATTTACAAAAAATGGTAAAACCCAAGGTGGATTGGAAGACCAATGGAAGAGGAGGACAGTTCTTCAGACTGAAGGCTCATTCCCTGCTCTGGTGAACAGGCTTTTGGTAATGAAATCTGAATCTCTTGAGTTCTCACCAGTCGAGAATGCAATTGGAATGATTGAAACTCGAACAGCTGCCTTACGAAACGAGCTTGAGGAGCCCCGCAGCTCTGAAGGCGATCAGCTTCCACGTCTCCAAAGTTTGCAGAGAATTCTCCAAGGCAGTGTTGCCGTTCAAGTGAGTTGCTTGTTGGGTTTTTTAACGAAGTTCTTCCTTTTCAATTAAAATCGAAATAAAATTGTTCTTTTTATCATGTTCTCCAACCATTCGTCAGCGAAGTTCACTTTTCTTATGGCAATCTGCTTTGTTACAGGTAAACAGCGGAGTTTTGAGTGTCTGCACGGCCTTCCTGTCGGGTGAGCCTGCTACAAGGTTGCGTTCTCAAGAACTGCAGCAACTCATTGCTGCCTTACTTGAATTCATGGCTGTTTGCAAGCGCGCCATTCGTGTACATTTTAGATTGATTGGAGAGGAAGATCAAGATTTCCACACGCAGCTTGTGAACGGATTTCAATCGCTCACTGCAGAGTTATCTCATTACATCCCAGCCATTCTTGCAGAACTATGACGTTGTTGTAACATTATCTGATTCTACTACTCCGATGGTATGTTCATATATCATTAGTTGTATTTTTTTTTTCCGGTGAAGCTGTGCAATTATTTCATGTTTCGTATATATAACCAATGTGTTCAGTGTATTATTTTTTCAACTCTCTAGTGTACTTGCTAATCCAAGAGGTGCTTACTACCTGCATGCTACTTTACAAATCTTGCTTCTAAATTCTTTTAGTGCGTTTAAGGGTTTCATACCAACGTGCATTGTATTGTGTTGTGAGCTTACATGTTTGTTTTGAACCCATGCAAAATGTAAAGGGAAGAACAAGATACATGGGAATCGGGATTATTATTTGACAGTCACTGGATTAATGCTATAAGCTTTCGACTTGCATGCATTTATAGATTTTTTTTTATTATTATTGAACTTTGCCTTTGCACGAATATATTATATTTCCCACGGAATGCGTTTTGTTCAATATTAGACTTCCAAAATAACATTTCAGAATTATTTATTTATTTTTAATATCACAAGTGCTAAAACAATTTGTAAACTAGCATAGTTAAAAAAAAATAAAAAATTAGCACAACGTAGCTGGTTGTATTACGAAGAGAGACACAATTTATGATTTGCGTATAACATGGATATAAATTGTAGCGTTTCATGGTTTCTAATTAAAACTATTTAACTAATAGTTAAATAATAAAATACTAATTACTAATTAAATTAAAAGTTCTAAGCTAAATAGAAAAAAGAAAAATATAATCCCGCATGGGAATTTTCAAGCTTTATTTTAAAGCTTTTTCAATTTTCTTCCTTATTTAACGTTATTTTCTCAGTTTTTTCTAACTGTGTTAATTTAAAAATTATTTTTTCTACCTATGTTATTTAAATTAAAACTTAATATGGCGGATCAAGGAATCTCTGAAAAAGTTTATTTGCACATGGTAGTGTTTTAGACTCGGTAGTATATACATTTAGGCAATTTTTACTTTAAATATAATATAATACCAAAGTTCAAACATATTATGGGTATTTCGAAGATGTCAAAATGTCAATTACTATCCCAAATGACATGAGTCTTGAGATTTTATGAGCAACCAAATGTTGCCTGTCTCACAAGCCCAAAATAGATACTCAGGATTTTTGTCAATTTGAGCTCACCCAAATTCTTTGATTTCCAACCGTTTATATTAACAAATATGGGAGTAATTCTTAGTACAGCTAAGATTATGGGAATAGCTTATGGGATCAAAATATTACAATATGCCACAAAATATTCTATGAAAAGGCATCACGGCAAGGAAAGACAACCTTCGGAGGAACAGAGCAGCTGAAAAAAAACACTAAAAAAAAAACTGTCCCGTCCCAAAAAATATTTGGAGAAACACCATCAAAGACATCCATGGAGGAACACTATAACAATGAAACACAAAAATCCTGAAAGATTAAATGTAAAGGCATATGCTTATCCTAATAAATTCCTTTTTCCCCTCAAAGCAAGAGAACAGAACAGGTCAACATGAAAACGGGGAAGATCTAACAATTGATGAGGAGGGCATCGATGTTCCGTTTCCCCTTTGGGCCTTTGGTATACCATGATGACACATAATCTCCATACTTAACTTCACGGTACTTGGGCGGGGATGAGTTGCTAGTTAGCTCAGAAGCAGGGGATATTTTCACCGTCTTGGCTGGGTCATGAAAGGTGGCAACTGAGAGCCGTGGACTGCTGGAATTTGTAATGGCTCGATGTTGAGCACTCCTATACTTCCCATTGGTTATAATCTACAGGCAAAGTGTTTCCCATTAAACTTTTGATCAAAGTGTATTTCAACTAAAGCAACAAAATGACTAAACACATGGGTGGCACATTAATGGATATAAGATTTTGTAGAAGGTAAACTGATAGGAGCTCAAATGGAAAATACACATCACTTTGACCTTTCAAAATCCAACCATTACATAAGAAAGAGCTATAATGGAAAATTTTTCTTGTGAAATAGAAGGTAGTTTATACAGGAACCATTGGTTTTGACCATTTGTTGCGGGCTAAGAATGTGGCAGCATGTTAATAGAGACTCCACAAGGATAGGTTCAAGATTTCACAACGAACCCACATGATTGCGAAAAGCTCGCAAAATGTTAACTTGCATGAGACATGAGTACATGAGAATCAAAACGCATCCTTTTTCCTTCTTGATTTTGTTTTACTATCTAGCATTATTAAGCAAAAGCTTCAATTCAATCAGATACATAAACACAGTTCATCGCCTTCCTGTCCAGGTTAGTTAGAAAACAAGAGGAAAAAATTAAGAAAAAACTGCAGTTAAGCCTACAAGAGAACGAAAAAACATGTTAATAACGGAAAATGAAAACATCAGTAATGGTTCAATTACCTCCATTTGATCAGCCAATATAACAAGAATAGCATGAGATTGAGGATGGACAGTGATCCACCGAGAGTCTTTGAAAATCTGAAGGCCCCCGACATGGTCTTGGATGAGAAGTGTGATGGCACCCATATCAGAATGGGACTGAAGACCCAGTGTAAGATGCGGTTGAGGACAAGCAGGGTAGTAGCTTATAGTAATGTTTTGATAAAATTCCCCGACAGCATCCTCAATGCAAGAAGTTGGCAGTCCCAGAGACTCTGATATAAGCCCCAACAGCTTCTGTGCAACCAATTTGAGCTCATCACTATAATATGCCACAACTTGCCTGTAATTGGAAGGGAAGTGAGGCCAGCGAGAAGGGTCACGGCGAGAGAGTGGTAGGGTATGGTGATCGAAGTAGTCCCTCCAGTCCAAAACAGTTGAGGTTTCAGCTTCAGCTTCAGCTTCAGGGCGCAGCATCTTAGAGCCATACCCCTGAGAAGCAGGAGAATTGGGATCACAGGCATATTTGAGCTTATCTTTGACGGGGCAGTCTTTGAAGAAAGATAACCCTACGCCCCTAATCTGGTCCAGCAACTCAAATGGAACTCCATGGTTGGTAATGTGGAAGGCGCCCCATTGGGCGCAGGCATCACCAATTAGTTTGCAAACAGTATCCCTCTGCTCCGAGGCGAACCCAAAAACATCAATCATGGGGACATTGTCTTCATCACTGTTATCTATTACTGTGAGGTCATCACTAATGGGCGGTCGTTCCTCAGGGAGCTGGATATATTGGGCTGGCACCTCTGCTATGCCCCCTTCAGAGAGGCTTTGCACTCTCATCATCTGAAAATCCATTCTTTCCTTCTTTTTTCTCTCCTAATTCCTCCAAAATAATTGATTCTAATTTGTTCAAACAAAATGAAATATCCTAATCCAATCCAATCCAATCTATCAATTGCAATCAAATCAATTATCAAATATTAGTCTCTTACTTCAAATTTCAATGCAAAAGCCACAAAATGGGTTTTGAATCAAATGGAAAAAAAAAAAAAACAAGAGAAAATTATAAATTAAACGAGAAAGAAAGAAATCAAATACCAATTCAATCCAAGCTCCTTTCCTTCACTTGTTAAACGAGAAAGAAAGAAATCAAATACCAATTCAATCCAAGCTCCTTTCCTTCACTTGTTTCTCCACGTTCTGTTGAGCTTGCGTGGATCATTAAAATTTGTCAAGAGGGAGAGGTGGAGGGGGTAAGAGAGTGAGGAGAGGATGGATTTATTTGTTGGCTATTGTATATTATTGTCCCTATAAATTCTGTAATGTTTCCCTTTGATCCCTTTTCGTTTTAACATTACTAATATCAGTTCAGAGAGTTTTTAATGGAGGTAATTTTGTACCAAAAATATAATTTTCACCTTCTATTTCGATAATATATATTTGTGAAAATTTACATTCTATCGAAGTAAAAAATGATAAAAAATTTCTCACCTATTCAAAAAAATATTTTTAAAATTTTATTTCTTGTTTATCTTTCATTTTTTTAATCTATCTTTTCCATATATTGTAATTATTTAACAGTTATGGCTTCAATACTATAAAATCTTTATTTTCTATATTATTTAACAAGAAACCAAGAGCAAATGCTTGCC
>Ga0325405_1000762_pt1 | contig 31489 bp, 20 predicted proteins | sample PopdelMetagenome_21_FD_205663 | JGI IMG/M metagenome (GOLD analysis project Ga0325405, IMG submission 205663) | Populus deltoides microbial communities from Bellville, Georgia, United States - Xylem-Control-R2 | ecosystem: Host-associated > Plants > Phyllosphere > Stem > Wood/Secondary xylem... | reverse complement strand
TTTTTGCGGCAGGCCAGGCTGGCACAGATTGATTTATTCTCAGAGAATGGAATGAGAGAAGCTAGCGTCCTGCGCTACAAAGAAAAGCGGCGTACACGCCTTTTCTCTAAGAAGATCAGATACCAGGTCAGAAAAGTCAACGCTGATCAACGGCCCAGAATGAAGGTACACTTCTTTTCTTTTCCTTACTCCATGTTATGTACTTTCCTTTTGCTGAGGTCGCTCTTGGTGATTTCAGTTAATTATACCCTGAAAAGTGGAAAGTGGGAGGTTGATGGTATATCTTCTATATTACTTCTAGCTTCTTTTTTTTTTTAATATTTTTAAAAATATAACAAAATTATTATTTTAATATATTTTCTTATATAAAAATTATTTTGTAAAACAATAAAGAGAACTTCTTAATATATGATGATAAATAAGTCTATGATAAATCATTCAAATAGTTTATCATATTTTAGTGTAACTTTTGGGATGCAAAACATATATTTCATACAAAATAAACTTTAAATTGAAGGAAATGATTAAAGAAATCCAAGATCTTAGAATTAAAATATAAGATTTTTCAAAGTCTGGGGGTGCCATTGCCCCTAACCCCTAAAAAATATTTGCTAGTCTTTTGTTAAACTGGCAGTTCTTTCTGCAAGAAATTAGCCCTTTTATTGAATTTACTAAAAATAAAAAGGGTAGCTTGGACCTTCTTCTCTACTCTAATTTATGATTCTTGTAACGTTACAGGGAAGATTTGTGAGAAGGCCGAATCCAAGAAGTGATGAACAAGAGAAGAAGAAGAAGCTGTGATCATCATCATCATCATCATCACTACTTAATTTGATGATGGTATCTTTTGTTTTGCAATATTTACTTGCTTTCTTTTCATCTTCTACGCTAAAACCCGAGGAGATGGAGGCTGGTTAAGGAGAGGAGGATATAGAAGTATTCGCCGACGAGTTTTTTTCGCCTAGGCTCTATATCTTCTCTTTGTTTTCTAGTTTTTGGAAAGATACTGCTTGAGTTTTTTTTTTTTTTGGTTCAAGAAAGTTATCGATAGCATCATTTAGCAGCTAAGAGGCTCTTGATGGTTCAATATTAATACAAAGTACAAATTAACTCTCTTTTCTTTTTCAATTCTTTTAGTTATGATTAAGAAACTTAATACAAACTATGCGCGAGTTTGTGCTAAGATTAATGTGGATAAAGTTTTATGTGTAGTAAAAAATATGTATGAAATGTTTGGTAGTTAGTTGTGTTTAGGAGTATTGTTGTTTTTTAAAATATTTTTTATTTGGAAATGTATTAAAATAATATATTTTTTTATTTTTTTAAAATTATTTTTGATATCAGCGTATCAAAATGATCTAAAAACACTAAAAATATTAATTTAAAGCAAAGAAAAAAATAAAAAAATTTAATTTTTTTTCAAAAGCATTTTTGAAACGCAAAAACAAACAGGATTTTAGGAATTTTTACGAAACTCAGTTAAAAAAACATATAAAAACTTCTGCATAAAAACTACGTTTCAAACTCAATTTTTTAGTGGATCCCGCAACATAAAATATAATTTGGTTTGTTACCAAACACCCTGCTGCGTTTGTTTCACATCAAACGCAAAGACTTGCGGAAAATAAACATAACCTAAATTTGTTTATTTTTGTGTTTTAAAAGTATTTTTTAAATTTTTAATTTTTTATATGCTTCAAAATAATTTTTATAATTTTTTTAAATTATTTTGATGTATTAATGTCACAAATATTTTTTTAAAAATAAAAAATTATTTTATTATATTTTTAAACAAAAAACAATTTTAAAATTACTGTATTTCCACTCTCATAAAAGTTCTTGTTATAAAAAAAGATGAGATAAAAATATAAAGAGCACAAGGCAATGCCGTTCGAAATAACCAAAATCATGGGCAAAATCACATGAATATCATGAGAAAAAACGCAATTAATCTACTCCCATTAATGCTCTTATCAGCACCAATTTCGTCTCAATTGGCTCATCAATTTGAGCTCGTAATCGAAGTGCATGTGTATGTACCCAGATTGTTCAATATGCTGGCTTTACTCTTCCATTATGAAAACATGGACGCCACGACTTTCTTAGTTGCATAAAAGTTGGAGCCGAGTTGCCGGAGTGTTTGGAAACACGGTTATATTTATATTTAAAAAATAATAATTTTTTTATATGTTTTGTATAGTTTTAATATGCTAATATTTAAAATAACTTTTTTTAAATAAAAAAATAATATTTTAATATATTTTGATATAAAAAATATTTTGAAAAACAACTGTAATCATATTTTCAGATAATTTAACTTGTCAAATTATCTACCATTATTAGTTATTTCGAGTTGATTATTTTTATTATAAACTCTTAGAGTAACATCTTCGTCAGCCGTTTTAAGAATTTATTGATTTAATGATAAATAAATCCATAGATATTTTCATGGAAAATAACAGTTGTCAAAATTCCTTATAAATACTAACGTGAATAGTTTAATAAGGCATTATTTATCCTCCGTGAGAAATAATTTAATAAAATATAAATACTTTTTAAAGGGAATATATTTGTCCTTTCTTAATTTCTTAGGTTTTCAATAAAGAGCAGACCTAAAAAAAACACCTCATAATTATATTACAGGTAGTCTTATTCAGTGTTTTAAAACTTGCACCTACCAGTGGGTCAACCCAAGAACTAGTAGACCCGGGTTCTAGACCGTTTCGGGTTCATTAGGATAGCTCCTAGGAAATTCGCATGGTCAAACCTAGGTGACCAGCGGTTAACCCAAGGATGAACTTTTTTATTATTAACGACGTCGTTTTGAACAGGGGTAAAAATCATCGGTTCCCAAGACAGGCAACCACGAGGTTGTGTTGAAATGTTCAGACTACAAGCTACGCTCGGAAAGTCGGGGATAAGTAAGAAGAGAAGAATTTGAAAGAAAAAAAGAGAAATCCCGTAGAAATCGAATCCCTAATTCCACCAATGCCTTCTTCATTTCACCCAATTTGCTTCTTCTTCTTGAACGAACCTTCAATTCAAGCTTGAAATATATTCAACTTCAGCTCTTCTTTTTTCTTCTCTTCACAGTTTTCAATACATAGTTTTTACGCTTGGACCTCGTTTGTGGTGGCCAGGGTGGTGGCGGAGGCCGAAATCAACAAGAACATGCACTGAGAGGAGAGAGAAACTGTCGTGAGCATTGGTGTCAAAATCGGGAGTTAACTCGTAAAATCACGGCACCGCCCTCCTCCCTCTATCTCACGCAGCGCAGCCAGCAACCACCCCTCTCGCTTAGGTCAGTCCCAAAATTTACTTTCAAAATTGAATTGCAAACATTAGTTAGCACATTGTCCTTTCTATCACATGATTATTTGCCAAATGGGCCAATTGCCTGATTAGTCATGCTTTGCTTTTCAAAAAGAAGTGCTGCACATGGAAGTTTTTTTTTCTGCTTGTAGAATATAATTGACTTGGGCAGGTTTAAAATATCCATTGTTTTTGCGGAGCAAGTGAGAGAGAGGTAAAAGGAGGTGGTCCTTCTTGGATGAAAGGTTTACCTTTTGAATGCTACGTATGTGTTTAAAACTGGGTTTTGGTTGGTTTATTTATTGATCTTTTTTACCAAATTAGTAGACCTTGTAATTATGATGGTAATGGTTTGTCTTTATTTTTGTTTGAGTTGATTTCTTTTCACTGTTTAGCTTATTGAAATTCAATTTTGAAACGTGTTTGCAGGAGTATGTTATTGAAACTTGCTCTGGTTGTCTCTCTGTTTCTGTATACGCAGACCTAGTCAAACCAGCTCTTGACCTATAGCTCTGAGAGGGTGTTTGAGAGTGGGGTGGAGTATAAATGTTTTTTACTTGAAAATATGTTAAAATAGTGTTTTTATTTTTTATTTTTTTAAATTCATTTTTATATTAGTATATCAAAGCAATTTTTTTAAAAACATTTGACGAAAACCAGGTTTAACCTCAATGTCAAATACCGCATAAATCATAAGTAAACTGCAATTTTATATTTCATTTCATTTGTTTTCTTCTTCTTATGCATATACAAGAAAGAAAAGAATGATTTTTTATGCAAGAACGCTTCACACAGCCTTATTGTTGTTCTTGTCACGGACATAAACTGTTGTGAGTGAATTTGTGATCAGACTATTGGAAATAGATTAATGGAATTTTCATCGCTTGAAAATCTTCTTTTTATCGCAGTGAGCCTAATTTTTATTGCTTGTTTCTAGAACCACTCCAATTCCAAGTCTTATTTGCCTCTGTAACCAATACATGTTTATGGATAAGTACAATGCATGTCATAACATGTTGTGGAGCCCATTTCTTAATTTTGCCGAGTCCAGTGTGAAGCATCAATTTGACAGTGCTATCTTTCCAAGTGTTTATCCTTTAGAAGCTTTTACAGGAACCAGAAGAGTTTGCTTTGGACTTTCCCCCCCCATAAACTGTTGATGTTCATTGTGGTAGATCTGTTGTGTGTGAACTTGTAATCAGACTATTGGAATGCCCATGCATAAACATATTGTCCTTGCATAACCATTCATGATAATCTGTTTTCGTTTGCATTATACATAGATGGTTATTTCCATTTTCATTTAGGCACCTTTACTTCCTTCATAATTGTTTAGGTTACAAGGGTTATATGTTGCTCTCAATCCATCAGGATTATCTTTATTCTCTTTAAGATTAGTAAAATGGGGTTTTATTTTATCAAGGGATTTTTTTTATATGGTTCTAGGTTCCTCCTCTTTTGTAAAATATTCTTTTTACTCTTGGCCTTTTCTCCTTTTCCTCTACAGAAATAAGTGATACTTTTCTCGCTTGTTGTACTTTTTAGGGTTTTAGGGTTTTTGTTACTTCACAATTACATCACCAAATAAGTAGAATCTTTTAGCTTTTCTAGCAGTTCACCTAATTCTACACGGTTTCCTCCAAATTCCAGGATTTTCTTTGAATTCCCTAGTTACTAGTGCTGATTTTTTTTAATTTTTGTCTTTGGAATTCTCAATTTTTACTTTGTTTAATCATCTTATATTTGTTGGATTGAAAATCCCACTTGAATTCAAGGTTATAGACCAGAAATTCTCACTAAAGTTTCAATCTTTTTTGGTATTTTTCTTGTTATTCTCAATTTTGCTTTATTTAATTATCATATATTTTTCTTGTTATTAAATTCAAGGTTATAGACCATTCTAAATCCTCATAAAGAAACACCTCACTGAGATGCTAACAACACCCACTTGCACTAGCCAAACTGGAAGATTCAAAGCTTGTAATTTTGTTTAAGCATTTTAACAAACAAGTTAAACACATCACTGAAAAACCAACAGACTTGAGTTCTTATTGATTCTTTTGGTGATTTCTCTATCTGAGTATTTCATAGATGGATTCTCATGTGGAAGAAGGGTGTTCTTCTGAGACTTTGGCATTCATGGAGCTTGCTATAGAACAGGTAATCCATGCAAACCTTTGTGTTAACTGAGATGATTATATTAGGCAAAAGGGTAACCAGGGAATACTTCTTTATTGCTTTCAATTTAGATTTTTGTTTACATTTCTGGGTTTAATTTATTTCTTCTTTTTGGTGCAACAGGCGAAAGATGCTCTGAACAGCCTTGAAGTGCCAGTCGGGTAAGCTTTATCCTATGATTATTTTTCTAGTAATAATGTTAATCTTTCAAAATACATTCTTGAGTAATCTCTATCATTGGATTTGTGGAGCCAGATCACTCGTTCAATGAGTTAAAATTTTATTTTTTGAGCTTTTGCATCTTTGCTAGTGAATGCAGTGATACCTTGTATAATAAGTTCTTATGACATAGTATAAAATGTGGCTACCATACTTGCCTTTTGCTTTTGTATATTTATTTTCAATGACCTAGACATGAACTCAACCTTATAAGTGACTAAAATGTAGGATAAGAAAAAGTTCAGGTTATTGTATTCGTCTTTTTTATATTTTATCTGAACGTTGACAGGGTTTTAAGCTTTAACAATTGTAATGCGATTCACCAACTGAAGATTTGCCACTGAGCAACTCTGAAACCTTAGCCTTTTAGGTTGGCCATTTTAATTATTGAGCTATCCTGAATGCTATTTTCGGTCAGTAACCTTATACAGCATTGTTTTCACTGCTTGGTGTTCCTTTCAATGTGGTGTCCAGTTTAACTGTTGGGATTCTATGGCTAAAAGCGTTTTCTTCTAATCAGTTGGGAATGTGTCATAGTCAGGTCTTGTTCTATGAAAAACATTATGTCCTTTGTGACATTGGATGGAGTTGAGTAATGATCAAGTTTGACAAAATTATGAAGTGAGGCCGTGTTGGGCTGGGCCCGTGCCTGACTTTGTATACAGAGTTAGCACCCTGAGTTCATCTCTACCCATCTTCAAATTTGAGCTCAATTATGTGAGCACAAAGCATGCCAGGAATCTGCTGGATTGTTTTGTCTTCTCTCGTAAATCTCTTGGTGACATAATTGTTAGGCCAAGGTTCCCTCGATTAATGTCAAGTTTGGCACTTGGTAGTCTGTCACCTTATTCCCCAGCTTGACCTTGTTTCAGATCCCACAATCCCAGTCTCAGCACATTGATCATATGGATAACTGGATCATAAACATCGGAAACCCAAAACCTAAGATGGTAAGTGGGAAAAACTCAAAAATAAGGAAGTGCAAGCATCATGCAAGCAAAATTTACAAAATATCTAGGCAGTATTTGCTTGAAAATATTCAATAAATCCATGATTATTAACTAAATTGAGTAATAGGCTTATATTATTTTTCTTGCATTTATATCAAATGACCTGTGTGAATGCCTCCAAGCAATTAAGCATGTTGCAATCCCAAATGTTGATCCAACTAAGCTGACCTTGTTGTACCATCTACTGGTTAAAGTATCACGCTTTATATTTCTACCAACTGGTCTGTAATGATGCAACCAAGTTACAATTTTGTTTTTCCATTTAGAGTCAGTGGGGTTATTGAATGAAACCTTATGTAAAATTGTTATGTTCGACCAGTTGTGTTATTGTTGAAGATGGGAAGGTCATTGCATCTGGGAGAAATCGAACAACGGAGACAAGAAATGTAAGCTTACCAATTGATCAACTTTTTGCTTGGTTTAACTCACACATTGTCCTTTAGTTGTATTATTTAATAGTTTAGTTGCTTGAACATTTTTAACTGTCCTTTCTTTCTATTCAAGTGCAAATGTGCAACTCAGTCTAATTGGTCTTAGGAATGCTTCTGATCCCAAATTTAATTGAAATTTGAGCTGAACTTTGAGATATCCATGTTGCATAGTTAAGCCAAAGCTCAAGCCCCTGAAGCGCCAGGCACACGCCTGAATAAAACAAGGCGCTATGCTATAAATTCAAAAAAAATATATGTATAATATTATACTATATAAATCACAAATATATATATATATATATATATATATATATATGTTAAAAATTAAGATAAGAAAATTGAAGTGAAACTCAAAATGTTTTAACATAGTCATAAAAAGTTATACTATTCACCCTTAAAAACAAAATAAAAAAAATTAAAAGAGCAACTACATTAAAATAGTTAAACTTAAAATGCTAAAGTTTGGAATAAACTAAGTTGAATAAATAAAAAAAAGAGAATAAACTGAAGTTTCAGACACAATAAACATGGCAAGAAAAAAAAATCAATTGTGAAGTTTGATGAGTGATGAACTTGAGATTTGAAAAAAAATGTTCTTTTATTAAAAAAAAAAGAAGTACAAATTTCGGCAGCATAACACGTGGATATTTAAAGAAAGAGAAGAAGACAGGTAAAGAAGAAATAAGATGGAGATAGAGACTACATAAGTGAAAAAAGAAAAAGAAGAGATAAAATAAATGAAGAAACAAACAAAAAATGTAACTGATTCTTTGGAAAAGTGTGGCTGCCAAATGTGCCTCAACTCTATTTTGATGATCTTTTTTTGTCTTTTTAAATCCTATTCTTTACTTTTACAATGGCATCCTTAAATTATTTTTGGTGGTGAATAGAAAGAATATGGGCAAATAGGTCAAAACGCATATCAATTAAAAAAAGGGGAAATAGAACATATATTTTGACCAGGCACTCGCTTCAGCGCCTGGTGCTTGCACTCCAGGTGAGCGCCTAGTTAAATTGCCTCGCCTGGAAAAATAAAAGGCACTGGGGTCTCGCCTCTCCTAGAGTACCTAGGTGAGCGCCTCAGCGCCTCTTGACAACACTGGCTCAAGCAAACCAAATATCAGGATATGTTTAGCTTTTACTACTTTGGCCTCATTAGTGTTTCTTGAAAGCTGAATTCTTTTTCCTTAGTGTTAAATAAGTTCACCACTAGGATCTGGAGGTCAATCAGCCAGTCTCTGTCGTGAGTTAGGACATTGCACTATATTTCAGCTTAGTAACTTGTGGTTGTAAATTGGGTTGGTGTTATTCCAAAAAGAAGAAAAAAAGGGTTGATGTGATTTGGACAAGAATTGGAGACAGTATGTATATGAAGGCATTAAAGACATCAAATCTACCTTCTCTGTATTCTTGTACTCTCCTTGTAGGTTCGTGTTGGGGTTGAGATGGGGGAGCTTTGGTAGCATGCATTCATTAATAAGGTGGCACTTCCCTTAATTTCTTATGGCAGGCTACAAGACACGCAGAGATGGAAGCAATTGATGTTCTTCTTGAACAGTGGCAAAAAAGTGGACTTTCAGTGTCAGAAGTTGCTGAAAAATTTTCAACATGCAGTCTCTATGTTACATGTGAACCATGTATAATGTGTGCTGCAGCTTTGTCGATACTTGGTATGTTGGTTCTCCTTTAATGGCAAGACTCCAATCATTGCTATCTTTCTTATTTACAGCTAGTCTGATCAGTTACTGCTTAATCTGTTCCCCTGACTTAGGTATAAAAGAAGTATATTATGGATGCGCAAATGATAAATTTGGAGGTTGTGGATCAATATTGTCATTGCATTGTAGCAGCTCTAAACTACCTAATAGGTACATATCTATGTACCATATTTCAGTTAGTTCATGATCATTCATAGTGGATAATGCATACCAGACCTCAAAAATATGCCTTATTTGTGCATTTTGCACAATTGAATAATGTGATGAAATGGAGGATACAAATTCATATACCAAAGAGAAAGTAGCTAATATGTATATGATGATGGAATATGAACCTTACTGCCACTTGACATCATGAAAAATTAAAAGAGAGAGTTTTCATTCTGAATAGTTCAGATGTGGAATATGATGCTTAGGGTCACTTGGGTGTTTTATGGTTTGGATTTAAATATCAAACATCTGCTTTCAGATTGTTATTACAAACAAAAAGTATAACTTGTTATGGACTACTCATGGTAGAAGTTTTAGGTTATTGCTATGTGATACCCTGCTTGTCTGGTTCCCAGTGCAAGGTCCTTAAATTATTTGGTAGAGATTCTCTTTTAGAAATATCTTCCATTTATTAGGGAATTGTGCAATTGAATTCATGCACAATATGTTCCACATTTTGTCAGTGGGGACATTGCACAAAGGAAAGATTTCAAATGTACTGGAGGAATAATGGCACTTGAAGCAGTCTCTCTTCTACGACGTTTCTATGAACAAGGGAACCCCAATGGTATGAACTTGATTGCCCAGCTACAGCCATACATGATGCATATGGGCACATGAACTGGAATTTTGTGAAATGAATGGAAGGCAATTTTTTTTGAATGTCTTCTAGTAATTATTATGACAAAACCAACTTTGGAGTCTGAAATGACTAGCACTTTGCACACCCTCTTAGCAATTATTATTTGATTATATGATGCGTATTGCAGTCATGATCTCTTGCATGCTTTGATGTTGGCGATTCCCTGAACTGTGAAGATCTGTAAGAAATTATTAAAAATGATGTACTTTCACCTCATTTCTCCTCTTGGAAGAGAGATAACCACTGGGACACCCACCCACCCACCCATGCACCATTATTATATTGAGGTCAGCTTTAGCATTATGCAATGCACATTCATCAATCCAACATGTCGCATGGGTGGGGATGCATCTACCTTGTTTGCTTATGTATACAGTCCTACGAGTATTATATGCTAAGCACTGAAAAGTTTAGACAGTAACATCATATCTTTAATTGAATTTGTCTTCACTGGACCCTCGATAATAACTTCTTTTTTTCAGCTCCAAAACCTCACAGGCCACTGGTTCAACAGGCAACAAACAACTAGACTACCAAAACAATATTTCATACTTTCTTGCTTCAGTTGTCTTGATGTTAGACTTGCGAGATAATCAAGTACCTTCATCATCTGTGGGAATTCAGGCAGAGGAACGTGCTGGTTCATCAGCATTGTTTCAACACTTTATGAGGGATCTAGGAGCAAAGCTTTCATGATTAGTAGATTTGATTTTACACTTTCGACTGTACAATCTCTTCTCATCAGTTTCTTTCAAAACCCAGATAAAATCTAAGACGTGTAATAAGAAGTATTTTAGATAGAAGCTGTATACGGTGGACCAGAAATTGAAATTTGTGTTATGGTCAATGAATGTAGCAAATATACTATGATTTTTTTTCTTTCAGCAATAAGAGAATTTGTTACGATGGATCATCAATGTACACGAAGTTTGGATTCTTCTAATGGAAATTTTGTTACAGATAACATTTCAGGTAAAGAAGAAGAGTAGCATTACAAAATCTTGAAACCTTTAATCAATGGTCACATGAGTACTCATTTCTGTGCTTCTGCTAAAAGAATTGGTGATGGTAGTGGTAGTGGTAGTGATAGCAGTAGTTCTTGGAAAAAATGTTTTCATGCAGAATCCTTAGTAAAGATGCTAATTTGTGATAATTGTGAAGATTCATTTCATGTATCTTGCTTCTGTCCTCATGTAAAAAGAATACCAGTTGATGAATGGTTGTGTCGTTCATGTTTGAATAATAAAGAAAAAATTCCGAAGGAGACAATTATTAGAAAACATCTCAATATAATTCATGACATGGGCAGATGTAGAAATGCTTCATATGCAGATAGAAAACCTCTCAATATAATTCATGACATGGTCAGAAGTAGAAATGCTTCGTCTGCAGGTGAATCAAATACTGTAGCATTGATGTTGAGAGATACTGTGCCATGTACAGGTGGTGTTCGAGTTGTTAAAAGGTTTTCAAGTAGAAGTTCCAGATTGGTAAGTTCCAATTATCTGACATGTGAGAGTTGATTCCCTCTTTCTTCAATGCATAAATTCCATCTAAGCTACTGGATTTCATTATTATTATTACGAAAAAAACTTAATGACGTGGGAAAGCATTATAGCTTTTTAAACCAGATACGTGAATTTTTACACTGTTTTTTTTTAATATATGGTTTTTTTGTTGTTTTATTATAATATTATTTTAAAAAATTATTTTTATTGATTTTTTTTAATATTAAGCTGGTTAAGAATTCAACTTTGTAATTTTTTTTTATCTTTATATGAGATTAATGTGATTTGCAGATTTGTTGAGTAACTCAGATTGCCTAATTTATGGATTTGGTGAGTTTTTTTTAAAAAAAATTTAACTTGATTTTTTTATAGTCTATTTTTTTTATATTGTTGAAAAAATAGTTTTAAAGAAAAATCATTGTATTAAACTTATAAAATAACAAAAATTAAAGGATGCGGGGAAAATTACCTTTCACCTAACATTCATTGCAATATGGATTACAATAGTAATTCACAGTGTTTTGCTTTTTTTTTTTGTTATGATTTTTTAAAAAATTTATTTCATGAGATTAACGTGGTTTATAGATTTACCAAAATAATTTAGGTTGTTCTAATTTCTAAGTTTGGTGGTTTGCCTTTCTAAATCTTTTTGTTAGGTTTGTAGTGACATTAGGGAATTCTAATGTTTTCAATTGAAGAATAGAATTAAGGCTGGATAATTTTATTCATATCACCAAGGGGTATTTATATTGGACAAATACCAATCATTTAGGTAAGTAAACTATACAATTGAATAGGCTACAATCCTGGAGCTAAAAGTTAGGCTAAAAATCACCCACTTAATTGACAACAATCAGCTAACCAATTGATAGTTGTATACAACTACTATACTTTAACTCTCTCCCTTAAATCACACATGCTCAACTTCGATAGTGATATATGAAAAAGACCACTAGTAATAACATGAGTTATTATACTAACAAGCTCTCTTAGTAACAAGAAATCTTAACCAGACACCAAAATCTAGATTATCTTTGATGTTGAACTTGAACTCTTGTTAAGTTCAATATGCTTGATTGATCATGCCAAACTGGATCTTCTTTTTTAGATTAACATGGATATCCGGAGTAATTTGCATGCATCTCGACTAATTTTATGGGCCCTAAAATTAACAAACGTGTATGTCTTCAGTGGTCTTAAGGTTTGTAAGACTCGTGATCTTAAAGTTTGTGAGACTCGAACTAGTGACTTTTAAAGAGCAAATTCAAAACCTGACCAATTAAGCTACAACCTCAATATTGCTAAACTGGATTATTGGTAAACTTGATAGTTGCTGTGTTTTCACAAAAAAAACACCAGAGGGAATTTTGAGCCAAGTAAGCTTTGCAATATGATGTGTTTTTTTTTGTATCGTACCCAATTCACCAGAGGGAATTTTGAGCCAAGTAAGCTTTGTAATATGATGGAGGGCACTGTATTCTGCTTTCGCACTAGATAGTGATACAACATCCTGTTTTTACTCTGAGTTACTTAGATACCTCCAACAAATGACACATACCCTAAGATAGATTTTCCATCTAATTTGGATCCAGCAAAATCAAAATCAGTATATTCCACAATATCCAGGTGGTTATGTCAAGAGAACATAACACCTTTACATGGAGAGGATTTCAAGTAAACCAAGATACAATTTACATGGATGAATTGGCTTACAACACTAACAGCATTGATCTCTACAACCTTTGATACCTCTCGTTATTCGTTGGAACCTGATCCAGCTAGAAAGCAAGACCATGGTTCATCTTAATAAGAGTATCCACAGGTTTACATGCAGAGTTATCAATTTCAGTCAGGAGATCTAATATGTATTTGTGTTGTGAGAGAAAGAGTCTTTGGTTGAATTGAGACACTTCAATGCCCAAGAAATATTTTAAAGTTCAAGTCCTTACCTCAAATTTCTTGGCCAAGTAGTTTTGAAGTTTCTCTAGCTCACTTATGTCACTGCCTGCAACAATATGTCATCAATATAAATAAATAAGCAATATAATATCATCACCTTCCTTTTTATAGAACACAGTGTGATCTGCCAAGACTTGTTTGAAACCATTCTTCTTCATCGAGTGACTCAACCAGCTGAACCAAGCCCTCGACATTTGCTTCAGTCCAAACAGTGCCTTTTTTAGCTTGCATGCTTTACCTCCTTTAGGCATAAAGTTTGGAGGAGGGCCCATATACACTTAACAGGCGTATATATCAATGTTTGTTCTTTCAATTAGTCATTGATAATTGATAACTAGATATTTTCTACTGGATTTAAAAAGTATACCATATATATATGTTGACATTGCATTAATTATTAATGAGAAAAAAGGAAGAATTCAGTCTGGGGATCGAGATATACCAAAGAGAAAGTAACTGATAAAAAAACCTTACTGTTGCTTGACATTGAAAAAAACTATAAGAATTCCCCTTGGAGATTTTGTTATGAATAGTTCAGTGATAGCATATGATGCCTCGGATCTGTTGGGGTGTTTTTTTGTCTGGATATAAATATCCAACCTCTGCTGTAATTCGTAATGTACTTCCCAATGCAAGGTCCTTTGATTGTTTGATAGAGAATCTAGAGATTTTGTTTTAGATACATCTTGCATTCAGGGAATTGTGCACATGAATTCATCTATAATATGGTACTTATTTTGTTACTGGGGAAATTTCACAGAGGAAGGATCTCAAATGTCTTCAGTGGCTCTAGAAGAAGTCGCTCTTCTACGAAGTTTCAATGAACAAGGGAACCCTAATGATATGTAGCTTGATTACTCAGCTACAGCCATTTATGATGCACAAGAGCTCATGAACTGGCATTTTGTGAATTGCTTTGTCTAGAAAGCAAATTTTTGAATGTCTTTTGGTAATTATTACGACAAAACCAAGTTTGGAGTCTGGAATGACTTCCTTTTTGCACACGCATGAACACGTAGGCAATTATTATGTGATGACATTATGCTTATTTCATCATAATCTTTCTATGCTTGAATGTTAACGATTCCCTGAACTGTGTGGAGATCTTTATGAAATCATTAGAGATGATATTACTTACACCTCTCTTCTCTCCTTGGGAAAGAATTAACCACGGGGACGAACACACACAGCCTCGTTAGGATTTAAGATATTGAGGTCAGTTTTAGCATTCTGCAATGCACCTTCATCAATCCTAATATGTTGCGGGGGTTTGGATGCAGCTACCTTGATTTCTCATCTTATCAGACCTATGAGTATTATATTTGGTATGCACTAAAAAGTGTAGACAGCAACATAATTTCTGCTAATTGAATTTATTTTTTGTTCACTTGACACTCAATACTCATTTTTTTTTTCCAGCTCCAAAGCTTCACATACCACTGGTTCAACAGACAACACACGACTAGGAATTTCATAATTAAGCACCTTCATCATCCGCAAGATTCAGGCAGAGGAATGCGTTGATTCATCGGTATTGTTTCAACTGTTTATGAGGATCTAGGAGCAAAGCTTTCAGAATTACTAGTAGTTTTGATTCTGCATATGATATTACAGTATTGTACAAACTCTTCATCAGTAGCTTTTAAAACCCAGATAAAATCTGGGCTTGAAATAAGAATTCTTTCATATAGAAACTGTATATGGTGGACCGGTGATTGAAATTTGTGTTACATTTGCCTTGGTCAATGAATGGAGCATTTTTATTGTGATTTTTTTCCATTTCTCTTTACAATAAGAGATGCTATGTGGTTTCAGTTGATGTCATGCATTTGAAGGGAAAAGTGGAAGAATGGAATTTGTGGTCTTATGTTAGTGTCATCTCCAAGCTTTCTTGAAGGACTTGATTACTTTTCATGGCGTGTAATCCATGTACAGTCTAAAATTAAGAAACAATTGCAAGATTGCTTATCATGGCCATTGCTGTACTGTCACAACTGAGCAGAGCAAACCTATCAATAAATTAGGTTTCTATATAAATTTTTTACCAATAATGCACCATGAAAAGCACAAATGTGACATATTTGGAAGTTTAAAAGAGAAACAGCATGAACTTTAGAAGGCTTTATTACAATTGTATCAATAATGGAAACAAAGACATGATCAAATCTATAATCTGAAGATTTTCCCCATTAAGAACAAAAACAGCATGACATAATTAACCCATATTCTATAATTTAAAAACTTGTTACAAAGCAGAAAGTGTTCATTCTAGCAACATTTATTAAACAAGAAAGAGGAGACAGATCTGGAGTTAAAAGTTTTCATCCTGCTGCTGCTGCTTCTTTTTTCTCATTACAACCTTTTGCACATCTACTACTATGGGCACATTTGTATTATACATTCTATTTTATAACAGGAGATGAAAATTTTGTTTACTCCATGTTTTCAATTCAAATACCAAGTCTAAGGAAAGATTGTAAAATTTCATGTAAGTATATTAGTTGGATGCAAAATACGAGATCAACTCGCACATGATTTATGTTTTTAGCTGTGAAGAACATTATTTCAAGAAACGGAGATTACATCGTAAATGCAACCAACACTTAGTCTTGATCATTAAAAGAACTCATAGTAAGCAAATAATAATAATAAGCACATAAATTGAACAGCAAGTGAAAAAAAACACCTTTACAACCGGTTGACACAAACAACTATTCTGTCCATAAAAAAAAGAAAAAAAGAAAAAAGGGGGTCAGAGTAAAAAACAGAGTTTTAAAGAGAGAGAAGGGGGAGAGTTTTTAGTTTTAGAGAGATAAAGAGAGAGGGCTTTGTGTCGTGGCCAGTTTCTTATAAAGAGGTCTCATTGCCAAGCCATTTCCTTATTGTTGGAAGGCTTTTGGCGATCAGGTATAACTTTCTTGTCATTTTTGCTTTCTGCGTTTTGAATTTCTCTGTTACTTTTTTTTGTTTTTTTTTATTGCTTTATGTTTCAGATATCTGAATGTTGATGTTTGTAGGGCATTTACAGCGATTCTTGAATGGATTTTATTTTTATTTTTGCTATTCTTTCTTTAACTTTGTGTGAAAGAAATCAAGACGAACAGTATAGGAAATTGTGAATTGAATTCTATGAGTTCTTGAAACCTGAAAAAGAACTTAGGGCATTTTATTTTCAGTCTTCAAGAAGGAACCGACAAACCCATTATTGATTTTAAAGAAAATCCCTTGGCATTGTTAGAATAAGTTCTTCAAACTTAGTTAATAATGTTTTAATTGGTTATTGAAGCTCTAGATGGTGTTGGGTTTAGGTTTTGGTGGGTTAGATTTGATAGTTGTGATTTAAGGATGTCTTTTGTTTTCTTTTGTGGGTAAAAGAAGATGTGTTCAGGTTTTCTTTTTATGGTTTATTCTATAAGTTTTGTTTGTTATTTGGATGATTTTTGTTGTCTTTGGGAAGCTTGGGGTTTCTCTTTTGTGGTGAAGTTGGAGTTTTTGTGTGTCCACCCATGAATGTCTACTTGAACACAAATGTTATAAGCCCTAAAATTTGGCAACCAATGGTGCTGTTTAGTTTGTCTTTTGGAAAGTTGATGATTAGAGAGCTCTTAGTTTCATATAGTAATCTGACAAGTTTCCATAATGTTATGTGGTTTATATGCTTCTCCTTATATATGCAAAACATTCTTTAAACCCTTTAATTCTTTGGGTGAAAGGAAAAAATTATTGAGGAAGAACATGAATAAAGAATCCTAAAGGTATGCATCTTTCTAAAATGAAAGATAAAATTCACCTAGCTCAATTTGCAGGATAAAATTAGGAAGCCTAGAAAAATACTCTAACCATGGTTGTTGATCATAATGTGATTGATTTCTTAAAATTCTTGCTTCTCTTTCATCTAACACACCAAAAAAGAAAGTAAAAAACTATTGGAAGATCTCTCTCCTTTCCATACCCCCTTTCGGAGAAGCCCTTAACAGTTGTCAAGTGGTTCTCTGTAGGATGAGCACTAAATATCTAGTGCAATTAAGGAGTCTATAAGGCATCGTATCTTGATGTTCAATGTGTTCTATGCTCTAACAATGCTAAGAATCAGGGGACAGGGGCTTTTTTCATAAGGTTGTCTTGTCATTAAAGTATGCTGATAAGCTTTTTGGTGTTTGTGGTGAATAATGAATGTTATTAGGAGTTCAAATGTCTGGTTGATACCTCTACGAGTAGCACTGTGAACTTCTTCAGCTTTGTGCTGTGTAATGTTTGCCTCTTTGATGTTTTAAATTTGGAAAATTGTTAGTACCATTTCTTCAGTAAGCAAAGGGGGGCATTTTTATGGTCTATATCAATCACAAGTTTGCATCATAGGAGGTTGCTAAGCAGTGGCTTCGATTTGGAGTGCAAAAATCACATCAGCTGGATATTGGCTGAGTTTTCAGGTGAAAATGTTGATACAGAGTGCCCTATCTACTTCAATTGAATGTACTCCATTTCATGCATCTGACCAAGGGAAACAGGATTTATTTTGTGACTGGATGCCTGGTACTGAAATTTGGCAGATGTGCTCAAAATGTCATGAACACTGCCATAATTGCTGTAAAGATGCTGCTTCAATCACCGAGGAAAAGGAGACTAACAATTATTCATGCCTGTTAAGTTTTCCGAGAGGTCCTCATCCACCAACTATCATTAAAATGTCTGAAAGTTCAGCACCTAGTTTTGTATATTGTAGAAGGAAGTTACAAGGAAACTCTATTGAGTTTTTATCAGCAATCACAAAGAGAAGTGGAGAGGATTGTCCTTATGCCATCAATTCTGATGGTCCTTCAGTTGCAGTTAAGGAGCACTGTGTAGTTTCTGAAGATGAGCATGAAACCGGTACTGTTAGAGTACCTCTCATGACTCCTATATTATGCAATGGAGTTGATTGTTCATGCCCCTTTTCCTTTGGAAGAAGTACTCAACTTGCATCTGTCAGTTCAGTGTCTGAAAGTGCTGCCACTAATTTTGTTTATGGGAAAACAAAGCTACGACAAAACTCTGTTTCCTTTTTATCAGCAATGGCAAAGACAAGTGGAGAGGATTGTCTTTCTGTGATCAGTTCTGATGGTCCATCAGCTGCACGGAAGGAGCAGCGCCTAATTTCTATACATGTGCATGGAGCTGCCCTTGTACCTCGTCCTCCAGTATGCAATAGAGCTGATTCTCCATGCCCATTAAGTTCACAAAGAAGCCCTCAGCTACCCACTGTCAGTACAATGTCTGAAAGTTCTGCATGTAATTTTGTATACAGCAGAAAGAAGCTGCGAGGAAACTCTGCTAGCTTTTTATCAGAACAGGCCCCTGCAATGGCAAAGAGAGGTGGAGGAGAGGATTGTCTTTCTTTAATCAGTTCTGATGGTCCATCAGCTGCACGCAAGGAGCAATGCCTAATTTCTCACCATGAGCAAGGGGCTGCCCTTATGCCTCCTCCTACAGTATACAACAAAGATGATTCTCCATGCCAATTATGTTTACAAAGAAGTCAGCTACCAACTGCCAGTACAATGTCTGAGATTTCTGCATGTAATTTTATATACAGCAGAAGGAGGATGCGAGGAAAATCTGTTACCCTTTTGTCAGCAGAGGTCCCTGGAATCACGAAGAGAAGCAGAGAAGATTGCCTTTCAGTCATCAGTTCCGATGGTCCTTCACTTGCAGTTGAGGAGGCACATGTAGTTTCTCAAGATCATCGAGATCAGCATGAAAGGGGAACTGGTGGAGCTCTTATGCCTCCTCCTATAGCATACAACAGTGATGATTCTCAATGCCGATTAAGTTTACAAGGAAGTCCTCAGCTACCAACTTCCAGTACAATGTCTGAAATTTCTGCACGTAATTTTGTATACAGCAGAAGGAAGCTGCGAGGAAACTCTGCTACCTTTTTGTCAGAACAGGTCCCTGGAATCACAAAGAGAAGCAGAGAAGATTGCCTTTCAATCATCAGTTCTGATGGTCCTTCACTTGTCGTTGAGGAGGCACGTGTAGTTTCTCAAGATCATCAAGATCAGTTTGAAAGGGGAACTGGTGGGGCACTTCCCAGGCCTCCTTTAGTATGTTGCGGAGAGCCCCATGTTTCAAAATCAGAATCTAGCAGTGGATGTTCACTTGTTGAAGACCTGGTTTCTGATGAAGCTACAAAAAAAAGCAGGCCAAAAATCATTGAGGTTGACAGTATAAATGATAGCTGGTCATCATCAAAGTCAAATATGGATCTTGTTTCAGATTCTACAAAGACTGAAGGAGATGATAATGGTGAGTGCTCTTCATCCAGTATAGTGGCAGCAGAGGTCACAGGGGGAGATCAGTCTGAAAATGATCAGTGTATCTCTATACTCAGAAGGCAGGGGGCTTTTGAGGGAGTTTGGCCCGGCAAAACCCATGCTTCTGCTAAAAGCATTGGTGATGGTAGTGGTAGTGGTAGCAGCAGTTCTCGGCCATGCAAAAAATGTTTTCGCAAGGGATCCCCTGTAAAGATGCTAATTTGTGATAATTGTGAAGATTCATTTCATGTATCTTGCTGCAATCCTCGTGTAAAAAGAATACCAGTTGATGAATGGTTATGTCGTTCTTGTTGGAAGAAGAAACGGATAATTCCCAAGGAGACAATTTCCAGAAAATCTCTCAATATAATTGGTGACATGGGCAGATGTAGAGATGCTTCATCTACTGGTGAATCAAATCCTATAGCATTGATGTTGAGAGATACTGAGCCATATACAGGTGGTGTTCGAGTTGGAAAAGGTTTTCAAGTAGACATTCCAGATTGGTCAGGTCCAATTATCAAGTACGTTGTTTTGCTAATCCTCTTAATTTTGAATATGTGAAGCAGACATCCATAAGAAATAGCTAGACTGAATTATGTGCAATTTAATCTTATAGACCCTCCCATTAGCATTCATATCCACGTCATTTTTTATTGTTGGAGTAACACTTCATCATACAAACTCATTTATCTGGTTTATTTGCTTCTCAGGGGGCTTTAAAATCTGACATATGAGAGTTGATTCCTTCCTTTTTTAATGCATATGTTCCATCTAAGTTACTGGATTCCATGTTAACTAAAGGATGCCCATATCAGGCATTTGTTTGCCTTTCAAAGCTTTTTTGGTAGGTCTGACAAGTCATTGAGGAATTCTCATGGATTCCACATAATAGAGATTGTATAAGTTGTCTGTAGAGAATTTTTCTGAAGGAGGGAGTTGGTACTATTATTCTGAAAGGAAATAAGCCTGATGCTGATGGTCTTGGATTGTTCCAACGTTTTCAAGAATGAGATCATTAAGCCTGATGACCAACGTTCTTTTGTGCAGTCCATTGCTGTTTCTTCCTGATCCTAGAAACACAAGTGTCTGCGAGTCTTGCTGGCAACCTTACAAGATTTAACAGGCTAGGAAGAGGGAGCAATGACTTTGGCCAAGAATTGCTGTTTTACCATTTATTAAAAACGTTACATTCTATTGTTCTTTAGCTATAGACTTTGGTCTTGCAATAAATCTTTATTTTTGAGATGTTATCAAACTTGATACATCCCATGGTGTACAGATGGATCTTTTATGCCCCTTTTCACTTAGTAGCAGAGCACTAGTAGCTTGGTAGGATCAAACATAGCGGCCATTTTGTAGGCGTCTTTGCAGACTGAACATGTTTAGTCTCTTTTCTTCAACGTGTTGATGCACAACAATGTGGCCCCATGATTTGTATTTTGAGTTGATTATGGGCTCTTTGAGGAATGCATGCTTAGAAGGGAGAGAGCTGACTCTTCAGTAATCTGTTTGGTTGCTAGCAGTGCTAAATGGCCTGAAGCTAATTTTTTGGAGGCAATAGCCTTACAGTTTTTGGACCCAAACGTAGAGGAAACTGAAAATTATTTGGCTTCATTAAAGCAAAATGTCATATTTTTTTATAGTGTGACTATAAATTCCCATTTTCAGAGCATCTATGTTTAATGTGCTGAAAGAACAAAAAGTAGCAGTTAATAGTTTGCGGGTCTGACAATTGTAGGTTATAAGGCAAAGAAATGGTAGGTTTAATTCCATGAAAGGTATACAGGCAAGTACAGGAATTATTCCATGAAAAGGCTCTGTGTTTCTTTGATCCTTCAGTCTGTACTGAGGCACAGTACGTTGGCTTGTGTCAGACACAAATTTTTTCAGTGTTCTATTCCTTGTCCTCTCCTTTATATTATTTGCTTTCATTTTTCTTTTTTCCTTGCAGTAGGACTTTCCTTTTAAAAAATTTAAGAATGATGCGAGACTGTTTCTAATTATCACCAGGATGTCCTAGACTTGTTACTTTTAACATCATCTGTTATTTTGATTTTCATGTAGTGTCGTCGACATTATTGGTAAACCTTTGGTATTGGAGCCATCATACTTTGTCAGTTTGTTCGTAAGTCTTCAAATTGTTTATTAGCTTCAAGTTTGTCAGTTTAGCTGCAGATTTCTTGGTGTTTTGAGAGAACTGAAACATCCTCTTGTGCAGGAATTGAAGTCCAACAAGTCTTCTAAACTTGGATCTATAGGCAATTGGCTTCAGTGTAAACAGGTTATAGATGATGCAGCAGAAGGAGGCAATGTAACTATATGTGGAAAGTGGCGCAGGTAAACCAAATAGTGATCTCCTCTCTTGGGTGATTTTGCTCCTGTTTTTGTTTATTAACCTGCTTTTAGTTGGACAGCCTCAAACTCAAATGTTACAGTTATTTGTGGGAGAGTCCAATGCACAATAAAAACCCGTACTAGGACTTTTATACAACTCTCAACACTTGGCCCATCCATGAACTAGTGTACTGGCAGGTTTTAGCCTAGCAATGCCTAGGTAGCGAAATTTTGTAATATTTGTGTTTGCAAACACAATAAACAGTTTGAAGAATTTAAACCATCAAGCTTGAATGTTTAATCTCTTTATAGCCGTAAGTTTTTAGCAGTTCATATCTTGTGTAGAAACGTTCACTAAGTGAAAATATTATGAAATATGAGCAAGCATTACTGCGCACTCAATTTAAACCAGGTACTAAAGTCAACCATGAATGTTTAATCTCCTTAATTCATATTGTTCAACTAAATCCTCCAGCGCTGAACCTATTAATTTTGGCATTGCCTTGTGTCTATCTTAGTCTCGCAATTTCAGGAACAAAATGCGGGTATAATGTTAATTTTCTCGTCTTAAATTGCTATTTTTACGAGTATGAAGCTTGGCAAGTCCTTTCCTATCATTGATGCATCTTTGTGAACATATTGTATCATCTGCCCTTTGTTGTGCTGTTGGTTCAAAATGCCATTCCACTTAGTAGGAGATTAAAGTGGAATCAATTCAATTATCTATATCATGTCATTGGCTGTAGCTTTGTGAGAGATCCAAAATAAATTAGTTTACTAACTCTTTCCCATAGACAATCCCACCAAGTCATAATTGATCTGATAGATCTAATATTTATCTCTTTCTAGTTAAGCTTGAGAAGATTAAGTTCTAGAATGTTGTTGATGTAACAGGGCTCCTCTTTTTGAAGTCCAAACTGCTGTCTGGGAATGCTTCTGCTGTGTCTTCTGGGATCCAATTCATGCCGACTGTGCTGCACCTCAGGTGAATTAGGCTTTTATGTGAAATCTTTGGAATCATGGACTTTCTATGTAGCAAACAAATTGTTTTTGGGTTCCTACCGTCTTTATTACTTTAATTATAAGTACAAGTTTGCGGAGATTATTGAATATTCTTAAACTATATTTAACATGTACCTCATATTTTATCGTAAGCAAATTTTGTTACATGCATCTGCCTCAGGAGCTGGAAACAGATGAAGTTATGAAGCAAATAAAGTATATTCAGATGGTATGTTTTGGACGATATTTCATGATTTTAGAGTTTTAGCACTAGCGGCTTGGTCATTGTTATTTAAACTTGCTTGTCCTACTTACTTTTTTCCAAGAATACACTGCTTAGGCTGTGATGAAGGGCCGAATCTACTATACAAATTATTCTGCTGTTCAGAGCAGACACATGGTTAGAGTTGGTAGAACCTTGAATCTTATCATTGAGCATGGTCATGGTGGTTCGATTAACAAATGTGGAATAAAACTGACTGTAATTTGTAAAAACTTATTAACATAGTTCATCTAAGTGCACTTGTTTTAGGATCCTTGGCATTTCTTTTGGTCAAGGACATGCAAATTTCTCTTATCTTCATTTGTTAACATGTCATTTGTTGTGCAGCTGAGACCCCGAATAGCAGCTAAACATCAGAAATTGAGGCTTGCCAGCATTGGCGATCCAATGGATGATTGAAAGGAGTTGTAGTTGCAAATTTCCAAGAATGAGCAAACACTGCTCGGTGATTTCAATGAAGTATTATCCATACAGCTTGCTTTGTAAATTCATTCTCGCAGAAATCCACAGTTGAGTTTTGGAGTTAGGTATTCACATCATAACCGAAACAAAATTATTTTTATATTAGATTGGTTTTTTAAATGTTCAATATGATATATGTGAGCCTTTGGTTGAGCCTGCTCGTATGTCCCAATAGGAAATTTCATTGATCATGGGATATTAATTTCGCCAATCACTTCCTTGTGAAACTCATTTGTGTTGTCATTCTAGTTTTCTCCCTTCCTAACCCATCAATCTCGATAATTCGAGGATAATATTGGTGCAATTTGTAGGAGAGGGACCTAATCTAAATATGTGTAATAGGTGGATAGTGCATTGGTAGGTTGCTCTACAGTGGAAGCAGAGTGAAGTTGATGATGTAACTGATGAAAAATCAGACGTAAATGAAGAGACAGTCGGTGGATTTGTTGGGGGGTTATGAAAGAGAAGCGACTGCGCTTGTAACTGCTGTTCTTGTACAGAAGTCCAACAAGAAAATCTTCCTGTGTATATATATTTTAGCGAAAACAAAAATATAAATGCCAGCGATGTCTGTGGATGCAGACTCTATCCTTGAGACAAACAAGTGGTAGCATTTGTTTTTGTTTTTTGGTCAGAAATACATGAAAATAATGTATATATATATATATTCTCAGCTTCAGGTCACATATCAATGTGTTCACGTGATTAATTTTACTACAAATGTAAATTACTAAATAGCCTGTCACTGGAACTGGTAGAAGGCATTCACAACCCAATAAATAGGGTGAGAGGACCAAAATCCACTATAACAGCAAGGAAGAAAAACCAAGTAAAATTTATAGTCACACGCACACACTGTCAAACGACTCAAACATACTAGTCATGTTAAACCTATAGCTTGAACTCTAAGGAACACGCCCAAATTGCACTAGAAGAATCACAATTACACAAATGGAGCAAACCGGAGATCTTTGTACTGACCCAAATTGCCTTGAGCCTTTCTTTTGTATTTTAACTTCTTTCTAAGAAAATAAGTACTTGTACAAGGAGTGCCCATAACACAGATTAGAAACAAAAGATTAAAACTACAATGCCAGCCCTACCTGCAAAAGTGTTTAGACAAAATGCTGTGCAAATAATAATAGGTTGCACGGTGTATCAATTTTTTCCCCTCAACTCAGCAATGGGAATGTAAACGATAAATTCTTCAAGTGGACGGGTTTTGGATGACTTCCTAGCTTTGCCATTTTGTAGCTTCACCACTTTCTGCTTCATCTTCTCTAATATAGCCTTCGCTCTACAGAGTCTCTCCATATCATATTCAGCCGCTACTGAAATATGATTAACCTTTTTCTTTACTCCCTTTGGTTTTGTTTTTAACAACTTCTTCAAGCTCACATCATCACTGCACTCAGCATTCATCTGAAAGTGATAAAAGCTAACATATGTGAGGCATGAATAAATAAGAACTCTATGCTGTAGGTGCATCAATCCTACAGCAAAACTCAAAACGATAATAACTCTGAGGATATCTTTTCCCATATTAATGCATAGCGTCCCAACAGCAACCTCACACTCACACAAACCATTGCCCACAAGATAATACACAATTGTCAACTCCTTATCCAATCACTCAAGACTTCTTTGTTTTTTATCACAGTGCAACCAGAGAAGCAATATAGACAGATAAAGAGAGCACACGAATTGGGCCAGAAGAAAAAATAAATAAAGAAAACAATCAAGTACTTATGATAAAGAATACCTCATTGCTTTTAGTAGGTGATTCGTAGGAACCTCTTTTCTGTTCATTTTTCCTTAAACTTCTGCTTATTGACTTCAGCTTCTTCCTCTGAAGGATCCTTTTCAAATTCTTTGGGATACATACCTCAGTTTCTTCCCAAGAATCCTGTGAAAGATCAGCAGTTTTGCCCTCCATGACATTTAATGTGGGTTCAGCAGAGACTTTGGAACTAGAGCTATGAAGCTGTTCTCCTTTCTCTACCTGTTGTGGAAGTGAATTGTCATACACGAAACTGAAACACATAGAAAGACCTTGAGAGAGAAGATTTGAAAGTTTCGACTCTCAAATAATCACATGAACATGATAACTACAAATAATGCATCTCATGTTGACACAGAATTTATACCTTTTAACTTAGTGACTGATAAGCATGCAGGAGAAATGAATTATCCTTTCGTCAGTTCTAAAGACATTATTTGTATTTGAGAAACATTAAGGTCAACATATTAACAAAGAGTATCAATTTTTATTAACAGTTCAAAACATCTGCATAGAAAGAGTCATGAAAGTCCACAGCAGAACTTTGAATACTACTGCAACAAAATATAACTGTTGCATTTAATGTACATGAAGTACCAACTCACCTTCCGGGACTTCAGAGCTAAATAACGGGAATTCTTGAACCATTTGCTAACCTGAAATTACAACTTAAGTGTAAACATCTGGAACTTAGAAGAAATGAAGAGCTAACATGTGAAAGAGTAATCCCAGTGGACAATATAATGTACTACAACACCAAAGTAACACTTTTTTACAGATGAAAAGGAAAGGAAGAAAAAGTTGATTTTCCACTTTAAAATCACTGATTTGATATGTATGTATCCTATAGTAGTTCTGTAAGTTCAATTTCAAGGCATCATTATGCATTGATTCAGTAGCTTAAGTTGTTACCTTCCCAGGTTCAAGGCCCAATTCTTTTGACAGATTCTCCTTGACAGTTCTAGATGGAAGTTCATTCTCTACAAATACTTGGCGAAGTTTCTGGGACAGCACATGAAAAGGGAAAGATAACTTGCGCAATTTACCAAATTAAATTACTAAGTAATCCTTAAGAGAGAGAGAACATAAAAAAATTGTTTGGCAAGACACATGTGTGGAGTGGAGGAAACTACTACCTCAACAGCATCAGGGGGGAGTCTGAAAATTGGCCTTCGAGTTTTAGGGGGAAGCTTCATCATACCTTCAATGGTCTCATCACTTTTACTTTTTTTTTTACTTTCACACAGTGTCATAAGGGTGCTGGCTGCATTTGACTCCTTCTCCCGTCGCTTTCTTTTGCCAGGACCCCAATCTTCATCTTCGCTGGCTTGCTCGTGTGCAGGAGCATCCTTTCCAAACACCTCCTGATAGGAAAGAAATTCACATTGCCTTAGATAAATGATTCTGAACTATCACTTAAGAAATAGACAGCAGAAAAAATAAAATATAAACTCTGCATCCTTGGTTTCCACAGCATAATTTTAAGAGCTAAATAGAAATAGACAGCATAATTTTCATCACTATTGTTTCTTAGGGCAAATCATTGGTCCAATACATAGGCATCTATCAAATGCCTGCTTTAGCTATATCGCTGTCACACCCCCTCTTCCTGCAAGCTACTTCAAAAAACAATTCCAGAGAAACCTATTAACCTTCAATAAGAACACCAAGAAACTAGCCCCAGGAGGTGGAGGAAGAAAAGCAAAGTCTAATCGTACATCCCATCCATATATTTTTCTTGACCCTTGTTTTTTTCTTTTTTGCCTTTTCCTAAATTTGACCTGTAAGTTCAAAAATACATTATTACCTCAGCATTCCAGATCAAATATAGATTAAACTTGCCATAGCGGATATAGTTTGAAGTTTTAAACAGAGATTCTATCACACTGTGTGCATAACCACTAAAAATCACTGAAGATGCACTTCTTCCTATAAAAAGAGAAACCAACCTATGAAGTTGATTCAAGTTGTCACACCACCATAACTTTTTAGTTTTATGTGAAGCTAGTGATACAATTTTATGTTACAAGCATTTAGAATACTCACATCATATAACTTCTTATAGTCAATTGCTCTTCTCTGCCTACGGCCACAAAAAATTTCCCCATCACTGGTTTCATCAGAATCTAAACTGCTATAAATAGAATTGTTTCTGAAGTCCAAACCATGCATCTCCCACCTCCTGGATCCCAAAAAAACCTCACCATCTGAAGACCAACCCAAGCTGGTTGAACTGCTGATGTCATCAGATGCATCATCATCAGTACCCGCTTCACTCATGATGTTGTCTCTCCTCTCTGGATCGTAATTATCATCTTCAGAATCATCTGAAGGCCATTCTTCTTCGGGGTTTAATAGCACATTTCCAGCATCAGGAATTGCTGCTTCTTCTGTGAAAATATCCTATTTCAAGATATAGTGAACATCAGATTGGTTACAGGGCACCAAAACCAAGATTTTTTTAATTCCCTTTCAACTTTTTAGCAAAGAAAAAAGCTCAACAATATTTTAACAATAACCTGCCAACTGCTGTCCTCTGAGAAATGGGTTCCCAAATGAGCATTCATAGCTTCTATAATATCCATCCTGCATTCACAGAACTTGCAAAACCATCCCTGATCTCCTGGAGGTACTGCGAAGTGCAAATTATCAAATGTACAGAAAACCTTAGAAACAATCCATTTGTTTCGTAACTCAGTAGAAAAAACTTCACAAGAAAAGAAGTGAGTAGAACTGACTACTTTCAGTATCCAAGGGAGGTTCAAGGCATTTTTGGTGGAAAGCACAGTTGCATGTACCATCACAGAGTACAATATCATTATCTGGGGAAACTTCATTCAATTTGCACTTCGCACAGAATATCTAGATGAAGAGATGGAAAAGAAAAAATAAACGTAAAGACACAAGTAAATAATAACACAAGATAAAGCAAGTCAAGGGCCTCCTACCAGCTTATCACTAAGCCAATTTTTCTTGGGGCCCAAGTTAATGTAATATCAGTAAATCCAAATTTGAAGAAAAAGAGGGACTTTTCAATTGATGTTGAGAAAAATAAGCATGCTTCAACTTTGCTTAGAAAATATTTCTGTCTCTTTGTGCCTCAACCAATTTCATGGCCCAATTACTGAATGAGCATGTGCCTTTTCAGCTCTTGAAAGTGAGAAGCAAGAAGTGAGTTTGCTCATTGAGAACTGACAGCCCAGATTTAGGAAATACTGGGTATGAGTCTTTATTAGCAAGAATTCGTCAAAAAGGTTGAATTCTTGTTTAATGCTTTACAATTCTTAACATTTTCCAGAACACTGATGCTGCTTGTGCTTGCTTACATGTTCATGTGAAACAGATCCATCTGGAGCCATAACTGTCTCTTCAATACATCCTACTGTACTAAGAGAATCCACCTGCCGAATTATATCACGTAAACCAAGTTTACACTTCAAAATCTGCTTCCTTGCTCGCAGTAGTTCCTTTTCTGGCCTGATCTTCTCTCGACTGTGGCAGAAATTCAGTAAAAGATAAGAACAAACATAGTTCTTTTATCATTTGAAGCTTCTATCAATTTCGAACTTCCAGTCAGCGGAGTTCTTTGTATTTTGTGTTGTTTTGTTTTGTATCATGCATGTAGTAAAATGGGAATCATTCATTAGTTCCGAGAACAGATCAGGCAAAAAAATTTCAAAATTTTGAAGAATAAATGATTGAAAAGGAAAATTAATCTAGAAGCATAAGCAGATAAAAAAAATTAAACAAGGTTAATGTATCCAGATTCCTTCGGCCGAACTTACAACGAAAATGTCTTTGAGCCAATCCTAAGTCCCAACTTCAGTAGGGAAATATTCCATCTCATGCAATATATGATCAGAACTTCCTTGAAATATTTCAGATAGCTTCAAATCTGGTAACATGTTCAAATATATGCTCCTAATAATTCATGATAAGGACTAAGAGAAAGAAGGGCAAACAATATTCATTCCGCATCCAACTTCTTCCTAGACTAAACTTGCTTCTACAAGACATGGTTTAAGAAAACGAACCATCTCTGATCAATAGTTTGAAGACAATTATTTCAGCTTTTTTTCTCTTTCACATATATCAATTTCACAGATTAAGGAGTGTTAGGCTTTAGATGGAATTCTTAAATCACAGGTTTGCAATCACAAGCTTAACTTTGCTAGGAAGAGTTCTTTATTTTTCCAAAGGAATGATATGTAAGAAAATCTTTTTACCTTTGACCTTTCCAGCCTTCTCCAGAGTAAGCATCTATAAGGTTCTGGTCCAGCTTCATTTTAATCATCAGGTACCTTGCTCTCCTCTGCAATCGTGATGGTTCATCTAGCTTTACCTTGTCCCTTTGCCTTTTCTTAGGCTTCCTCTTCTTGAGTTTTTTAATTGCACCTTCATCACCATTTTTTTCCATTTCCCTTAGAATCAATAGTTGACAATTGTTGCCCTGAGGAAGCCCCCTTCCTTGAGGCCTTCTTATCAAGTGCTTTATGCAGAATTTTCCTATGAATCAGTTTTCTACTGGTAGAGCCATTCCCAATGCCCTTAGGAGAAACTTTTCTTTTTGATACAGCTGAACTGATGATGGTTTTTAGATGAGGTATTGGTTTTGGTTTTGTTTTCGTTTTTTGGCCTTTTCTAGGAGATATTTTGCTGTCCTTCTTTATCTTCAATGATTTAATCAGCAACGACCCAGTCACTGTGTCAGAAGGTGAACATTTGTGCGAGTCTTGCAGCTTTGACGTCTTTCCAGAATCACCCATAATGATCTCTCATGTGTGAGAACTGAAAATACACTATAGATGTATAGGTAATCTTTTTGTTACATAGTTATTGCTCACAAACAAAGAAGAAGCTCAAAATCTACTGTAAAGATAATTCTACAGTTTCCACAACTTTTCACTTCTAGTTTCACGCAAGACAAACATGAAATTCTACCACCATTGAATTCCATAAAAGTCAGTTTTTTCAGGATGTTTCATCTAATATAACTAACCATGCATTTGACTTTTTGTGCAGCATTAGTAAATCTAAATTTGAAAATGTTTCTTCATAAACAAAGATGTAAAGTCCAATATTCAGTAAAATGAAAAGAATACTTAATTTTCTTTTAATCATCTTTAAGATGCAAACATCTATAGAAAATAAATAAGAAACCAATGAACAAAACCAAAACCAACAACTTCGACAATTAAGGACAAAATTTTTGAAAAGAGTCAATATATCATGCATTTCAAATCAAAGAACTGTCATCCATGATCAATCATTAACAAAATCCTTGGAAGTGATCACTGAATTACATTCTCAACTCCAATTCCAACACGAGTAAGCTACAGGAAACAAATTATTGATTCATAAATCAAAATCATCCATGATCACCAACAGAAACATCACAAACAAATCACCCCAGAAGGCAAACATCATTAGCACTGAAACCAATCTATAATCACCACAAGAACAATTCAAGAAGAACCCAGAAGTCAAATCAAAACCAATACCTCAAGAAAGTTTCACATTGAAACTAAACATAAAAAGAATGACAGCCCAAGAAAGAAAGAAAGAATCCAAGAAAGCAAGCTCAAAAGCAAAAACAAAGAAAAGGGTACCTGAGAAACAAAAGAATGAGACACCTCTACCTCCTGCACTACACTATAAAATAAAAGACACCGTGTATTTATATGACAGTCAGAGAGAGAAAGAGAGGGTTTCTTGATTGATTTGAGGCCTAAAAAAGGCTCCAAAGTTTTGAAACTGGAAATTTGACATCTGGGATTTGGCGCTTAAAAGGAAGTGAAGTGAAAGGTTTATTTGATGATTGAATGAATGATTTGCAAAGAGGTGGCTGTTTCTCAGTTCTGTTGCCTTCCCTCACCCTCTCCCTCTCCCTCTCTATTTTCCTATACGATTGCTAGTCTTCTAAAGTGTCTGTTTCTTTGACTAATTGTAATTACTGGTCCAAAAGGTAGCAACAATTAGTTACACTAATATCCTGTTTTAACAATTCAAAGTAATAACTAAGAACAATTAACTTCCGGGCATCAAGATTTACCTTTTAGATTTGAACCGTAATGATGACAATTAGGAACAAACTAGCTTATCATTCAAAACCAATATAACCCTTCGAATTATGTTGCTTATGCT
>Ga0325405_1000761_pt1 | contig 31496 bp, 13 predicted proteins | sample PopdelMetagenome_21_FD_205663 | JGI IMG/M metagenome (GOLD analysis project Ga0325405, IMG submission 205663) | Populus deltoides microbial communities from Bellville, Georgia, United States - Xylem-Control-R2 | ecosystem: Host-associated > Plants > Phyllosphere > Stem > Wood/Secondary xylem... | reverse complement strand
TGAATAAAAATAATGTAAATTTATTGGTTTATTCACTGACGCCAGAGTCAGGAATAAAAATACCGGTTTAAATTTATATTATTTTTATTCGTTGTATTTTATTTTATTTAGCTAGAAATATAAAAAATATTTGCATTTGTAAAAAATAAATTTATTATTATTTATTTATTCATTGGCGCCAGAGTCGGGAATAAAATAAAATATTGATCTAATTTATTTTATAGCTACGTAATATTTACCAACGCCAGAGTTGGAAATATTCGTAGTTGAATATTCACTGGCGCCAGAGTCAGGAATATTATAAGCAAATTTTCATAGCATAAACTAATAAACATTTAGCAATTTAAGACGAAACTAGCAATGCAGCCTGCCTTAGACAGGACGTTTAAGGGGTGATAATATTTTCCCTTTTACGTAACCAGTCCCGAATCATAGAATCTCTGTTGACCAGTTAGGGTTCCTAGTGACCATAATACTAGGTGGCGACTCCTTAAACAAAGACCATTCCTCATTAAAGAACAGGATGCCAGAAATCCGTTCTTTTTCAAAGATTTAATAATTTTTAATTAGTCGCCGCGATGTCCGGGTATGACAGTGGGGGTAATGATTGCCTCGTATCATGCAGCATAGGTGGATCATAAAGGGACTCAGATAAGTGTCAGGTCTGACTTCATGGAGCGAGCAAGCTAGCTAGCTAGCTGACACAGGAGCCAAAGAAGAATGAAACTTGGCATATCCCACATTTCAAAATAAGTTATTGTTTTTTTAAAATATTTTTTATTTAAAAATATATTAAAATAATTTATTTATTTTTATTTTTAAAAATTTATGTTTAATATCAACATATTAGAAAAATATAAAACGATAAAAAATTAATTTAAAATATAAAAATCCAACAACATTTTTAAACACAAAACAACCACTTTACAATCTTGAATTATAAACAAACCATCAAAGCAAATTGTACTCTGTCCCAACTAGTATTTGTCATTAATAGGAAAATGAAAATAAATAAATAAAAAATAGTGTCAGAGGTTTTTACCACAAGTCTTGTGATCATGTGCATCAATTACAATACAAAAAATAAATTGACAACTGATTTGGCAACCGACCACATGATTTCTGACCATATGACATCACAATTTATATAAAAAAAACAATAAGGATTTTCTAATAAATACATCGGATTTTTATTTGATAAAAAATTTAGAATTGCTTGCGAAGGAACCTATACAATAAACACACAAGGAAAAGGAAGCTCAGATCAATGAGACAAATACTGATGGCAAGCCCCCTGGAAGATTCTAAAACTGCGTATATGCCCATGATGAATGCGGTAATCATTGTATACATGCTAAGAAGCGTAAACCACGTGGCAACCCTAAATAATTTCATAGTGGCATCCTTTTTTATCACTTTATACTTGTCCAATTCCAAACCTTGAATTAACGCCATCAAAGAGTGGATAAAGACAGCAAAAATGGAGAGCATTAGTGAAATTGCATCTGAGATAACAAATGCTATAAAAGCAAATTTTTTAGCTAGAATTGCTGTGCCTCTGTCGCTCTTGTAACCACCAGGTAGAGTGAATGCTGCTGAAAATGTTACTGTTGCTATCAATGCCGCAACAACTAGATGAGACTCTCTTGCTTTACTCAAAGCTTCCTCTTTCTCTTTGTTTTTCTCATCATTGTTTTTCTCTTCCTCTTTCAAAACAAAGGGACTGCGACCAATCGGTCCACTACCAACATCTTGAAGGGATTCTAGGATCTCTTTCTGCAAAAAAATATATCTTGAGTAAAATATGTTAAGATATTAAAAGAGGTTTTAAAAGTAATTTTTTTATTACTTTCTAGATTATTTTTTTAAGTGAAAATTTTTATATTATCTTGTATTTAAATTTTATTAATTAAAATAGAAATAGTGAGATTTGAATTTATAATTGTTTGATCAATAAGATTGTAATGCTATTTTAAAAAAACTAATTCAATCTAAAAATTTAAACAAATAATCTATCATTTTTAGCTATTTAACATATATCATATATCAACTTCCCAGCCTTTGTTTCCACAACTAGTTTGTTTGCAATCAAATCCTTTTTGTTAGTACTGTATATAATTAGGTGGTAACAAAAACTAATTTGGTTGAAATTAAACTAAAATGTGGACTTAATTTCATCCTGGAAAAGAAAACTAAGATGTGGACTTAATTTTATATACCATTAATTTTACATCATTTCATTCTAAAATTAATATTTTCCTCGGAGGGGTAATAAACTAGAGGGGTAATCCAATATATTATTGTTTATTGTTACTCTCCTTAATTGCTTGTAAGATTATGTTAAGTTTCTATTAGATTTTTTCAACTTTAATTCTCAATTTTTAAAATTGTAATTAATTGTATTTTTTTTTCATTCATTTGTACTACTTTTGTTTTTTTATTGAATAATATATGTTTTTAATCACTTACATGCGATTCATATGCATAATCTGTTATTCTAGATGAAAAAACTTAACAAAATCAATAAAATGACTTCATTTCAAATAAAAAATATTATTAAGTTATTCAGATTACTTTATTTTTATATTTAGTACTATGATATAGATAATTTTTAAAAGTATTTTTTATTTAAAAATATTTAAAAATAATTTTTTTAAATTTTATTTTATTTTTAATACCAGCTTATCATAATTTTAAAAAAATATTAATTTAATTTTTTTAAATAAAATACATTTAAAAAAAAAATAGAAGATACTCGTAAGATGATACAGAACTGATCCCAACAGTGAAACTGAATAAAAGTTATGTGGACCCAAAAGTTACGTAAAGGAAAACCAGTTTGCTGTGATTTAATTATATTCAAAACCCAAATTCAGAAATCGAAAAATTGATTCCTTATGTATATATATATTGTTTGTGTGTGTGGGTTTAATGGATGCATTAATTATCACAACAGTTAATTCATAGAGGATTGATTACCTTTATCTCTCCAAAATTTCCGAAATAAATGTCCTTGACGCTTAGCTTTCGCTTATTAAGACCATATATTATCTCCCCTTCCCTAAAACTATATTCATCTAAAACACGTGCCCATTTCCTCTGCTCGCGCGCTAAAGCAGCAATTAGATGGAAGGGCGTGTTTCCTTTGTCATCCTTCTTCGTTTTAAGTCTTGCAAGTTCAGGAATCTCCAGACATTCCTTGAATGCTTTTCTATCGCAACTTGCCACAGCATAGTGAAGGGCATTCCAACCTCTGTTATCAACTAGCTCACAACAAGCTGGACATCCAGAAACAATCTCTTTCATTTTGTCTACATGTCCTTGAATGGCAGCAATGTGAAGTGCTGTTCTCTTCTTCTCTGTTTCAGCAATGTAGGCCGCGGACGCATCATATTCTAGTAATACTTTCACTGTACGAGCAGACCGGGAATAATAGGCAGCGTAGTGAAGTGGTGACCAGCCGTTCTCATCGGTTGTTTCCGTCAACTTCTTTTCTTTTCTTAACAATTTTATTGCTGTCTCTGAAACCAACAAAACAAAGAATAAAAGTTCTTCATCATGAACAACAGAGATTTCACTTATGCCCCGTTTAATAATTTCTTTTAGAAAAGTGGTTTCTTGAAAAATAATTTTTTTAAAAATAAATTATTTTTCAATATTCGGTAGTATTATAAAAAATAAATTGAAAAACACTTTCCAGTATTTGATTATGTCATAGAAAATAAACTGGAAAAAAGATTATTAATATTTTTTTTCAAATTTATTAAAATAATAAGGAGTAAATATTACAAATTAAAAAGTTGAATAAGAATAAAATTGAAAAAAATATATAATTTTATAAATGATCTCAAATAAAATAAATAACAATCAAGATAATGAAAATCAAATCTAACCGATTAAAAAGTTGAAAAATAATAAAATTAAAAAAATTATAATTTCATAAATTATTTCAAATAAAATAAATAACAATAAAAAAATAAAGACTAAATCTTATAGATAAAAAAATAATTCAATTAATGATAAGAGAAAAATAAATAACAATGATAAAAATGAGGATCAAAGTTGATATAATAATCAAATTAAATCAAATTTTAAGGGATGAAATTTGAAAAAAAAAGATTCACAATAAAATATAGAGCAATTAAAAGTTTGAGAACCAAATTTGATATAATCAATAAATAATATGATATTTCTAATTTTTTTACAACTTTTAAAAAGTATTTCTCGCCCAAAATAAAAAGAAAGTTTTTCTTAAAAACCAGGTCAAAAATTTTTTTAATTAAAAAGTGTTTTTCGTTGATCAATATTTTTAATGACAAACAAATATAAAAAATTAAAAAAATTATTTTCAAAAAATCATTTTTCATTGAACAAATGTATGTAACCTACGTGAATTACTATATATCCAATACTTAAACTCACAAACAATTTTAGTGGTATAATTTATTTTATTTTTAAAAAAAAAAGCTAATTATGAAGCAAACACGGATATATAAAATCAAATAAAAGTGGATTTTAAATTATAGTTTACACTATTATATATAAATTATTTAATTCTCCCGACTTGAGCACAAAATCCTACCATCATCTCCCACCGCGCTTGCCGCGTGTAGAGCAGTTCTACCATTAGGGCCGCCATAGTCCACTGAGATGCAATTTCCTAAGATTTCATCGACTACCTTTTCTCGTTCTTCCCTCCTCCTCGTGATAATGGAAGCAGCAATATAAAGTGGAGTTTCTCCATGAACATTGGCGGAATATGAAAACTCAGGGTCCTCTTTTGTCAATATTTCCACCACATGGCCCCGCCTATTTCGAGCTGCCTCGTGCAACGCTGTATCTTGCTCTTCAGTGGTCATCCTCAACATCTTTTTTGCTTCTGTTACTCCGCTCTCCGGATCAGTAGGTAGAGCTTCTGCACGTTCCATGAGGAGTTTTACCACATTGGAATGACCATATCTTGCTGCCAAATGGAGTGGGATTTCACCTTTCTTATTGGCTTGGAATAACAGTGGTGGACACTTTTCAAGAATTTTATCAACAAAATAAGTGGATTCCGGTTCCCTACTTTGGTTTCCTAAGTAGACATGAAGAATGGTGTTCTCGTCTGGAGTCAATAACTGATCAAGGCAGGTTTGATAATTCTCAAAGGGACCGATATCGCCTTCAGCTGCAGCTTTGAACAAGACAGGATCCATATAGGTCGTCATACTATTTTGTAGCTTAGAGGAACTCACTAAATGAAAAGTAAACAAATGAAGGGGAGGTGAAATTAACCACTGTGGCTCAAAGGCAAGAGGTTCCACTCCTCAACTGATCACAAGCTGCTGCTGATTTCTTCGGTATTTAAAGGAAGAAAAAGCGTTAATAACCACAAATTACATTTATTTTCCTTTTTTATATTTTGTCGCAATATCATTTCTTTTGCCCTGCCGGAAAGTTATATCTGTTTTTATCAAGATAACAAGAAAATAAAAATAAATTGTTCGGCTCATCCATCATTAAAATTTATAAATTAAGAAAATCAAACTAAAAATTTCGATAACTAATTGTTTTTAAAAATTTTATTTTCTATTTGTAACTAACAATTTATTCCAAATAATGATTTTTTAAAAAAAAAATACAACTGAATTTTATTTGATATCAAATCAATGACCGATTATTTTAGTTGTAAATCAAGTTCATAAATTTTAGCTTAAATTTTAATTTTTTTGTTTAATTATTGCAAAATTATTATTATTATATGAAAATATACTTACTATGATATTAAATATTAATAACTATCTAATTAGGAAAATTAATTATTATTCATACTAAATACAAATTTAATATCATTATATATATATATATATAATTCAAACAAATTCCAAATTTGCATTATTATGAAAAAATCAGATTTTTGTGAACATTTGTTTGTAGTATATGCTGGATTAATCAATATTGTAATGATTAATTTATTAATCAAATTCATTAATATGGAAAACTGTCAATCTAAGATTATATAAATTATATAAATGCAATTATTGATTAATTTATAATTTTTATGTTTTTTGTATTTTTTTTCTTTGTTTTCTTATCATAAAAAACACCAGAGATGAAAAGTTTTTTTAAAAAAATTATTGTTAATTCCCTCTTTTAAAGCGTAACTTGCTAGCAAGGCAAAGGATTTTGGAATACAAAAGTGAAAAGGAAAGGATGACTATACTAGCACTTCTTCCTTTTTTAATGTTTTCTCTAGACACTCGGATACCTCAAAGTATCTCGCTACATTAATAGTTATTGAACTTAAAAGGTGAATAAAAAACACACATTTATGAAATTTTATTTGATAGCAAATATGGGATTGACCGTTTTAGTTTGAAATCTTTTTCACAAATTTTAGCTAAATTTTAAAATTTTTGTCTCATTATTGAAAAACATTATTATTATTATTATTATTATTATTATTATTATTATTATTATTATTATTATAACCCAATTTTTTAATTTAAAAAAAATAAAAACTAAAAAACAATAAAAAAATAATTTGAGAATTGGGTTAAGACAACACAAATTAAAAGTTTGAGAATTAATAATGATGGAATTATAAAATTGGCAGTCAATGTGGTAAAAAATTAGAAGAATTAATAAGTTCGGGACTTAATTAAACTTTGATTTAATTAATTAATACAATCAAGGGCTTAATTGAAAAATACCAAAGTTTGGGGTTGATTTGGGTCACAGTTGCAAGCAATTAAAGTTCAAGGATTAAAGTGAATAGGCAATGATACTATAGGGGGGTTAATTGATTTTTTCAGGGGTAATTTTGATTGAATTAAAAGTTAAAGAGTCAATTAAGGAGTGAATTGATTAAATTGAAAACCAAGTACTGATTTGTAAATTGCTTTGAAATTTAGGCGTTCAATTGCAATTTGATCTAGGGGTAACATTAAGGAAAAAAAAGAGATTTTTCTTGATTAGGGATCCAATTGTTAGGTATCAGAAGTTTAGGGGTCAAATTGAAAATAATCACTTCAGGTGCAACGGTGTCGTTTTCAACACTGTTCATCGTCTTTTCATTATGAAGGCCGGATGAACAGGAAACACAACCACAAAAATCACGGACCACGCTGCCAATATCCCCACCCACACGATGAATCTCCGAGTGAACGTGGGTCGCAGAAGTTTTTGTTCCCATCGTGCAGGTTGCCCATGATCGTGATTCCTGGGGACAAGTTGAGTGCATTCAGAGAAAGGAACAGAAATAGGAGGGGCGCAGGACAGAGAGAACCAGGGAGAATATAGACATGGAACAACACAGGGGAAGCACATAAAGATCATCGCGATGTGGGTAAGACAATTATTATTATTATTGAAAATGATGATGATGCTATGATATTAATTACTAATTAATAACTATCCAATTAGGTAAATTGATTATTCCATACTAAATAATAATTTTATCTCTTTTTTTTCTCGACCATTATGTGACCTATATGTATTATTAAATGTTTTCAAAACAATTCCAAATTGATTTGAACTTTGCAATCAATTTCTTGTTTACCCATCTGTGCTGTTTCTTCTTCCTCTATCCAATTTGCGTCACCATTATTGAGTCCAGTTGGCGGTTGCAGTAAATGGTCGTAGGCACAGAGAGTTTTTAGACGACAGAAGAGGTCCTGAGCTACAGGAAAGTACTGCAGTCTCTACAGACCCATTTTTTATACGAACGTGATAAATAAAAATAAAATTTTTAATTAGAATATCCATGTTTAATATGCAGTACGATTGCGATAAAGTCCATCACGGACTCGAGAGTCCAGAACATAACATGGGAATTATGGTACCAAAAAAAAAAAAAATCCCGTGAAAAAAAAAGACAACAGTGACAAAACAGCCCAAAGACACAATTACATGGGAATTATGTCTATCGCAACTGGCTTGTAACTCGTAAGACTGTGAGCCTTGGGCTTGGTTGAGGCGGATATGTGGCAAGTACATATTCCCGGTTCAACTCTGAGAACGGAGCCAATATCTTAGATTGGGCGGTTACAGGTTAAAACTTAAAAGGTCTCTCATAAGATTATTAGATTTTTATGGCCTCAAAAGGCCAGAGTAATTAGATTATCTTGAAAGTGCAGGGATTAATTTGACTTCACATATAATTTCTTTTTTCTAGAGAAATTAACAATAATTTAATGAAGGACAACTTACCTGGCTTTACATCATCTTGTCTGTAGGCTCATGAGCAGAAAGCTGCCCTCCTCATCAATATTAATAGTATTAAAATAACTTCATGTCAACCATCTAGGTGGTAACCCGGTAATAAAAATTTGGGATCAAGAGGTTTGCTTCTTTTATGGTCTCAGGTTCGAATATTTGATTGTTCATATGATGGCCACTGGAGGTTTACATGGTCATTAACTTCAGGGCCCGTGGGATTAGTCGAGGTGTGCGTAAGCTGGCCCGGACACCCACGTTAAACTAAAAATAAAAAATAAAAAATAACTTTATGCCCGTAAAATTAATCTATAAACTGATTCGGATATTTATATTAATAAAAAAATAATTTTAAAATAAAATTTATGAATTAAATATGCCATTTTTATTTTAAGATTAAAAATTCTTTAAGAATTTGAAATCATTTTCAAGCAAGTTAGGAATTCTTTAATTAATAATTCCTATTTATAAAGGGATCTGCATTGATTTTTGGAGTCATTTTTATTCTCTTAAATTGTAGTAAAGCTTTCTTAATTAGCTGGCGAGGAATCTGTGTGGATTCGTTATTTATTCTAATAAAATAGCATGCAATTTAGCCTTTCTCAACCAAGTTGCAAATTGGCTCTGAATTTTCTTAACTTTTTGGCGTTGTCCATCCTTCTTTAGTTTATAAACTAGCTATAGAATATAAACTAGTTATTTGACTCAGAAACTATCACGTTCATATCATCACAATAAAATCACTCTATTTTCTATTTAACCCTTTAAAAAGGCCAGAAAAGGCTCAAAAGCTCATTCTCTCGGGCCCACAGCCCAGCATGCCAGGGCCATTGTAAGGAAATACTCGAGCATGTGGGTGGGCCTTCAAGCCTAACCCCGCATGCTTAGGCTTGGTTCTATTTTTTTAATATAAAAAAAATATAAACAATGTGCCGTCTACAATTCTAGATTCTGACTATTATAATGATGACTAGAAAATCAGGGCAGCGTTTTTTTGGTAAAAAACTTGATTTTTAAGCCATTGTAACCCCTAATATACCTCATCAATATCAGGGCAACGCCTTTTTTGGTAAAAAAAAAAAAAAAAAACTCTATTTTTAAGCCATTGCAACCCCAAAACACTTCACTAACACTTTTATAGCATCCAAAAATTATTCCATCAACTTCAAATACCCAAAAAATAGCCCAAAAATCTGAAATCAAATTGGGTTAGTTTTGGTTTTCTTGGTTTAGGTATGGATTTTTATGCAACATTAAAGCTCTAAACAACCATTATGAAACTCCTCTCATATCTGAGAACCCGTGGACACCAACAAAACCTATTTTGGTAGTTGAAAATGGAGTGAACAGTGACCTTCTATTTTATTATTAAAATCTGGCGACACTTATCTCTCTCTTCTCTTTAACCTTGGACTGAAAAATAACATAAATAAACTTGTGTATGAAAACTGATTTTTTTTAAATTTCAAGAGACCTGAATTCTATGAATGATGTTATTTTTAAATATAAAATACTTAAGTGTATTTTGCTTGAAGTCTCTAGTACATCATTCATGTTTGGTGTTCTTTTTATTTTAGTTTTCATTTTTTTAATTTCACTCTTGATTAAAAAATCATAAGTAATTTGTATTTAATTACGATCAAATTGCATAAAATAAAACTTTAAGAATCAAATAAAATTATTATTAAAAAAAATCCATAATTTGTGAATGTACGAACAATACCCAAATATAATATAAAAAAAACAAACCGCACGATTTTAGAGTTTGTTATAAATCCATCATTTAGACTTGAATTAAAACCTCACAGGAGGACAGATTCATCACGGGATCTCTGCCTCACCTCTCTCATATTGTCTAGTCAAGTTTCATATAGTTCTTACACACCAAAATGGAATTTCAACGAGAGAGATATACACAGATGGTTTTTTCTTATTGGGCAAGTGTAGTGGATTTACACATAATTTATATGAGTAATGAGTCGCTGCGAAAATTTGACAGCATTCAGGATATCACTAGCTATTTATTTAATGTGTTTCTTATATTTTATTAAAATCTTCAGAGTAAAAAAATTTAAAATAGATATGATTATGATTTTAAAAAACTACCCCGAGGTGGTAGTCTAGCCGTATATCAACTAGGGGCTTGGGGTTTGCTTCTTCAGAACTCTGGTACTAGAAAAGTTATCCTTCATGAACAACAGTGATTTCACAAGCTGCTGATTTCTTCGGTTTTTAAAGGAAGAAAAAGCGTTAATAACCACAAATTACATTTATTTTCCTTTTTGATATTTTGTTGCAATATCTTTTCTTTTGCCCTGCTGGAAAGTTATATCTGTTTTTATCAGAATAAAAAAAAATAAAAAATAAATTGTTTGGCCCATCCATCCTTATTATTGAGCTTGGACTCGTCCATATGTATCCACGTCACTTTTGTCACTGGAGTCAACCAATTGCCTCCTTGGTTCCCTCTAATATACCGTATGCAGGTGCTGTTTATAACAAGCAAATTCTATCCTCCCGTACAGTTCAACGGCAAGCTGAGGTTGTGTTATTTGGGCATGGGATTTGCTTACATTTTGATCCTCCATGCAGACTGCAAGATGTCCCTTGGTGAAGCTGCTAATATTCGTATTTCGTTAAAAAACTACAAATTACATTACAAACAACATTGTAGTAATCAATATTTAGAAATAGTGATTTCTGAATTTCCAGATCTCAATTTTATTATATTCCATATTACCTGTAGAATAAAAAAATACCAAAAAATTCATTAAAAGCACGTTTTAACCACGAAAACAACTCATTCTTGAATGGGTGATGTTGCTTTTTTACTGCATAGAGAATATATCTGAATTAGAGATTTTCATAGCAATGCTCTGCTTTACAGATTCCTTGTTTAGAAAGAACATCTGCAGAGTGATTAATCTCCCTTGGTGTACGTACGAGTGAAGGATACTGGACCCAAGCAAGATGAAAATCTACCTGCTAGGATGAAAAGATCATTAAAGCGCCACGACCTGGTAAGGGGTTCAGTCATCCATTGAACCACATTTGCAGAGTCTGCTTCAATGACAAAATACCTAAGTCCAGCCTATATGATGATAATTCCAGAGCTTTAATTGCTGCAATCAATGCAGCCTCATTTGATTCCTTATTTCCCACAGGAATAGAGAAAACCCCTAGCACCACACCACATTGATTCCGAAGAACATGTTCCTCGGGGGACCAACAAACAACTGAACTAGTTTTAATTTTTTTTGTTTAATTTTTGAAAAATTATTATTATTATTATTATTATTATTATTATTATATGAAAATTCAATATTTTTTAAAAATGGTGATACTTACTATGATATTAATTATTAATAACTATCTAATTAGGAAATTTAATTATTCCATACTAAATAGAAATTTATCATTTTTTATGACCAGTTTGTTATTATATATATATATATATATTAATTGTTTCAAACAAATTCCAAATTTGCATTTTTGCGAAAGAAATCAAATTTTTGTGAACAATTGTTTGTAGTATATGCTGGATTAATCAATATTTTATTTATTTTTAATTCCCTTGTCTGACTAATTATTTTTTAGGACAATAAAAGTTTTCAATTTTTTTTTTATATTGTTAATTCCCTTTTCTAAAGCATAACTTGCTAGCAAGGCAAAAGATTTTGGAATACAAAAGTGAAAAGGAAAGCATGACTATGCTAGCACTTCTTCTTTTTTCTTTTTAGTTTTTTCTAATACTTAGACACTCATATACATCAAAGTATCATTAATAGTTATTGAACTTAAAAAGTGAATAAAAAACACATATTTATGAAATTTTATTTGATAACGGGATTGATTGTTTTAGTTCGAAATCTTGTCACAAATTTTAGCTATTTAAAATTGTTGTCTCATTATTGAAAAACATTATTATTATTATTATTATTATTATTTTCATAACCAAATTTTTGAATTTTCAAAAAAAAATTAATAAAATATAAAAGAAATAACAAAATAAATGAATGAATAAAAAAATAATTTGAGAATTGGGTTAAGACAACACAAATTGAAAGTTTGAGGATTAATAAGGATGAAATTATAAATTTGGAAGTTAATTTGGTCAAAAAGTGGACAAATTAATAAGTTTGGAGACTTAATTAAACTTTGATTTAATTAATTAATGCAATCAAGGGCTTAATTGAAGAAATACCAATATTTGGGGTTAATTTGGGTTGCAATTGCAAGAAATTAAAGTATAAGGACTAAATTTAATATGCAGTGATACTATAGGGGGTTTAATTGATGTTTTGCAGGGGTAATTGTGAAAGAATTAAAAGTTGAAGAGTCAATTATGAACTAAATTGATTACATTGGAAAGAAAGTACTGTTTTGTAAATGACGCTGAAATTTAGGGGTTCAATTGCAATTTGATCAAGGAGTAAAATTAAAAAAAAGAAGAAGAGATTTTCCACGATTAGGGAGCCAATCGTTAAATGTCAGAAGTTCAGGGGCTACCGTTTTCAACGCACACTATTCATCATCTTTTCATCACCCACACGATGAATCTCAAAGTGAACGTGGGGGGGGTGGGGGAGGGACAGGAGACCATAGACACTGGAACAACACAGGGGAAGCACAGGCAGAGAGGACGAACTGAGAGGGGGGGACAACACAGGGGGAGCATACAACACGGACGAACAGAGGAAACCAGGGGAGAAGGAAGACCGAGGGAGCGAAGGTAATACAGACAGACCAGAGGAGAAAATCACAAGGAACGAACAGACAGAAAGACGAAGAAGAAGAGGCACAGAACAGAAGGCGAGAGAACAGGACGAACAACACAAGAATACCAGGAGACAAATACAGAGAAAGTACAGGCGACCCGAGAAAGTGAAAGACGAGAAGAAGCAGAAGAGAGAGTTTCTTTTCGGCAAGCAACCTCACGCCTTCATCGCCATCATCCTCGACTTGCAGCGACCAGGTAAGTTCTTCATTTCCCTCTCCTTTACAATTATAATTGCATAGGTACTGTTCATATGCAGTTTTAATTCACTCTGGCGACTTCAGCAATTATAATCCTGTGGCTGGGTGTGCACGCGTGCCTTATCCTTTTATTTTCACCCTCAATGTTCTTAAAAATCTTTTTTGACACTACATGGAAAAAATAATATAAACTTGAAATAAAAAAACAATATAAACTTGAATTGTAAAATTATAAAATTATAACTAAATTTTTTTAAAATAATTATATATTGACAATTCTAGTCATGAAATTAAATTATATTAAAATTTGATAAAGCAAGTCAACAATATTATAATCAATGAGTAATCTAAATAAAATAAAAGAGATAAATAGTAAGAATCAATAAATTAATGACATAGAGAAATAAAAAGTTTTATAATAAAACTTCTCAATACATGAATGATAGGAAGTATACATGAATCTGGTAATAACTTGGTTGTTCCCATCTCAATAAGTTCTAATGGACCCCTTACGGGTTACAAGCTAATGAACTTAAAGTAATAATTAACTAATATAAATTTAATAATAAAATAAATTCCTAAACAATGTTTAATGCACTAGAAAAAAAATTCAAATTCAAAATAATTATTCAAAATAAAATAAAATAAAATAATAAAAAAGTTTTCATGTTAAAATTTCTCTATGTATTCGTGAATCTCTAATTTTTTCATATATCTTGGTAGATTTGAGTTATGATTTCAAATATGTCGTTCTCTCTCGTGTTGATGAATTACTGGGCGTACGATATATGGTTGAAAATCTTTAGATGTCTAGTTTCCAACCCAACTTTAATTGTAGCAAAATTCCACTAGTAACATTAGATATGTCTCAAACAGTACATAAAGGTCTAGCTTGACATATTTGACAAGATTCATCTATTAACTTTAATCCTCTAAAATATTATGTTCTCAAACTCCATTTGACTGGAAAATTTATCACAATATATTTTCATGTGTCTAATATTTCCCTGTAAAATTTTAGCTCTATCCAATATACATTGTGAAAGATATGTTCAATCTCGCAAAATTGATCAGTAGACATTTTTAGACCAAATTTGAATCTGACTTGGTTCATATCACAAATTTAGTAAACTCGTAAAATCAGACTGGGTTTACCGAGTTTACTGATTTTACCATTTTTGCACGAGTTAAGTCTGACTTTGCAAGTTAGATACATGTTGACTCATGTTACCTTGTGATTTTAAAAATAATGTTCACCCTTCTTTATTTTGATATCTAGTTAAACAATTTTTTTCTGATATCAGAAAATTTCAAAAAAAATTATGGATTTTTTTGAATTTATTTATAGGTTCCTTGCATTTTTTAGGTATTTCACTGTATTATTGATCTGTGAATTTTTATTGTAAAATATAAATCCGTTATATGATATATTTTTTAAAATTTTTTAAAGGTCTTCACGTTATGGGTGCGATAATTATTATTATTATTATTGAAAATGATGATGATTCTATGATATTAATTACTAATTAATAACTATCCAATTGGGTAAATTGATTATTCCATACTAAATAAAAATTTTATCTTTGTTTTTCTCGACAAATATGTGACCTATATAAACCTACGACAAATAATATCGATTGATGGTAAGCTTTCATGTCTAATTATATCATATATAGGTTTTGAAGAGGTAGGGTGAATGCTGCTGCAAATGTTACCGTTACTACTAGCGTCGATAACTACACGGGACTTTCTTGCTTTACTCAAAGCATCCTCTTCTCCTTTGTTTCTCTCATCACATGCTCTCTTTTGTGAGATGCCAAGGAAGTAGGAACAATGCATATACCCTTTCTGCTTATAATTATTAACTAGTCCAAGTTTGGTACTTTCTCATAAATATCATCTTGAGCTCGTCGTAACTAATTCTATTTTATTAATATCTTCAAAGTAAGAAATTCTAAAATACATATGATCATTTTGATAAGTTTTAACTTAAAAGAACAATAATTCTTAAAAAAACATGTTTTTGTAACAAAAAAAAGAAAGAAACACATTAATTTTTTTAAAAAAGAGTTTTGATTAGATACATTGTTCACTCTTTATTTCAAATCAATACAATTTTTCTAATTTCTATGTTAGTTCTCTTTATTTTTTATCCAATAAACTTTATTGATAATAGAAAAAATATGCTTTTCAAATTAAAAAAATTAATATGGAAAGAGAATTTTAACTAAAAATATATATTTTTCCCAAGAATTCAAATAACTATCTTTATTACGAAAATATATTTTTAGTTACCCGTAATGTAACTTTATAGCTTACGGTATAAGCTAGTGCTTGGGATTGTAATGTAAACAAGAAACTAAATTGTAATGTACTAAAAGAGAATTCATTTTTATCTTCATACAAGTAAATAAAAAATAAAAAAAACAACCATGTTATTAGGTTAAATATTTACACTTGCATTTATTTTTATTTTTTACAAAAAACAAAACCCAACTGTTTCAGCCTTTAATTAGCTTGAACAAATATTCTTTATGTGATTTATTAATTCAAATATTTTTAATTCATTTTTTTAAAATAAAAATATCATTTTTTTCAATTTCCAATTTAAAAATTTCATGCTATCAAAACACATGTACACATGCTATCAAAATTTTTTTTATTTTAAATTTATTTTAAAAACAAACAATACCAACATCTCAATAAAAAAAACATGAGAGACTATAAAATTAATACATTAAAAATTAAACGCGTTTGAAATACTTTTAAAAACTTAATTTTTTTAAATGATATTAAAAATGATAAAAACAATGTAAATATATTAAAAATATATTTTTTTGAATTTTTGTTATTTTTTTCTTATTTTTGATTTTTTCTAAACATTTATCAAAAATATTGTTTAAAAATTAAGTAGCAATATCTATCATACTTAAGTAAATATGTTTATTTTTTTTAAAAAAATTATCATAAAGAATGTGAGATGCAATGCTTCTATCATAGATATGAATAAACCTCACTTGTCTACGTAAAGTTTTTTAAGGGTAATAAAAAAAACATTAATTAATTTTTATTCTTAATTCTCATGTGTAAAGTAAAGCATAACTTCCTAGCAAGGTAAAGGATTTCGCAACACAAAAGTGAAAAGGAAAGGAGATGTTATTATTTTTGCACTTTTGTTTATATTTTTATAAAAGGAAATATTGATACTTTGACCTGCTAGGAAGTTATGCTACACCCTTAAATAAAACAACATTTCAATGTATATAACATTTCATTGCACATAAAATATTGTGCACAAATTCATAAAATGCTATATATTTAGGGAATGAAATTAAAAAATTCGATAACAATTTTTTTAAAAATTCTTTATTTTTTATTTGTGACCAACAAATCATTCCAAAACAATGAATATTTTTTAAAAAAATAAAACTGGATTTTATTTGATAGAAAATTTGGGATCAGTTGTAAATCTTGTTCACAAATCTTAGCAAAATTTTTAAAATATTTTTTATTATTGAAAAGTTTTATTATTATTATTATTATTATTATTATTATTATTATTTATGAAAATTAATTATTTTTTTAAAAAAATGATGATTACTATGATATTAATTATTAATAACTATCTAATTATAAAAATTAATTATTCCATACTAAATAGAATTTTTATCATTTACCAATATATGACCTATATATATATATTATTAATGTTTTTTTTTTAAAAAAAATGTTTCAAACTTGCATTTGAAAGGTGGTCACAATGTTTTTTTAATACAAAATATTTGTTCTAATGCAAATGGGTTACAAAGAAATTAGATTTTTGTGAACAATTTTTTAGTCTCATATCTTGTTTGAGACCTGTTCGAACTATACGTGATCGACAATTTTATTTAGTATATGCTATATTAATTAATTTTTTATTAATTGATTTATTAATCAAATTAATTAATCTAGAATACTATAATGTTAAGATTATAAAAATGTATTTTTTGATTAATTTAGATATGTTAAACTCTATAATGTTTACGTAAATCTGTTTTCTTAGCTTATTATAAAAGATGCTAGAGAAGCAATGCTTCTATCATACCCTGTTTTTTTATGTTGTCTATACTCTTAACTTGACAAATGCTCAATATGAATAACCACACTTGTCTTCCTAATAGTTTTTAAAGGACAATAAAATTTTTCAAAAATACTTTCATTGTTAATTTGCTTGTGTAAAGCATAACTTCCTAGCAAGGTAAAGGATTTTGCATCACAAAAAAGAAAAGGAAAGGAAATATGATTATGTTAGCTCTCTTTTTTTAATCTTTTCTTTTCTTTTCTATAAATAAAGAATATCGATACTTTGACACTCATATATATCTAAGTATCTCATCTCGGGCCTGCTTTTTTTATTAGCCGCAGCCACAATGCCAAACAACATCTAAAACAACATTTTATTGTATATGTTATGCATAGATTCGTAAAACTCTATTCAGTGAAGTGAATGAAACTAAAAAATTGGGTCACATTTTTTAAAAAAAATTCTTTATTTTCTATTTGTGATTAGCAAATCATTCCAAAAAATTATTATATTTGAAAAAAAAAATTCAACAGAATTTTATTTGATAGGAAATCTAGTACTGGTTGTTTTGGTTGTAATTAATGTTCCCAAATTTTAGCTAAAATTTTTGTTTCATTATTGAAAATTATGATTATTATTGTTGTTAATGTTTTTTTAATAATAATTATTTAAAAAAAATTATGATGATCACTATGATATTAGTTAGCAATAACTATCAAATTAGAAAAATTAATTATTCCATACAAAATAGGAATTTTATCAATATTTTGGGACCAAAAAGCGACTATATATATTATTAATTTTTGCACAACCATTTTAAATTTGCATTTGAAAATGGTCACAAGATTTTTAAATAATGAAATATTTGTGCTGATGGAAATGGGTTACAAAGAAATCAGATTTTTGTGAATATGTTTTTAACAGCTCTAACTCTTTTTAACATTTTTTTTTAATAGCAGTAACTTTTTAATTTCCTAACAACTCTTTTATTTTTTATCTATTGTAATAATTTTTTAATTTATTTTCTACCTATCTATTACATGTTTTTTTTTTTATAATCATCGAGAGTATATTGAGAAGGCCATAGAGCGAATAGCCAAAGAGAAATACAAGAGATAAAAAAAAAAAAAAAACTGATCTACTACAGCAAACAACAAGAAGACTACCTAAGATTTCTTATTACACCATAATTTGATGCCATTAGAAGATCTTAAGAGGTCATTTCCTATATAATTGAAGTTTGAATCTTGAGAATGCAACCAAATAGCAACCCGATGAAAGATGATGGAGAAACAATCAAACAAGTTTATAGTTCCCTGCTCAAAAACAATTTTGTTCCTCAGCAACCATATACCCCAAATAGTACTACTTGAAATTAATCTCCAAGCTGATCTTTGGAATTTGCCATGTACCATTTCGGGCCACTGCAGAAGCAGCAAGTCAATTGTTCTCGGTAAACAACATTGGATACCCCACCAATCCAAAACTTTCATCCAAACACTCCTAGAAAAGTTACAATATATAAAAAGATGCTATGAGGTTTCCAAATTTGAGCTGCAAAAGACACATGAAGCTTGTGTGGCAGACAAAACAGTCCGTTGATGGAGAAAAGCTCTTGTACTAACTTTGTCCTGTACTGCCAACCAGAGAAACACCTGAACTTTTGGAGGGGCCCCTTTAATCCAAACATTGGCTTCGAAGACTCTATCAGTTGCAGAGGAAGTATTGTCAATTAGGGTGCAACATGATTTAACTGAGAAGCTTCCATCAGAATTGCATGACCATATAAGTTTGTCATCTTTTCCTTGTCGAATTATCGTTGGCTCCAGCATTGAGAGCAAATGATGGTATTGTTGCTCTTCATAAGATAAGAGCTTCCTACGCCAAACCAAATTCCATCGCCATTGATCATTCACCCATTGACCCATCTCATTAACCAAACCATTCCGAAAAGTAGAAATTTGGTAAAGCTTAGGGAAAATGCTACGTAAAGCATTTGATCCTATCCACACGTCAGACCAGAAAAGGATGGAGGATCCATCTCCAATCTTGAATTTAATGTTTTCACGCAATACTAAGCCGATGACACTGTTTGGATCCAAGATTGACAAAACGTCTTTCCAAAATGGGGAAATATGACCATGCAATTCTGGGATTCCATTCTCGAAAGTTGGGGAGTAAAAATGGGTTGTTACATGTTAGTAGCCTAATATACCATCTACTCTTACAATCAAAAATTGCAAAAAATAAAAATAAATTATAGTATTATTATTTTGTATTTGCAAGGTTTGTCGGTATTTCATTTTTATCATTATTGTTGTTTCTGTACCCTCGTCTTTAGAGGAAAAAGTTGGATCTTGGAAGATAGTCTTGTGATGAGAAAATATCTTTAAAAATAGTGTCTATATACACTCCAAGTTATAGCTTGTTTATGTTCATTGTATTTAATTTTACAACATACCTACCCCCCACCCCTCTCTCTCTCTCTCTCTCTCTCTCTCTATATATATATATATATATATATATATATATATATATATTATAGTGATATAATAAATATATTATATATAGGATATGCAATGCTTCTATCATATGAATAAACCTCACTTGTCTACGTAATTGTTTTTTAAGGACAATAAAAAAATTAAATTTTTTTTTATTATTCATTCCCTTGTGTAAAGCATAACTTCCTAGCAAAGTAAAGGATTTCACATTACAAAAGTGAAAAGGAAAAGAGATGTGATTATTTTTGCACTTTTGTTTATTCTTTTATAAGAGAAAATATTGATACTTTTACTTTCTAGGAAGTTATGCTACTACATCAATATTTGTCAGACTTAAGAAGTTTATAAAACAACATTTCAATGTATATAATAACATTTTATTATACATAAAATATTATGGATGAAAATGATGAAATCATTGTAAAAGATTATGATGGAAATGAAGACAAGTTAATTAATAAACAAGAAGAAAATTCTGATTAATTTGCACAACATGAATATGTAATGTCATAAATTATAAAGTAACATTTATGAATGAAACTCGCTTCAATATAATGACAATGATTTTAATTTATTGTTGAATGACAAGGAAATATTTGTTTTATTATTATGATGTGAGCTATTATTATTGTGTTGTGTGTGCACTTGTGAATTTAAGTATTTGTAAGATGAATAAATAGAGAATACATATATAATTTGGCATCAGACATTATTTTATAATGATGAAAATACTGACATAATGTACATTACACACGGGTATACCGACAAAATGTATTTGTTGGTATATTCTAGTGACGATGGAAAATGTTTCCCTTCTCCCTGTCACTATTCATGGTGTCCATTACATACGGGTATACTAACAAAATGTGTCCGTCATTATATTCTAGTGACGATAAAAATTCCAATACGCTGATAATCACTGCTCCTAGTAATTGTTGACTATTTACTTTTTTTTTTCTAACGGAATCATCGACTGACTTAAAAGTCATTGTTAATATTTGGAGAGGTTTCTAAGAATTTTCATAAAAATATTAATATTTAATAGTTTGCTAGTAATTTCATTGGTAAATCTAAATTAAAACGACTAGAATCAGAACAAATGAAATATCATCTTCTTCTATCTTCTTCTCAACTAACAATTGTCTTCTCTCTCTTTCCTTCTCAGCCGAAATCAAGCATTCTCTTCTCTTATCATCCTCAGGTATGTTGTCTTTATTTTTTTGGGTTTATTAACAATTTATTTTCTTTTTGTTTTTTAATTCTTAGCTGGAATTAAGTATGCCATTAAGGAAATAATTTTTCATTCATTTTTTTTTTGTGTGTGTATGTGTGTTTTTTGTTTTTTGCATTATTTTGGTTTTTTTGTCATTATTTTTGTTTAACTTTGTGTTCTTAATAATTTTTTGAATTAATACCTAAGTTGAATTTTAGTTGTTATTGAAATAATTTTTGCATTATTTTGTTGAATTTTAATAATTTTATATATGAATTAATACCTATGTTGCATAATTTCCCAGCAAGGCAGAGAAAATTGCAACAAAAAGTGAAAAGAAACGAAATATGATTGTGCTAAAGCATATCTTACTTCAAAATAATGTATCCCAGAAGACTTATATCACAATGGTTTCCTCTCCATATTTTTTTTATTTCCATCTGTACTCGTCTATTATTTCCTAAGCATGTAATTTAACTTCTTAAGAAATCATCTATTATTTGAAAATATTAAATAACCATTTCAACTTAAAAATTTAAATTTATTTTGATACTTTGTTTTATATTTTTTGAACATATAAAAATTTAAATCATTAGGTGAAACTTCTAGAATCATTTTTATTCTATTCTCTCACATAACTCAGACAGCTTCCTCTGCTTTATTTATTTATTTTTTCATATTGATGAATTAGTATAAATAGGCTTACAAGCCTAGCTGGTAAATGGAACTAGCCAAAATAGTTACTTCTATCAACAACCATATTCAACAAACAAACAGTCATACGTACAAGATGAATTCCTCTGATCAACAAATGAATAGCATCACTTACATGGAACCAGAATTGTACAAAGCTGCAGAAGCAGGCAACATCAACCCATTTACGGATCTTCCAACTTCTCTCAATGAGCTATTGACTCCAAAAAAAAACACAATTCTTCATGTTCACTTAGAAAAACAACGTAGAGGATCGAAATCCACTGATTTTGTTGGCCAAATTATTGATATGTGTCCACCACTATTATTGCAGGCCAATAAGAAACGTGAAATCCCACTCCATTTTGCGGCAAGATATGGGCGTTCCAACGTGGTAAGAGTCCTCATTGACCGTGCAAAAGCTCGACCTACTGATCTAGAGAGCGGAGTAACAGAAGCAAAAAAGATGTTGAGGATGGCCAATGAAGAGCAAGATACAGCGTTGCATGTGGCAGCTCGAAATATCCAAGCCCAAGTGGTGGAAATATTGACTAAAGAGGACCCTGAGTTTTCATATTCCACCAATGTTCATGGAGAAACTCCACTTTATATTGCTGCCAATATGAGGTTTGTGAACATTTTTTTTAGTCTCAAACAGAGTTTGATACCGATTCGATACTATATGTGACCAACATCTTTTTTTTTCTTTTAATATATACTAGATTAATCAATTTTTTACTAATCTATTTATTAATCCAGAATACTATCGTTTTAAGATTATATAAATGTAATTGTTGCATGATTAATTTTAATTTGCTCAGCTTTATAATGTTTAAGTAAATCTGTTTTTAGCTATTTGGTTGCATTCTCAAGATTCAAACTTCAATTATACAGAAAATGACCTCTTAAGATTTTCTGATGGCATCAAATTATGGTGTAATAAGAAATCTTAGGTAGTCTTCTTGTTGTTTGCTATAGTAAATCAGTTTTTTTTTTTTTATCTCTTGTATTTCTCTTTGGCTATTCGCTTTATGGCCTTTTCAATATACTCTCGATGATTATAAAAAAAAAAAGTAAATCTGTTTTTAAAATTATCATAAAAGATAATAGAAAAGCAATGCTTCTATAATAATAATAATAGGATTTTACCTGCTTATTTTTATTTATTGGACTTAAAATGTTAATAAAAATCACATATATCTAATTATGATTATATTGCTGCCGATGTAAGGTTTAATTGGAGGTTTAAAAGAAATGAAGAAAATAGAAAAAAAGTGATCGACGAAATCTTAAGTAATTGCAAGTCAGTGGAATATTGGGGTTCTAATGGCAGAACCGCACTACACGCGGCAGCCATGCATGGTGATCATGGTAAGATTTTATTCTGAACTGTAAAGCTTTGAATTCATAAATGATTATATTTTCACTTTATTGAAAATATACTAATGACCTCTCTTGACACGATTGTTTGATTTTAATTTAGCAGTCGGCCAAACAATTCTATAGCGGATGGTTTAACTAAGCAAAATTCAGCAGTCAGATAGACAATGATAAAATGACACAACACCGTCTAATTACACTTTGTCATAGGATTAATAGAATGTTCCTCTGTTTGCCATTTTATTGTACTTTGTCTTTATAATCTAATACCAAATTTAAAGTGTTTCTAAATTTTTATTCAACACAAACAAATCCTGATGTAACTTATAATTTTTAAGTAGTCCCTACATAATTTAAGGTTTTTTTTTTAAAAAAAAACTAAATTCGTTTTTAATTCAAGAAAAACCCTTATCTGTTTAGTACACAATATATTGTATTTTTTAGGTTTTAGTTTCTTTTAATTTAAAATCATTTATTTTATGTTTTTTTTTAAATCTTATTTTAAACTTTAGGATATTGTTCTTTTCATTTATTGTTCATTTGTCAAATTCTTCGTTTACTCTATCACATTTATTTGATATAGAAGTTAATAAAGGAAAAAAAAACAAAAATATTCATTGTATGTTTGTTAAATTAAAGGTTAAATTGTATTTATTACTTATATAATTCATTGGAAGATACAAGGGAAAGAAAATACATAATAAGAAGACAATGAATTTCCTAGTCTATTTAATTAAGGACTTATTTGCATGATCATAAGATTTTAGGACCAAAATGTTCTTATATACGTTTGGATTCCACGTTAAAATGATAATTTAAAGGATCATAATAATATTGAACTTTATTCTTGTTGTTTATAGTTTTTCTTAAAAACTTTGGTCATCTAGTTTAAATGAAGTTGGAGCTGTTGACATTTCAATATTATTATTTTAAATATGACCAAATAATAAGAAACAAAAAAAAAATATGATGCATAAACAATATTGAATAGCGACTATAAGAACCAAAGAACGTACGTAGAAAGCAAGAAAGGGCATTTATAATCCAATTAAAGAGAGAAAAATGCCAAATTAAATATTAACTTATCACTAAATTAGTAGCGTAGATTACACATTAACCATAATATTATTCATATATTTCCTAATATGTACCATATTTTTTTTATGGTTTATTGCAGAGACAGCAAGAAAGATATTAAAAAAAAACGCGAGTTTGACGAGAAGAACAGACGATGACGGGTGGTCCCCACTTCACTACGCTGCCTTTTTCCCTTTTTTACCTCTGAAAACAGTAAAAGTACTACTAGAACATGATGTGTCCGCAGCCTACATTGTTGATTCAGAGAAGAGAACAGCCCTTCACTTGGCCGCTGTTCGAGGCAAAGTGGTAACAGTGCGAGCGATTATGTTCACTTGTCCAGATTGTTGTGAACTAGTGGATAGCAGAGGTTGGAATGTCCTTCACTTTTCTGCCACAACTATAACAGGACGACTTGCAGTTTTCTATGATACCTCTCGACCGATTCCTAAATTTGACGTGCTTATATACGAGAAGGATAACGATGGAAACACACCATTGCATCTATTTGCTGCTTTCGGCAGTTATCCCCAGAAGTTTTTGAGTAGTGATTGGAGACATGCGTACAAGAAGATGTGTGGCCTTAACAAGCAAAACCTCAGCGTTGATGACATCTTGGGACGAAATTTTCCTGAAGAAAAGGTAATTCCCTCGATTTGACTTTCTACGTGTCTTTAGATAGCACATCAATCAAACATAAATTCACTTGGTTTGTCTCCCTTTTTTAAAAATAAAATAAAAATAGAATAGAAATCCTTTTGGCAATATTACAAAATCAAACCTTCAACTTCAACACTTTTTTTTAATTGATTAACACTATTTGCTTTGTCCCCTAAACTGATGTTGGTTTCTTTATTTGTTTGTTTTAGGGTGTGTTTAATATTGTAATATAAAAAAAATTTTATTTAAAAATATATCAAAATAATTTTTTATTTTTAAGCATAAAAAATATTAAAACACGCTAAAAAAATTAATTTGATTTTTTCCCAAGCCCTCGTAGCAACAAAAACAATATGTTGCTAGCTAAAAGAAACAAAATTACTTGATTTCAAACTCGCTGGTTATGATAGCAAACAAAGGTTGAGAGTCTACAGATGATATAGGAAAAGAAAGATTCGTTTAATTTGACAGCCGAAACTTGTTGCAGAAAAAAATTTTGGAATCATTGAAAGATATACGAAGTGGACCGCTTCAACGGCCCATAGCTATGATGAAAGAAGAGGACCTCTCTATTACTGAGAGAGGAATCGAGGCCCATATAGTTGTAGCGGCACTCGTAGCAACAATAACATTTGCAGCTGCTATCACCATGCCTGGCGGTTACAAGAACGAACAAGGCACTGCAGTTCTTATTAAAAATGCTGCTTTTGCAGTCTTTGTTATATCAGATGCAATAGCAATGGTTCTCTCAACTTCTGCTCTCTTCATGCACTTTTATTGGGCACTGCTTGGAAAAATAGGTCAAGTAGAGGAGGATATAAAAGAATACTTCTCTGATCGGACAACTGATTTAACCATATCGGCCATCCCAGCAATGGTCATCGCATTCATAACAGGAAGTTATGCAGTGCTAGCTCCATCATTATGGCTTGCAATCACGACTTGTTTCATTGGTGTAGCCTTCTTCTTCTTTGCGTCCAAGGCATACATAGCTGGCATACGCATAGCTGGCATACGCATAGCTGGCATACGCATCATTTTAAAATATTGAAAATAAACACTTCACAGCAGACTTTAAAAGAGTCTGATATTGAAGAAGATTGATTCTGACTTAGCTCGTGTTATAAACTATCTTCTCGTCATCTTCTTGATGGCATCAGCTGTAACGTTGGTTTTATTTCACGAGTACAATGATCGAAAAATTCAATTTTGGCACTTGGGAAATGGTAACACCTTCAATATAGAGATCATAGAATGACGGCTCACAAGTTTACCATTGATTCTAGATGAATGGCACTGAGCCATAATTTTCGAAGGACTTGAATTTCTAATATATATATTGATTATAATTTCCATTAATTGCTGAATGGTAATTCGGACTTCAATTTCTACACATTGCAACTTCATTCACCTTCCCTACTTTTTGTTTAACCGAAATCATTCTCATGAAATGCAAAACATTCTTTTACGAGAACAAAAAAAAAAAAAGTAACAAAGGAAAATTTTACGACAGGCACAAGAAAAACCATAATAAAAAAAAGGAGGAAAATGGATATATAAAACAGCAGAACATAAACATTTTGAGAAATTAATGAATTAATGATGTAGTGCTATGATTTAACTCCGATCTAGTGGGTTATGAAGGAAATGAAGCTGATGACAACACCCAATGTCTGACTTTTTCAGACCCTAATTCCACTGACAAGGTGTAAAGAGTGGTAGTTAAAACTCAATTTGAACAACAGAGATTAAAAAATAAAAAAAATCAATTCACTTTTATGTTTAGTGTGTTTTAAGACTAAATAATTTATTTTATTTTGTATTTGGTTAACATCAGCCAAAGACATGAGTAAAAAACAATTAGTGGAAGAATTGATCTAACTTGATCCGGTCAAAAATTCAATTTGACCTACAATTAAGTTTACCCAAGATAAAACACAAATAAAAAACTTATGACTTTTTTTTTATCAAAACAAGATTGTTTTAATTTATTTTTAATTTAGATCAACTTAGATTGATCCTCCTCCTAACTCATGACTAGGTCTTATCTTATATCAACTCTTGGATAATATTTTAAAATAATTATAACAACTATATTTATTTATATATTGACTTGGATGAACCTTTCTAACATATAATCAAAATCTTGCCTTGGATCATTATTTATATTAAGTTTTAAATTATAAAAATAATTATTTTTATTTTTATATTCATCCAAATTAACAATCAACATGATGTATTACTCAAACCTTATATCGAGTCAACTGTTATTTAAGTTTTAAAATTATAATAATAATTATTTTTATTTTTATATTAATACTAATCAACCTGGTTAAATCTATTAATATCATCGTAATGTAGCTTCCACCAAGTAGGTTCTCCCTGATAAACAGGGACATGGCTCCACTACACCTTAAACAAATTGGATTGTATCATCTTAGGCAATCTTACATTAGAGTTTTGCTCAAACCAAAAATTACCATAGCCAAGTCTCAAAAACCTTAAACCTCCTACATATTTCTTAACATTAAAAATAGATATACAAGGAATTCATGAACGGATGCAATGTAATAAATTCAAACTATTTTGTATCTATAAATTAAATGGCTCGGAGTTATAACAGCTCTATCAATCAAGAATTTTCAGTAGCAGAACTGGCATTAAAGCTGTATATTAATCATCACTACCAAAAATTTCTGAAAAAAAGCATAACTTTAATCACAGAACAAACAGAACCCAAGATCAATCAATAAAAAGAAAACTTGATGAATCCAATCAAAACTTGATTTATCTCTTTGCTTCATTGATTTCTCTCAGGAAAAGCGATAAATCCAATATAATAATCGCCAACAAATTCAATAACATAAAACAATCAAAGCTTGATGAATTCGAAAGGATTTTTTAGAGGCAAAACCACTGACACAAAGGGCATAAGCCCCCACGTGAACACCACCAAAAAGACTCAATTTTTGCCTCAGTGACTAGTTTAATTTCCACCATAGTTCTCAAAAAACAAGCTAGAGGTATAGAGAGGCAACAAAAAATCACATACCCAGATGAAAATCATGAGAAATTTTAAAAAATAAGAGATGTAGTCGTTGATTTGACACAGATAAGCCATGGAAAAGGGTACAAGAGGCTAAACTGCAACACTGAATGGCAGGATTTTTTTAGCACGAGCATTGGGGCTTTCTACTTCAGTGAATGGTAACAAGTGAAGCCTAGGAGGCATCATTCATAGAGAATTTTGTTAAAAGAAAAGTTTTTGAAAGGATTTGTGATGAAAACAGGGTTCTTGGGAGAAACAGAGGTGTTAATAAGTTATATAGAGGCGGTAAAGAGCTATAAAACCCTTGTTTTGTTATTTGAGGTGGTGTTTTGTGTGTTTTTGGAGGCGTGGAGCCTGCTAGAGGCGGTAAAGAGCTATAAAACCCTTTCTTTTCTTTTTTTCTTTTTAATTTGAGGAGGTGTTTTGGGTTACTAGGCTGCGCTTGTTTTTTACTTGTTTTTGCATTTACGATGAAATAAACATGGTAAGATATTTGTCAATAAATTATACTGTGTTTTGTACTGTGTAACTTATTAAAAATTAAGTTTCAAACAAAGTTTTTGTGTAATAGTTTTGACTTGTTTTTTAACTAAATTTTGCAAAATCTTGTTTTTGTTTGTGTTTTAAGAGCATTTTAAAAAAAAATTAATTTTTTTTCTTTGCTTTAAAATGATATATTTTTGGTGTTTTCAGATCATTTTGATGCGCTGATATCAAAAATAATTTTAAAAAAATTAAAAAATTATTATTTTGATGCATTTTAAATAAAAAACACTTTGAAAAGCAACTTCAACCACACTTCCACCAAACATTTTATATATATTTTTTGCTATATATAAACTTCAACTACAATTTTTACCAAACATGTATCTAAATCCAACTAATCACGACTAACTGTATTTTTTTAAAACTACAACCATAAAAGTTACCTCAAAAACAAACATTCTAATTGGTTTTGGTTTTAGGAATTCAAGGTATTGATATTTGGAGCTTATTTTTTATTTTTTCATCTTTAATTACTGGATAATTTTCACGAGAATAAATTTCAATTTTTTAGTCTAAAAAATCAATAACAAAATAGTCCATCTTTTTCATTCTTCCAAAAATAGGTTTATTATTTTTATCATAAAAAATATAGGGTTTAGGGCTGGATTTGGGGTCATCCATTTAGAAACCCAAAATATCATGAAAAATAAAATAAATTATTATATATTTTATCTATGTTGAAAAACAAAATTAGCTCTTTTTTCTAATTTGTTGATATAATTATTTTGGTTTTAGTGGTTATTGTTAAGATTTCTCTTGGGTATTAAAGGTAAAATAATTTTCTATTGCATAACTAATTGCACTATTAATACCATTATTTATATCCTCAAAACTATCCTCTAAACTAAAAGAAAACAACATAAGATTTTATTATGTATCAAAGTAAAATAATTTAACTTTCTCGGGACAATTTCAATTGTTAATTTTTTTCTGGTTGGCATTTTATTTTGTAAATTAAAATAGTATGTTTTGGTTTAGTGTACTATTTTGGAGTATATATCCATTGATATAATGAAAAAATGGGCTTAGAAATCTAATTTAATATTTACCATCTTCTCAAGTTTAATGCTTGTATTTTCAGGCTTTAAGATGAGGCCTTGATTTCACTTCTTAAGAAAACAAATAATGAGTTTAGAAAAATAATTAAAAAGGCCCAATAAATACATTGTCATGAAATTTAGAATATAAAAATGACTTATTAGATGCTTTAGAGTGATGCGTCTTTCCTTTAATATTATCAGTTTCTTATCAAAAAGTCCTCAAAAACCAATTAATATTCCTAGTTATTATAAATTAAGTGGCAACTCCTTATCTACTTTTACAATTCTAGTTAGGTGCAAAAGAACAATGACTTCAATGGGGATGATTTTGACCATTACAGCTAAGCTTCATGTATTTAATTTTATGATGAATGTATCTTTCCTAATTAATTTTGTTTACTTTATTTTTGCCTGGTTTTGTTTTTTTTTATTCTTTTATGCATGTTTTTTTTTTATTAGATATGGACTTATATATGTACACACACTACATAAACACTTTTATTTGCACACACATTGCTTAACGCTAGGATTGAGGAATTAGCAATGTCTCGATGGTTATTGACTTAGACAACACTTGTAAATCCACTAAATTCTCATGAAAAGTCTACTTTGTTGAGACAAATGAGTCAATAGAGCTTGGCCTTGATTCATTATTTTCTACAATGTAGGCCTTGGTTCAGCCTATTAAAAAGCGAGGGATCCTTTTGAAACCAATTAGATATTAAACTTTTATTCAAGTACTGACTAGAACCTTTTCATAGATTGTCTTCTTGTAATATCACAATGAGAAGTCTTATAAAGATAAACTTTCATGAGAAAATGAATGACAAGATAGTAACAATTCACAAATATACCTCACAAAAATCCTTATGTGCATCTCATGTGAAGACAAAGGTGATCTCAAGTGCGGATTCTCCCTAATACATATATACGAAGTACAGCTTCTTACAGACAATCAGACCAGAGATGAGTTTTGTTGGTTGTAATATTGGATTTTGGAACCGAACTATGTAGAGATGGCCAAAGACTACTGGCTTCCTGAGAAGTTTGAAACGGAAATGGGGCTGATGAAGCTCTTGACGAAGAATATACCCATTTCTTGGAGGAAATAATCATGTACATCAACAGTAGAGAGAATCTTGAACAGAAGAAAAAGAGAGTAAATATTTATATCTTCGAAGAAAACATGTTCAAGTGCCCTTCCGCCTCACAGAATTCTGATTAATTTTGATGCCAAAATCGTTTCCTTTTATGATTTGATTAATTTTTTTTTCTTTTGGGTGAAAACTGAAATACATGAAAGATTTGTATGTAAAATAATTATCTTGTTTTACTAATTTCTTTATTTTTTGTAATTAGGTTTTGTTCTAATTCCGATTCATAAATGTTTTTCTACAAATGCGCTTATGGTTTTTTAAGAAAAACAATGAAAATAAAAATAAAAATATATTAACTTGTAAATTTTCACTAAATATATTCTTGTTAGTACTCACAAAATTAAATAAATTCAATTAGAAAAAATTCTAAAATATAATTTATATTTTTTTTTGACTAATAACTGGTATAACAATCAAACACTAAATCGAATTAAAATAAAATAAAATCAGTGACATCACTTCTTCATGAGAGAATAAAAAGAACAGGATCCGATGGAATCGCTATATATCATGTGAAGCTTACAATTTCCACCACCGGTTCCAACGGTCAAGTGACATTAGTTAATCATACTCTTTTAAGCATATTAATTGTAAACTTGCTTTACACTTCTATATTATGTAATTATTTATTTTTGTCAATATTTATTAATACCAGGCTGCAAAGTCAATGCTCATAGGGGAGAATGATTAGCTATTTGCATGCCCTTGCATTATGAATTTGTCTATGACGACGTCCTCTTTAACATGGTAGAGTCTAATTTTCTTAGATAATTGATTAATTCTCGTTGGTCTTTCCTTCAAGATCCAACATCCCATTTGCAAAGTAATTATATGAAAAGAAAGTCGGTCCAATATTAAATTATATAATAAGTTACAAGTCCAATCATTCCCATTATTTTATCAAATTACATGTTCTATTTATAGAGAGCATATAG
>Ga0325405_1000760_pt1 | contig 31549 bp, 21 predicted proteins | sample PopdelMetagenome_21_FD_205663 | JGI IMG/M metagenome (GOLD analysis project Ga0325405, IMG submission 205663) | Populus deltoides microbial communities from Bellville, Georgia, United States - Xylem-Control-R2 | ecosystem: Host-associated > Plants > Phyllosphere > Stem > Wood/Secondary xylem... | reverse complement strand
TAGTCAATCACATGAATCTTTTTTTCATGGTAAATTTTATGCAGTCCCTTTCCGCGATAAATTGTTTCTGTGTAGTCAATAATTGTTATGTCTTCCTTACCTCGGATTGATTATGAACTTTTTTATTGCTTATTTTCACCCCTAGTTTATATTTCTCAAAAATAATAAAAAAGTGTCTTGGAATATATCATAAAACAAGAAAATCCAAAAAAATATTTTAAAGTTGATTGGACAAAATTTCCCAAATATTAGTTGGATAGGGTAAATTTTCTCAAGGGCGTAATTTAATACAAATTGGTTATAATTGGAGGAATTAAAGCACTAATGCCCAAAATTATCAATTTGGAATAATTTTAGAGGTGTATTAAATCAAGGGCTTAATTGAATAAGTTTTTAATTTTATATAACTTTGACTTCAATTGCAAAGATTTTAAAATTCAGGGACCACTTTGAAAAACAAAGAAATTGAAGGGTAAATTTTATAACTGCGAGGGAGTCAATTAAAATATTTTAATTATTTGGTTTGGATTTCAGGCTTGATATTGAACAATCAAAACTTTGAGGGTGTTACTTTTGAAAACACGCTAACATTTAGGGACTATTTTAAAACGTTTCCATGCCAAGTGATGTTGTTTGGAGCCTCGTACACGAGCAACGCTTTGGCTCTTTTCTTCTTCCCTACGAACATTTGTAACTCTAGCCCCTAAATTTCAAAACCCTAGATTCGCCTGTCTCCATCGTAGCCTCGTCATTTCTCTTAATTTGGGCATCATAGGGTTTGATTTAAGTGTTGCCCCCTCATAATCTTGGCGTCGTTTGTCCCCTCATACTTTGTGTTTTATCTGTTTCTTCAACGACTTTAACACTATGAGAGAGGGTTTTACATTCTCGTTCACAGCTTGGTTGTCCTTTAATTTGTTTGCATGTGCTTATTAGTGAGGATTGAAGGGCTCTAATTTGAGGGTTCATAATATTTTAAGAATATATGTCTAAGTCAGTCTTCTTCCTGCTATAAAAAGGCTCTGCTTTTTAGGGTATGAGGCATATTTTTAAGAGTATTGGTGATAGTCTAAGAGTGATATAGAGGTTTTAGGAATTCTGGAGAGGAAATAAATGGTTTAGAGAGAAAATCTAAAAAAACTGTGAGCTTGAGAGACTAAGGTTTTAGGTTCCTCGGAACTGGGGTAAGCTAGAGCGAGGTCCATTTTAGCATTTGAGTATGAAGTCTAGGATTAGTGGAAACCCTAAGTGTTCACTCGTTTGTCCAGTCAACTTCCAACCTTTCATCTTAGGTATATTTACGCCTTTCTGTTTATATATTTTCCTTCTATTTTCAAGCTTAAATAATTGTAAATGAAAGTTTATGGCAGTGTGTCTTATTAATGTCTGTTAAAACTAACTATATTATATACTAATGGCCTGTGAATGGCAAAACTTACCCTTGGTGAGCCAAATCTTTAGAAATTATATACTGACTTATTAGACCTAAAAGTGGCCAGCTGCTCATTGACAGTCCAATATTATTTACTACCACTTTAAATGGGTATGGATGTTTTATATTGAGTAGCTTTTATAGTGGGAAGAAGGTGAATGCTAGAATGCGTATGAGCTAGGGACTCCTTTGTTGAGTTTGTAATTTGCCATTCATATGATAATTTCTTTTTGAGGGTATAAGGTCAGCCCTGAGCCAACTAAATTAGGTCTTATTTTAAATTTCTCCAGTTCAAGTGTTAAACTGTTTTCTATCCGAAATGTTTTCATTGCATTTGGCTGAAACCCAAGTTTAGTTCCCATCTTGTATTGTTAACGTGTTCTTGACCATCTGTGCATTACATTATGTCATTGCTTTGGAATCTGAAACTTGTAAAAAAAAAAGAAAAAAATAACTGAAGCTGTTGGTCATCCTTTGGTTTTTAAACAAAAACAATATTCTTAATTGTTTTGTCATGTACATTGGACCTTGGATCAAGTCTACCAGGTCTCTTGGGTTTCAACCCACATAAAAAAAAAAAAAAAAACCCATTGAATTGACATTTTAATTTTTTCAAAATCAATTCCTTTTTTAAAAAAAAAAAAAAAAACAAGAAGAAGATATTCAAAATGTTTTGTTATTCTTTTTTAGTGTTTGATTTTTATTTTTTTTTTTACTTTAAGCTGAAATCAAGAAAGATAAAAGATGAAAATAAAAAACACAAATTTTATCCGATATGTTTGGCAAAATCAAGAAACTAAATAATATATATATATATATATATATATATATATATAATCATCTTAGTTTAAAATAATAAGAGAAAAATATACTTTTTTTAAGAAACAAAACCCTAGCCAAAACTAAAAAAAAAAAAAAATCAAAAAACAACACAAATTGAAGATTAAAGGGATATAACCTGATCATAGCATGCGCTCTAACACCAATTATGCGGACACCTCCCAAAATATTCTGAAATCATATTTGAATTTTGTAATTTGACCTCACAAGAACTTGCTTGGAGAACCAAAGTTATACGCAATGATCACCCACCCGATGCCTTTTAAAAAACACAAATAAGAGTATAAAATCACAAAAAAGTTGATTAATTCTTTGAAGAGTTTGCAAGTTCAGTAAAAAATTTAATATAGGAATCACTCAACCATAAAAGATAGCAAGAATTCCAATTTGTTTTTAATTAAAATGAGTCTTTTTTAAAAAAATATCTACAAAAGAGTATTTGTACTAGAAAAAATCCAAAATCTAATAGGATATTCCTAATTGATATAGATGAACCTAATAATAATAATAATAATAATATAATGAACCCAATTTTAAATAAAGACCCTAATATCTCTATAAGACCTAATAATAACTAAAAGATAAATAAAACAATAACCTGACTAATTTAAATAAAATTAAAGTTGTTTTAATAATTTACTGGCATAATCATACCTCAACTTCAAATGCATAGTTCTCTCTATTCTAAATATATTAGAAGGCTGGTCATATATCACTTGAAATTTAAAACATAAATATTTTTTTTAACGAAGTATTTTTGTTTTTTAAAATTTTTTTTAAATGATTTATTTAAAAGTAAAAAAATATATTATGTGTCAGTTCATAATCTCAAATATTAAATAAAAAAATAAATGTTGTATAAAAAATCCAAAATTAATTACAAAATAGTTCTTTTAAAAGCTGAAAATTAATAAAAAGTAAACTAGGGTGTGGTTGGCAATAATAATAATAATAATAATAATAATAATAATAAGGCTATGAAAAAAGTGTAAGGGTGTGTTTGCTAAACATGTCCTTAGCTAAAAGTTATTGAGTTAAAAAATATTCCAAGGGTGTGTTTATCAAACACAGTTTAAAGAGACAAGAAAAAAAAATTATTAATTTTTACATTGCCAAATATATCCTTAGGCCTTGGAAAGGCTAAGTCCAATCTCACAGACTAGGCTTCCCAACCTTGCTCAAAATCCAAAGCCTTAACTCTATCACGTGGACTAGACTTCTCAGGGTGGCCCAAACCGATAAACAAGACCCTTTATCAAGAAAAATATTACAAAGATCAAATGATGGTCTTTGATTTGAAAATCCCCAAGAAAACAAAGAAAATTGCTAAAAATATAGAAACCATATCGAAGATAAAAAAACAAATTGCATCAAACCAAAGGCACATAAAGAGAGAATATGTAAGATTATAGAAGAAACCGCTTCAAATGGTAACAAATATGTCAAATATTACACGAATCGAACCAAAAGTCTAAACCTAAACCCATGTCTTTATAAGGGTTAAAGGATTGATTTATCAAAACCATGCCTCAAAAGGACTAATTCAGAGCAGAGAACTCTTGTGTGTAAGTCTAGGCTTCGATCGAAACCCATAAGAAATGCCAAAAACTTTGGTTTGAAAAGAAAAAAAGTGACAACCTTGAACAATAACCTAGAAACCCGAAAACCTAAAAAACCCAAAAAGTCTTTAAACATAGAAAATGATCAAATTCCCAGAATAATAGCCTAAACTTAGCAACTTTAACTCAAACATACTCATAATGACTTGTTTGAACCATCAAAAACTCAAGAAAACAAATCAAAGAACTAATGCAATAGTAAAAACAAACAATCCATAAAACTTTAAAAATGTATTTATATAACTCTAAACACCGTTACATTAATTCTAACACTTGTTTCAACCAATATTATCTTGAACATGGTTTGATTAAACACAATATCTGACTAGAAACAACCTTGATCGTGGTTTTGATAAATCACTTATCAACATAAGTAATCAAAATAGAATCTAGTGACTAACCTAAACATCAAAACTAACTAGTCTACCATTTAAACAAATTATTATCATTACATTAACAGTCTTAAAACATCAAGTTATGCATCCAATACCATTCTGAACATACATTTCAAAACATGCATATCACTTTAAATTGTGATTAGATACATTAAAACATATACATTACCCTTTAAACTAATAACTAATTATAATGGATGAAGAATAAACATTTATGTAAGAATTTAAAAGGAATTAAGAATGGTTATACCCATTGAGCTACACCCTCCCATCAAGGAAAATTAGTATACCTTCTGGTCAAAATGCATCCTTATTTTATGGGTATTCCAGTTTCTTTTCTTCTTGTTTACATCTCCCTTTCAACCCTTTGTTCCTTTACTCTTTTTCCTCTCTTTTTTTTTTCTTTTTTTTTCCTTACCTTGTTTTTCTCTTTTTTTTTCTTGACTGTTTTTATTTTTAGATCCTCCCTTCTACTCTAGAAAGACACTCTTTTTATAAGTTGAAGCAAAATAAGATAGTTATAAAATTACTCATCATCTCTATGATGGTTTTTCAAAGATAGGTTATTATGGAAGATTCCCCCCCTCTTTTATAAGCTTACCTAAAAGATATAGTATTTAGTTTCCTTTTGTCTTTTTTCAATGACCTTAACCAAGAGAAAACAACCTCAAAGTTGTATTTTTATGGGTGACCTTCTTTTTCAATCAAGGCTGATTAGGTAGTATACTTTAATGTATTAATCATAAAGCTTGAGATGTAAACATGCCATCAAAGAACCTAAAACATGCAAAGGAGATGCAAATATATCACTAGGAATAAACCACGTTCAATTTGGAGTTTTAGAACTCTACACTCATTGATTCGAAGATTTGTCATCGATGAACTTGAATCTGTCAAGGTAGGGGAGATTGATTGAGGACAAGGTATTGTCAAGTTATTAAAGATAAATGGGGTATAAAGTTTTTTATGAGGATGGCTAATCTTGGTAGAGAAAGTGTTTCTCAAACACTTGGTGCTAAGTATAGCCCATGAAAAGGTCGAAGATGTCGTATTCATTTGCCTAAAAGTGGTTACTCGATTAGCCTTCTCAACTGAAGATGAAAAATAATAGTGTTGAATGACATGTCTCCCCTTCTCTTCATTGAAACCTTAATGACATGTTATTTATTTTAAATTCCTAAAAATTAAGGTCTAATTTAGGGTTTTCAGGTCATTGGACTTTTAATTTTGGCGCATACACCCTCAATTAACCCAAAATATTTTTATTTCATATAATCCCATCCCTAGACATGTCAATTAACATCCTCTGATTTGCATGCCTTTTTTAAATTGATCCTTGGTTTCTAGATTGTGCAATTTGGTTCTTAATTGACCATTAAACTTTTAATTTGTCTAAATTTAACCCCTAATTTATTAATTTTCACTCTCTAAATGTATGCTCCTTTTGCACCTTAGTCCTTGGTTTAAACTTTATTTTATTTTCAATTAAAACCCTTATTTGACCATTCACTTATTAAAATTTAAAATTGGTCCTCAAAACTTCTAGTTCTTGTAATTTAACCCAAATCAGGCTTCCAAACTTAGTTTTCTTTCAATTAAGTCCTTAATTAGGTTAATTAAACCCGTTAAAGATTTAATTAAGTCCTTGAACTTAATTAGTTCTTCCAATTTTAGTTGAATTGATTTTAAAACTTAATTTTGCTTTTGATTAAGCCCTCAATTAAATCAATTAAGCGCATCAAAAGTTCAATTTAAGTCCCTAAACTTAATTGTTTCATAAGTTTTTCCCAAAACTTTAATATTTTTATTATATTTGATCTTAACTTCTCATTGTTTTCTTCAATTAAGCCCTCCATTGCTACAATAAAGTTCCCAAAATTTGCCATATGGTCTATGTAGGTCTTTCAACTCTCAATTTGTGCAATTATACCCATCTTTAGCCTATTTTCATCAATAATATTCTAAGATGACTATTGATCTGATGTTTTGACATGTTGTAGCTCTTTCATTTATTTTCTAAAAATATTTTTTGATTTTGAGTTTTTGAGTTTTTGAGTTTTTTTGGTTTTTTATAAAAATTTTGAAAGAAAAATATTTTTCCATATAAGGAAATTTCAGGGGACCTAAAATTGGTTTATAACACCTGTTATTGAAAATTAGAGATGGTTAAATCCTAACATGAAAGAAGTAGTTAAAGCTAAAGTTCTTAAATGGTTAAATGCATGTATTATTTATCCTATATCTAATAGTTCATACACTAGCAAGGTTTAAGCAGTACCTAAAAAGGGTGGAATGATTGTAGCACATAATGAAAATAATGAATTAATTCTTACTAAGAAAGTAACTAGTGGAAAGTCTGCATAAATTATAGGAAACATGATAGTGTACTTGTAAGGATCATTTTCTTTACCTTTTTTGGATCAGGTGCTTGAGAGACTTGTATGCATATTATTTTTTTCTAGATAGTTATTCAGGTTATAACTAGATTCCTATGTCCCCTAAAGACCAAGAAAAGACCACATTCACTTATGGTAGTTTTTCATTCGATAGGATACCTTTTGGTTTGTGTAATGCACCTATTATATTTCAACGTTGCATAATGGCTATTTTCTCTTATTTTATTGAAAAGATCATGGATGTTTTTTTTAATTTTTAATATTCTTTTGATAGTTATTTATATAACTTATCTCAAGTTTTGTAGCATTATGAGAAAACCAACTTAGTCTTTAATTGGTAGAAATGTCATTTTATAGTGCAAAAAGATATTGTTTTAGGCTATAAAAGTTTAGCAAGAGATATTGAGGTAAACCAAGAAAAAATAAAAAATATTGAAAAATTGCCATCACCTACCAATGTTAAGGGAGTTAGAAGTTTTGATAGGCATATAAGATTTTTTTGATGTTTTATTAAGTATTTTTCTAAAATTTATAAACCTCTTTGTAATTTGATGATTAAGGATGTTATGTTTCATTTTGATAAGGACTATTGGAATGTTTTTAACAAGTTGAATTAAGAGTTGGTGTTGGCACCAATTATGGCAACATGAGATTGAAGTTTGCATTTTAAACTAATATGTGATTTTAGTGATTTGGGTTTGGGTGTTGTTCTTAAACAATCTAGTCTAATTTGGGATTCACATTGTTAAGTTTACCTTAAATGTTCTTCATGTTCTTAAGTTGTTCTTGATTTTTTTCTGCATTTGATCCATTTTTGGTCAAAGATTTTTGTGTTTTTTTTTTAAGTTTGATTTGTTTTAAGTTTTAGTTTTAGTTTTAATTTAGTTTTTTTAGTCAAATCTATATCTTAGGTTCGGTTTATGGTTGAGCCAAAGATTTCAGGTCAACCCGGTTGGGTCAACTCAATCAGGCCAAAATTGGGTCAAAAGTTAAAACATTGTTTTAGGTTTAGGTTTTAATTTGATTTTAGTTTCTGCAAGTTTGTATATCATCATTAGTAAATAATCTAGGGTTTTCATACATCAATAACATGTTTTGTGAGTTTTAATCTTAGATTTTTAGTTTTGAATCGCAACTTATTTTGACAAAAAAATCATAATATTTGAGTAATAATCGAAGTAAATGGATGCTTGATTTTTTTTTTTTCATCTATGCTTAATTGTGAACAAAACCTTGTCTTTTAATGCTTGAAATCTGGTTTAATTTAATGTTTACATTAGGAGTATTTTTCACCACAATATATGAGTTGTGGAAAATACTTTTGCTTTCTAGGCGAACTTTATCGAGGCACCTACATGGATTCTTCTTATAAAAATTACTTGGGCATACAAGCCCATAATATATTCAAAATATTATATTTATTCATGAGCATGAATCTTCGTTCTGAGCCATAGACAGACCATCAGTTAGGAACTCATCAACACCTTTAAACCATATCCAGACCACATAATACATCTTACCTAAGGTAAGATGTGCTGGGGTGCTAATACCTTCTCTAGCCACAACAATCTCTTACCCTGAAATTTCAGATAAGACTAGTCCACTCGGGTCTCTTAATGACCTTAAACCAAACAACTAGGTGGTGACTCCTTGATCCTAACGCTTCAATGTTGTGTGCGCATATGCGACAAGCATAGCTATAGTGAAGAACCCTCTATAAATCTTCTATAATACCTCCCTAACCCAAGGAAGCTATAAATTTTTGTCACATTCCTAGGTCTTTCCCATTTTAATGCTGCCTCAACCTTTTTAGGATCCACAAACATTCTTTTCGCTAATACGATGTGCCACAAAAAAAACTACTTCTTTCAACCAAAACTCACACTTACTCATCTTGGCATACTATTAATGCTTCCCAGGGTCATTAATATCTACCTCAAGTGTTCATACTCCAAGTATGAGTTAGAATAGACTAAGATATCATTTATGAACACTTTAAACTTGCCTAAGTAAGGTTAAAAAACCCGATTCATTAGGTCCATGAATATTGCAGGTGTATTTGTTAACCTAAATAGCATAACTAAAAACTCAAAATATCCATAACAGGTTCTAAACACAGTCTTGGACACATCCAGATCCTTAATTCTTAATTGATAGCATCCAGATCTCAAGTCTATTTTCAAAAATACCACAACTCTCCTCAGTTGATCAAATAGATCATCTATCCACGGAAGTGGATATTTATTTTTCACTGTTGCCCTATTTAACTGCCTATAAGCTATGCAGAGTCTAAAGGTTCTATCCTTTTTCTTCACAAACAACACTAAAGCTTCCAAGGTTGAATTACTTAGACGTATAAATCCCTTATCTAGTAATTCTTGCAGTAGAATTTTCAAGTCAGCTAATTCAACTAGCACCATCTTATATAGAGACTAGGTTATCAGGGATGTATTGGGCAGTACATCGATAGAGACCTACACCTCCCATTCTATCGGCACCCCCAGTAACTCATGTAGGAATACATCTGGAAACTCTCTCACTACAGGGAGATTTGCTAATTGGTTTTCTTCCTTCTTTGATTCTAATACATAAGTAAGATAGGCTTTACATCTCTCTTTTTTTTTTTAATCAAATGTAAAAAATTTTATAGATTAAAACAAAACTAAGCTAGAACCAACAAGTCAGAATATACAGGCATATACAAGGAAGTGAAATAACCCGAGGGAACAAACTCCCTTGAACAAAAAAAGAGGACAACATAGCCAGCAAAACAAGCGCAGCAGCTACCCTGCTAGCTGGCAACCAGCGAACAACAAAAGAACCATACAAAACAAAAGGAAGCAGCTGCTCCAGCAGCTCCAACAAGGAGGCACCATAGACTTCATCTAAAAACATGCCAAACCAGGCTCACTCACAGGCAGAATTGGATTTGGGCAGCGTCTAACCAAATCCTAAAAGTCTAACACAGGATAAAGCAGCCCATCCGGTAATCAACAAACAATATCCTGGAATCCCAGCATATACAATCTGGCAACAAAGAAAGGACAACAGTAAGGCCCCTTCATCAAGGAGCAAATAGTTGCCCAATACAAGCAAGCACAACAAGAAAGTAGAGGGAAGGAAGCCTTAACCCGTCAAACTGTAACCCTACAATCAGACTAGCTAGCAGCACCAAAGCTTGGAATCTCATCAACTCCAGCAAACCAACTCTGCGATTATCAACAGCCTAACCAAAAATCACAGCAGCCAAAAGCAGCCTTCCACAGCAACCAGAAGATCCAGAAGCCAACAGAAAAGCAAGCCTGCAATAATAAACCAGCAACAAACACCACCCCCACAAGGCAGTGGCCATTGAGCAAACTTTCCACCTAGAGGCCATGCTGCCATGATAACAGTCTTATAACAGCTACACCAGACAACCCAAAGAAATCTCAACAAGAGAACATCACCAAGAGTGGGACAAAACCTATTTATAGGCAGCCATAGGGTGCACCCATCTGCAATAACAAGAACAGCCAGCAAAACCAAATCCATCGACATAAATATCAATCAACAAAACAAGAGAATAACAAGCACTTCACATACTCAGAGTCGAGGCAAGAGAAGTAAACAATCGCCACAGCAAAACAGAATCAACAGGAGCTAATAGAGCGTAGCAACATCAAACAACAAAACCAGGAAGCCAACAACCACAAGGCATGGCACATTAGGGGCCAATATTGCCCACGAACAACCCAAAAAAGATCATCATCAAGAAGGGAACAGTTTAGGAGGTTTGTCCCCTATTACATCTCTTTCTCATCAACCTCTTTGCGGTTATTGCTGAGATGATACAGTTTGGGATGACATTTCTCTTCCCTCTAAATTTCACTCTCCAACCATCGAGTCCTTGAAGAATCATTGGTTTTACAAAATAGTCCATTTGTGCCTTATAGGTAGTTAACCAGTCTATACCCAGAATCATATCAAAGTCACACAACTCCAACTCTGACCATTGAGTCCCCTTAGAGAATCATTGGTTTTGCAAAATAGTCCATTTATGCCCTATATGTACTTAACCAGTCCATACCCAGAATGACATCAAAGTCACACAACTCCAGTGGTAGTAAGTCCATTCTTATCTCACTCCCTATTATATCAACCCTAACTCTCTTATACATATGAACAACACATACATTTTCCCTTAAAAGAGTACTTATGGTAAACCTATTTTCTACCCTACATGAATATTTTTTTCTAAGTTTTCCTACTAGTCTATGTGCTATAAAGGAATGGGCAACCCCAAAATCAAATAATAAATGCATAAATAGGAAATTTTACTATAAAATACTTGTCACTATGTCAGGGATTTTCCTAGTCTTCTCCCATGTCATGTAAAACACCCTATCTTGACTCCTAACACCTGGTGCCCCATCATTCTGAGCTCAAGGCTGGCCTCTACTACCATTAGCCCCTAATTGTACCATTATGGCTAGTCGATCCATAGTGGTTGACTACTATTGACTTTGAGTGGGCTACTGGTGACCCTGAATAAACTCAGTCCTTTGGGGGCAGTTTCTTTGAAAACGACCTTAAATTTCACAATAGTAGCACCCTCAATCTAAATATAGGCAATCTTGCCATCTATACTCCCCTATAAATATAACATTGTCCTGGTGATGCAAAACAGTCCCCTAAATGCCTTTGCCAAGACTACATACTCGGGTGAAACTACACCTTAAGTTCGATTGTCCCCTTGTCGACCCCACCTTAGTGCTTTGACTAAATCCTATAGTTTTTGCTCCCTCTTTTCTAATCTGGCTCAATTGACATAAAAAGGGCTCACACCCTAACTCCCTTATACTTTTTATAATACACACCAATGTAACCACATTATCAGTTGATGCTGTAACCACTAGCATTGTTTGCACTTTCAGAGCCACTAAAGCAATCAAGGCTAATGTATTAGGCATCGCCTTATCATTACTCTTATTATTTGAGTTATAAATGTTAGGTCAGCATATAATGTAGGGGTTACTGCTGCTATAGCTAGGGTTACTACTCTTTGTCCTCGTCGACCCCACTTCCCAGGTCGTGACACCTAGCCTATCTCGAGTCAACATCACCCTCTAGTGAAATGACTCATCAAGTCTCGTCTAACAAGACACCAATGGTATCTGGGAAGTAATATCCTTAAGGGGTTTCTCTCATTGTCTCTCCTCAGTTCTTTCATATTGAACTCGTCTCCCTATAGGTGATGGATCTGTCAATGCACCTCTTCTCATGCCAACCATCCTGATACCAAAACAATTGTTTGTTAAATTCTCATTTTAATTCTTGAACCCATAACAGGGCTTTAATATCAATTGTAACACCCAGAAATTCACAATTTTATGATTATTTATTCAGAATTACCATTACGGTGCAATATTTTTTTTACCAAAATGTTCTGCTAACCTTTGTATTTTCAATACCAAGTTATCGAATCAATAATTTCTTAACCTGCAACATCAATCATAATGTACATCCCATAATACAAGACATTCATAAAACAACCATAGTATCAGCTTCCTATTTTTTAGTAGAATTAATATTTTGATATTCCATAGAACAATTATTTAAAGCTAATTAGTCTATGACATACATCATTTTCTTTTAGAAAATAAATATGGTTAAATAAGTATACAACAAGACTATAAACCAACTTAATGAAGGAAACTTCCTTAAATTACATCATTCCTAATTAAAGAAGTTAAACATTAAAATTTTTAAACACAAAAATATATTACAATAAAACAAATACATCGTTCATTTTAAATAAAAGGCTCTTATCCATGAATTACTTCTTTGCTCGAGGGTGCAAGGTAACTAAAAATATTCGTTAGAAGTGTGTGTGCGCGCGCGCGCGTGTGTATTAGACAAAGGATAAATTTTACACCTTACAAAAATTAAAAATCATTTCTTCATGCACGTAAATGCATATATAACATCAATTTATGGAATACTTATCTCTAGTGCACTATCATCTTTACAATATCCTTAACATAAGTTTTTAATTTTATAAAGATATCAAAATTTCCTTTTGTCAAGAATAAAGTATTTAGCTTCTAAAAAAATTTTTGAATTCCATAATTACACATATACCAAGGCATTAATCCCATTACTGAGGGAATTTATTTTCTCTAAATGCCCATTAAACAGAGCATAAATTTTCTTAATCAAGGAATTAAATCTTTGATCCATCCATTCATCAGGACACTATTCTCACTCACCAGGTGATACGAACCAAGTCAAGTTCAAATTTGGCTTTAAAATGTCTGCTGACTAGTTTTGCTAAATTAGGCATATCTCTCAAACCGTACATCGAAACGAGCTTAAATTGTACAAAGAGATACCAGACACATGGAGCTATATTTTGGTGTATTTTTAGGTCAAATAGATTTTAGAAATATATTATTTTAGAGGGTCAAAGTTACTTGATAAATTTATCAATGTAAACCTTTGTGTACTATTTGGGACACATCTGGATCTACAAGTGGCATATTTTTGTGATTCAAATTGGTATGAAAACTAGACATCTCAAGTTTTTTAGCCATGTATGATAGGCCTAGTAATTCATCTAGAAAAGAGAGAATGATATGTATGAAGTCTGTACTAAAAATCTGTCATGAATGTGCGAAAATTAGAGATTCAAGCTACATGGAGGAATTTTAGCATGAAAACTTTGTTTTTGTTATCCTATTTTATTTATCTATTTAATGTTGAATAATTATTTTTAATTTGGGTTTGTTCTAGCCCATTAGAAATTGTTTAGGTGTTTTTTTTTTTCATTATTGGACTTATGTTAGTTGATTACTAGTTTCGGCGCATTAGCTTGCAATCTAAAAGAGGTCCATTAGGGTTAGTTAGAGGAGACTATATTATGTTTTTTAGTTATAAATTTTGGCAGCAAGTTGGAGAATAAACATGAGTTTTCATTTAGTTTGTTTGTGACAAAACAATCTTTCTTTGTAAAGACAAAGATTGTACACTTGCTTATCGAAGATTAACTAGCTTATTGACATCATCTGCATACTTAGGGTTCTTAGATCCAAGGTTATCTATGGGTCCAAGTCTTTTATCAATACCTATAGTTCTTAGGTATAGGCTTACCTCTAGGTCAAAGTTCTATCAAACTTGATTTTTAACTTTCCAAGTTGTTATCTACTTCCTTGGGGGATGTTTGACTTCATGATCAAGAGGTTTACATCACTTGGTATTAGAGCTAGGCTTCAAAAATCAAGTTATATCCTTTATTTTCTTCTTGTTAGTTTTGGCTTCCTTAGGTTTAGTTTTCTTTTATTCAGTTTTTATTATTTTGTATCTAACGTTTAGTAGTTTATGTCAAGGGTTCCATAACAAAAAAAAAAGTTTTATTTTATTTTATTTTTTTTCTATCTTAGAATATATTAGTAGCATAAAGAGAAAAAAAAAGAAAAAAGAAAAAAACATTAAAATGTCACTTTGTCGAATCTGCCACAGTACACAAAAAGGGATAATTTGGACCAAACAAATTCAGAAAATTCTCAAATTTTATATCCTTGTTCTAGTAGTCATAATCGCATTCCATATGAAATTTAAGCCCATTTACAAATCCTTTGCTATAGTAACCAATGTCGGGATTATAACTTGTTAGATTCATATCAAAAGGAAATCTTAAGACAAATAAATTCATAAAATTCTCAAATTTTATATACTAGGCTTTAAGGTTCTAGTCACACTCCATATAAAATTTAAGTTCATTTGGAGTTCTTTTGCTATAGAAACTAATTTCGGGATTAGAACTTGTCATAATGGTTCTAATTCGCATTAGTAATTCAAACTTGTTTTACTGTTGTTATTTTTCAATTATGACAGTATAATAACATCATAATTGATATATTTAGGTTTCATTTAAATTTGTTTTATATAACCTTTGTATCATTTTTCTTTAATGTCTTAAAAAACATCCATTTTTTCGTACAAATACGCTAGTTACTCGTGAAATTGTATTTGTAGTTTCGTCTTTACTAGTTTTTGTTTTTTTCTTGATTCTTGAGACATTTACACTTATTTGAATACACTACTCTAAATGTTGTATTTGGTGTTGATTTCAATTCTGCAAGAGTCAAAGAAAGGTGAGATGAGAGGAAAAAGATATAACAAACATATTTGAGTGAAACATGATAGCAGTGTAAACACATGAGGGAGTGGGTAAGGATTATATATTGCTTGTTAACTAACCAATTTTTCATATTCAAAGATGTCAAAGTGAAGTAACAACATAGCACCACGAAAAGAAAAGATAGTGAAATTGTAACTTAGTTGCGCATTATGAATCACCGGATGGATCAAATGGGCAATAAATTTATAGATAGATTGGATAGGTTAGAGAAGCAATGTGTTAATGATCATGGTAGGGTTCAAATTAGGCTTGAGTAAAGAGAATTTAATGTTAGAAGGCTGTTAGGCGAGTGAACACTAATATGGATGATAATGCAGACATGAGTGATGTTGATTTTGAAGATGTGTCTGTGGGACATAGGGGATGTTTTGGATAGCAATAGAATTTTCATTTTATAGAGGGAAATATGGTGATAATTTTCACTAAAGGGCTAATTATAGGTACCAGGACCATAATGCTGAGTTAGGTTGAGATTTGGGTACAATTAAGATGAAATATTGACTTTTCAAATGAAGAATGATCCTGAATTTTATTTAGAATGAGAGGAAAAGGTAAAATGGATTTTTTAGTGTCATAATTATTTAGAGCATAAGAAAGTCAAGCTTGTTGTGATTGCTTTTACTATGTGGGGTTGCATCATTATGTGTAGTTGGAAGAGATGATGCATATGGTTGTGATGGTGGAGAAACAGCTTAAACAGAAAGGTACCATTCAGCAAAGCCAACCATTAGGCTTTTTGGAACCTTAAAAACCTAATTGGAAGGCTAATACCGGGGGTGGTCCATCACAGTAGAATGAGGAGGGCAAGGATGAATACCCTAGAGAGAATAAAGACACCTCAGTCGTTGTTAAAGGTAATAATATTACTTCTACTTCTCATAATCATGACATTAAATGCTTTCATTATTTGGGTTTTAGTCATGTTGTTTCACAGTGTCTAAACAAAAGAATTATGGTTATAAAAGTTAATAATAAGGTTAAGATTGATAAGGAGGGTGAATTGGAAAAGATGCTACCATTGAAGGATGCTGATGATGTTTATGTTGAGTGTCCGATTATGGGAGAGGCACTTATGGTAAAGAAAGCATTGAATGTATGTCAAGGTGAATGATTCAGAAGGTCAAATAGGGAACATATTCCACACGAGATGTCATATTCATAATAAGGTATGTAGCTTAATTATAGATGGTGGTAGTTGCTCTAATGTAACTAGTATTAAATTGATGAGAAAGTTGAACTTACACACTACTAAACATCTCATACCTTATAAATTACAGTGGTTGAATAATGGTGGTGAAAAGAAAGTGAATAAGTAGGTTTTGGTTGCTTTTTCTATTGGCAAATATTATGATGATGTGTTATGTGATGTTATGCCAATGCAAGCTATTTATGTGTTGCTTGGTAGACCATGGCAGTATCATAGGAGAGTCATGAATGATGGAGTGAAAAAATTGTATTACTTTAAGTTGAATTGTTATAACTCTTGTAACTTTGACACTTAAGCAAATATATGAGGAGCAACTAAAATTGAAAAATGAGAATATGGTTAAAAATGAGAACTTACATATCAAAGGGACCTTCTTTGATAATAAGGTTCATCTTGGTTTTGATGATGATGTTATTCTTTACCTTGGTGTTGATTTGTTGACCTTAGAAGATGTTTTTCATCATATAGGTTCGAGGTCGAATATTTTAAAAGAGAAGGAGGATGATACGAGCCAAGTCAGGTTCGAATTGGACTTTAAAATATCTGCTAACTAGTTTTGTGAGATCAAGAATATCTATCAAACCATATATTAGAACGAGCTAACATTTTACATGGAGATACTAAAAACATGGAACTATATCTTAGTAAATTTTCAGGTCAAATACAATTCAGAAACATATTATTTCAAAAGGTCGAAGTTACTAGACAAATCTTGTTAAATCTGTCAAACTAAACCTTTGTGTATTGTTTGGGACATATCTAGATCTATAGTTGGAAAAGTTCTAAGATTCAAATTGATCTAGAAACTAGACATCTTATGCAAAAAAACACTAGAAAACAGGAGAATTTGGCCTAAATAGGGTGGGGCTAGTGGTATGCCACTAGTTCTACTCAGAACATCGTTTCCCTTCAGGAAACAAAAGGTCGATACCTAATTCCACCAAAAAATTTGTTTTGAACAATACCGCTGCCGTAAATGAACAATACCGCAACAAGAAAATTTTTGTTTCTCTCTTTTTTTAGAAAAATAAATAACAATCATAGCGAATAAAAATAATAGCACAAGAATCAACTAAAATTACTTCCTCAACAATGGCGCCAAAATTTGTTGCGATGTCACGGTCGCACAAATTAATTACCCTAGCTTAAAACACAACACACAAGATAGTATAGAGCAAGCGAGGGGTCTATCCCATGAGGAAGGTTCGAGTTAGATTTTTATGCTAGATGATATGCAATTTGAGGGGGGAGTTTGGACGTTATCTAGCCTAAAGTAAAAGAAAACAGAAAACTATCAAGCGAAATTAAATAAAATCAGAAAATTATCAAAAGAACAAACCTTGGTCACAAGCACACATCCACCTACAGAAATCATAACTGATCATGGAAACGAAACATCAATTTATATTCTGAATATTTATCTCTTCTTAACATTGGTTAGTTAACGGATTCACCATATAACTAACCCTAACCATCAAACAACCGTAGTGTCCACACTAGTAATTTAATTCAATGACAGCCTTAAGAACTAGATAAGTTGATTAATCAAGAAAACATAACTGTTTGCAGTGTATGTTTGATTTGATTGAGTGTTCTCCCTAAGATTAATAATATAGATCCACCACAATTATTAAACTCAGTTGCTTCACAAGTTCATATACCACAACTCTGGTTTTGATATTAAACTTAGTAATAGATTGTTTACAATAATAACTTAGAGTCCGCTCTAGTAATTAAAATAAACAATCAAAAGAAAAATAAGCATAGTAGAATAAACACATTCATCATATAAACTAAAAATAAAAGGTAAAATAAATCTCACAGTTCTTGAAATTCAAAGGTTTTTGTGTTTATGCAACCAAGAAAAAGAGTTTAGCCTTGCATGTTTGTTAAACAACTAATCAAAAAGAAGGAATGCATGCGTTCAGGTTTCTTAGAGCAAGGGGGTGTTTTTCTCTTCTTGGCTGGCTACCCCCCTTCTCTTCACTCATTCTATTTATATCCTAGGAAATCATAGTCTCTATTTTACAAAATAATCCTCCCTTAAGTAGATAGTTTACATTTAAGTACTTCAATAACTATTTTTCTAAAAAAAGAGAAATAGTCTTGCATGAAATCTTCAAGCTTTGACTTAGAAGAGGTAAATTGCTGAAATAAAAACTTAGATGTCGGTTTAGATGCTTCGGAATGTAATTTAGACTCATTTCTTCACGAAACCTGTTTGCTGGCAGAATTCAATTGTCATCTTTGAAAAATCATATCTCCCTCATATGACATCGTTTCTGGCTGAAATTTGGAACATTGATAGGTCTTTGAGTCAAAAACCACCGTGACAATGTGATCAAAAGGTTTGCATCACCTAGGGAATGATTTCATAACTCGCCTATTCAATAATACATTAATCTCATTAATCAAGAACTAGTTTTAATATTTGTCCATTCAGCAGGACACTAGTTCCATTAACTAGGAACTAGTTTTAATATATGTCCATTCAACATGACACTAGTTCTATTAACCAGAGATTAGTTTCTACAATTCACCTAGTATACAAGGCAGTAATCCTATTAACCATGGGTTAATTTCTCAATTTTAGCTTTCATGCTTTTCAATTTAAACTAAAATATAATTAAGGAAAATTTCAACTAACAATTATACAATTAAATAGCTTTCATAAAGGTGTTAGATACCTACCTGATGTCTGTGCACATGATGTGGTCATTTGTTGTTGATTGGGCCCTGTAACCTCTCTTATACGACAAAATTAATAATCACTAATCGATTATTTACCATAAGGGTCAATCTCATCTTCCATATAAATTTCAATTTCTTACTTATTCGTATTAACACTTTTACAAACAATACAGAGGGATGTTTCCCCAACTGTATCTTACGGGATACCATAATTTGGAACATCTGAGGAGAAGGACAATCCAATGGACCGCCACTTGTGGTACCACTTGGGGCACCTATATCACATTGGAATTCTACTTACCTAAAACAAATTATAAGATTAATGATGATAGGTATGTTTAGGATAAGAGGGGGAAAGGGTAAGGATAACCCTCAGACCCTAGTATATTGTGTATATAAGAGAAATGAGATGTGTTCCTTTTCTGAGAAATGAGGATTTCGAGATATCAGGAGAGTGGTTAAGAGAGGTGGAACAGTCCCTTATATGAATTCCTATTCTTGAAAATTTACAAGTGGACTGTATGGCCCAGTTACTTTCTGACAATGCCTATACCTGGTGGGAAATAGTAAGGGATAAGAGCACTAGAGAAGAATTATCTTGGGTAGAATTTAGAAAAGAATTTGAGGATAAATATTACTCTCAACAACACTAGAGAAGTAAAGAACAAGAATTTATAGGTTTACAATAGGGAAATATGATAGTGGTAGAATATGACAAAAGATTTCAGAACCTTTCCACTTTTCCTACTAACTTGAATCTAATTAAACAACATATGATTAAGAGATTCAGAGATGGAATCTAATAGGATCTAAAGAGTAGGGTAGTTATTGGTTAGTATAATACCTTTAGAGCATTGGTTGAAGTTGTTCAAGCTTGGGAGGTAGTGTGGAATGAAGAAGCATAAGGTATGTCCAAACAAGGTTGGTCAGAATCAGGGAAACAAAAGGAGTTGATGTCTTTTACTAGAAAAACACTCATTCTGATAAAAGAAGGTGGATGTCAATAGGCTCAACTTAGCAAGAGAAAGGAAAGATTTCAGAGAAGGGGATCATTTGGTAGATTTTCATAATTGAACCGAGAAGGGTTAGTAAGTGGTGGAACTAGAATGGGAACCAAATAGGTAGTTCAATAGGAATTGCAGAACATGGGTTAGTTGCATATCCATAGTGTAATATCTGTAACTGAGCACATCTAGGCAATTATAGAGTCACAACATAATGGTGTTTTATTTTCCGCTATGAATGACACCATTAGAAAGATTATTGGTATATGGAAGGATGTCATTGGTGTGGGGAATAAAGAAACTTTAAAAAGAATTGTCCACAATGAGCCCATACTCAAAGCTAACAACAATCTATCATAGTGGATAGGTTTCCAAGAGAACAAGTGAGGCTTGCTTAATAAAAAGCCAATGCTAGTAGAGGCCGAGGTCAATGCCGTAATGATAAGACCTAGAGAAGAGTTTACCACCTCAATAAAAAAGACGTTAGAGCTTCTACAGTTATGGTAGTAAGTATGTTTTTAGTTAATGCACAATAAGGGTATGCTTTGTTGGATCCGAGGGCTACACATTCTTTTATGTCATATATATTGTTAACAAATTGAATGTGAATGTGTAAACTTGATAGATGGTTAGCTAGTGGTACTCTTTTAAGGGAAATAATGAATGTAGATAAGGTTTATGAAGGATGCAATGTTTAGATATGAGGGTGGAATTTGAGGGTAGATTTAGTGCCCTTAAATATGAATGATTTTGATATAATTCTAGGGATGGGTTGGCTGAGTGTACGTCATGCCAAAATGGATTGTTATATAAATATTGTCACTTTTGAGGTAACAAATGGGGACAAGGTAAAATTAAAGGTGAAGGGATCATTATGCCTAATAGTTTAGTTTTGGTGATTACGGCTAGAAAATTAATACAAAAGGGGTGTGAGGCATTCCTATCTTATGTGGTGGATACAGAGAAAAAGGTGTGGAGATAATAGATATTATAGTAGTGAGGAAATTTCTAGATGTGTTCCCAAAGGATTTCTAGGGTTATTTCCTTTGAGAGAAATTGAAGTTCCCATAGAAGCGTTGTCAAGCACGACACCAATTTTTTAGGCCCCTTATAGAATGGCCCCTGTTGAGTTAACAAAGTTAAAGGTTTAACTACAAGAACTATTGGAGAAAGGATTCATACACCCAAGTATTTCATCTTGTGAAGCCTCTATTTTGTTTGTTAAGAAGAAGGATGGTACCCTTTTTGCTTTTTATCGGTTATCAATAGTTGAATACAATGACCATAAAGAATAAGTATCCACTTCCCTAAATTGATGAATTTTTTGATCAATTAAAGGGAACACAAGTGTTCTCATAAATAGATTGAGATCAGGATACCATTAGATGAGAATAAAGGAGTAAGATGTGCCAAATGCAGCTTTATAAACCCATTATTAACATTATGAATTTCATATGACGCCATTTAGGTTGACAAATGCTCCAACCATGTTTATGAACTTGATAAATCGAGTGTTTTGACCTTGTATAGATAGATTTGTGGTAATGTTTATAGATGATATTTTAATTTATTCTTGATCTCCAATTGAACATAAATAACACTTGAGGATTATTTTATGGGTATTACGGGAAAATAATCTATATGCCATGTAATACAAGTGTGAATTTTGGCTAAAGGAAGTGATGTTCCTAGGTTATGTAATATCAAAACAAAGGATATGTATGGATCTTAGGAAAATGGAAGCAATATTGAAATGGGAGAGACCTATGAATATGATTTAAATTCATAGTTTATAGATGATATTTTAATTTATTCTTGATCTCTAATTGAACATAAATAACACTTGAGGATTATTTTGTGGGTATTACAAGAAAATAAGCTATATGCCATGTAATACAAGTGTGAATTTTGGCTAAATGAAGTGATGTTCCTAGGTTATGTAATATCATAACAAAGGATAAATGTGGATCCTAGGAAGGTGGAAGCAGTATTGAAATGGGAGAGACCTATGAATATGACTTAAATTCAATGATTTTTAGGATTGACAAGATACTATCGAAGATTTATTGAAGGATTTTTTTACCATTGCCTCCCTAATAACTCAATTTACTAGGAAGGGAATCAAGTTTGAATGGTTAAAATAATGTGAAGCAAGTTTTCAAGAGTTGAAGAAGAGGTTAACTCCAACCCCAGTATTAGAACTTCCAAAAAGACTAGAGGAGTTTGTAGTTTCTAGCAAGAGCTTTAGTTGTGTACTCATACAACATGTAAAGTCATTGCCTATGCCTCAAGGCAATTGAAGCCATATAAGGCAAATTACTCAGTACATGACTTAGAACTAGCAATAGTAGTGTTTTCTTTAAGGATTTAAATGCATTATTTGTATGGAACTTAAGTAATTTTTTTACGAATCATAAAAGTTAGAAATATTTGATGTCTAAAAAAAAATTAAATATGCGATAGAAAAGATAAGTGGAGTTGATTAAAGACTATGATTGTATAATTGATTATCACTTGGGAAAGGCGAATGTGATAGTAGATGCCTTAAACAGAAAGAATAAAGTTAGAGGTTTATGAGGAGGAAAACATGAAGAGCTAACAAAATTAGGTAAGATGAGAGCACAATTATGTCTAAAAGTAGATGGGTCCTTATTGGCTAAGCTTGTAATGCAACTAGTAATTTGGGAGAAGATTCGAGAAGCACAAAAAAAAAAGATGTTGGAGTGGAATAATGAGGAAAATATAATTAGACCAGAATTTGCAATTTCAAATATTAAAAAATGGAGTTGTAGCGTTGGGAATGAGAGTTTATTTACCTAAATATAAGGTGTTAAAGGATGAAATACTAAGAGAGGATTATGAGTCTAGACTAGAAGTACAATCAGGGAGTGCTAAAATGTATAAGGATTTAAAGAAGAATTATGGTGACCTAAAATGAAAAGAGAAATGGCAGAGTTTATGGCTAAATATGCAATGTGTCAACATGTGAAAGTAAAACATCAAAAACCTACAGGAGAGTTACAACCTCTTCCAATCCCTAAATGAAAATGGGAGGATATCATTATGGATTTTATATCAAGGCTTCCTAGAAACAGAAAGGACAACGATGTAGTTTGGGTATTTGTGGATCGATTGATAAAATCTGTTTTATTCTTACCCATAAAAATGACAGACTTAGTGGATAAATTGACCAAGTTATACGTAGACGAAGTAGTTAGACTTCATGGAGTTAAGGTGTCAATCATCTCAGATAAGACCCTGGTTTACTTCAAGATTGTGACCAAGGTTACAATAAGCGATGGGGACAAATCTACACTTCAGTACAGTGTTTCATCCTCAAAATGATGGTCAGTTTAAAAGAACAATATAGATATTAGAGGATTTACTAAGGGCCTTTGTATTAGATTTTAGGGGAATTGAGAGGAAATAGAATTCACTAACAATAACAGCTATCAAGCCACGATTAGCATAGCATCTTATGAATCCTTATATAGTCGTGATTGTTACACTCTGGTATGTTAGGATGAGGTCGGAGAGAGGAAATTGTTGTGGCCATAAATTGTATAGCTAGTTACCGATAAGATAAAAATAATTCAAGTAGAGATGAAAAGGGCTCAAAATAGACAAAAAAAAAATTATACTGATAATTGGATAAGACCATTGGAATTTACAGTGGGAGGTCAAGTATGTTTAAAGGTCACACCTTGGAAAGGTAGTATTCAGTTTGGAATAAAAAGCATGTTAGCACCAAGGTACATTGGTCCTTTTAAGATTAAAGAAAAATTGGACCAGTGCTTATAAATTAATGTTATCGGCATATTTATCAAAAATCCATCACTTGTTTTATGTATCCATGCTACAAAAAATTGAACTAGATCTTTCTCGGGTGTTACCCCAAGTACCAATAGAGATTCATGAAGATTTAACCTTAAAGATGGAACCGAAGAGGATTCTAGATCTACATGTGAAGGAATTAAGGACAAAAATGTTACTTTGGTAAAGATATTATGAGGAAATTCTCAATTTAAAGAACTTGGGAATGAGAATCAAAGATGAAGAGGAAAATTCCAACACTATTCACAAATAAAGGTAACAAACTTTGAATTTCGAGGATGGAATTTTTGTAAGATGAGAGGATGTGAAACCCTGGTTTAAATATAACTAAAATATTTTGAAGATTTGATAGAAAATATAGCAAGAAGAACTAAATACTAAGAAATAAAATAACATATTAATGGGTATTGGGAAAATAATTATTAATGGTAGCATTATTTCAAAAGTTAGGTTGAAAATATAGACAATTCATGCATAACATAGTACATGAAAACACTGGAAATTAATTAGGGAACAATCAAACAAAGTCTAATATTATTTGTTGGGGGGTATAAATACACATAATACAAAAAAATCATCATGTTCATTCTCCTTCATTACAGCCAGCGGCCAGAACATATAAAGGAGGCCAAGTCTCTTCATCTTCCTTCATTTAAACACTTTGCATGTCCTTCAAATAGAGAGTTTTGGGTGTGAGGGTATGTGAGAGTGAGATGAGAGCAAAACATTTAAGAGTAGAGAGAGAAAGTGATAGTTTATGAGTGAAAGAAAAGAAAGAGAAACCAAAAAGTTTTAGGAGGAAAAAGAAGAAGAAAATTGTCTAGAAATCCATAACTTAACCTTGTAGGTACGATGACTTTTATTATTTAATTTATGTTCTTTTTAGAAATAGATGGAGGAGGTAGTAAACCCTCATTATTATGACCTTAAGATTTGTATGAATGTTGGAAATAGAGAATTATTGAGCATACATGTTAAGTTAACCATAAAAGGACACCAAACTAAAGGAAATAAAAAGGAAAATAGAAATAAATCATGAGAATACCCATAACTTTAAGGTTGTCCAGCCTTGAACAAAGAAGGAAGAGATAAAATTGGTTTGAAAGAAGAAATGTTAAGTATTTAACAATTTTGTCAAGAGTAAGTGGTGGTTAAACAAGAAAAAAATGAAGTTTTTGTTAGTTATTTATTTTGATGATATTCTAATCTATAGATAGAGTTTGGATGAACATGTTGAACATTTACATAACTTACTTAATGTTTTGTATAAAGAGTCATTGTATGCCAATATGAAAAAGTATATTTGTTGCATGGAAAGAATTATGTTTCTTGGTTATGTTGTTAATGCAAAAGGTATTAAATGCAATTTTACATTCATCCCTTTTTTTCATCCTTATTTAATGGCACCAACTTTTCAAATCAATTTTAAAGAAAATACATTATTTGTGTAACTAATCTAGCATATCATAAGGCATAAGGATAAGATGTCTATACTTTATTATTATATTGTTTTTGGCTCGACAATCAACACACACCCTTTATGTCTCATTCTTCTTATACACAAGTAACATTGGCACAACACAAGGGCTCATACTCTTATGAATATACCTCTTCATCATTAGCTTATCAACTTGTCTTTGAAGCTCCTTCATCTCCTCGGGATTACTTCTACAAGCTAGTTGGTTAGGAATCACAGCTCTAGGTATAAGGTTAATTAGATGTTCCATTCCCTTCAATGGTGGTAATTTGCTAGGAATGTCTTCAAGAAATACATCTTTAAAATCCTGCAATAAAGAAATGGCCACACTAGGAACAACATGATCATTTCCACTCCTCAGATCTTATCTCCACTCTCAACCGATTTAATTACTGGTTTAAAATTAGTTGAATTTAATGGTCTTCTTTAACCATTGCCCTCACATGAACTTTCACTCTCCCTAACCTCATATTCTCTTTTCAACTTTAATTAATCATTATACATTTTTTTTTTTGAGATAGAGGTATAAGAGTGATGGTTTTCATCTTTTACAATAGTGTATTTATTTCTAAATCCATCATGAATAACCCTCTTGTCAAATTGCCAAAAACACCCTAAAAGCAAGTGACTAATATGCTTTAAAACCACATCACACATAACATCATCAGAATATCTACCAATAACAAATGAAATTAGCACCTGTTCAGTAACTTTCACCTTACCACATTTATTCAACCACTGCAATCTATAAGGCTTAGGATGTTTCATAGTATTCAAATTTAAATTCCTAACAAGAGTAGTACTAACTACTTTGGCACAACTGCCTCTATCAATTATCATATTACATACTTTATTTTAAATGCAATATCTAATATGAAAGATGTTCTCCTTTTGCTGATCTACATCTTTCACCTTGACTTGTGCATTCAAAACACGCTTTATAACCAATGCCTCCCTCTCAATTGGATATGCAATCTCCACATCACTACAATCCTCTAAAGGTGGAATCTCATCAATATCAAATTTGTCACTTTCAGATTCAATATCACTATGCTTTATGATTATTATTCTCTTATTTGCACACTAAAAAGCAATGTGTCCACTCCCCAAACTCTTGAAACATTTTATATCATGATTACGCATATGTTATGAATCGTTTTATCTTTCCCATTAGTAAGCGTGTCCTTTTTGGCCTTAGATGGTTCGGCCTTAGTATGCACAAAGGACTTCGGTTGGGTTATCCCTTATCTCTTCAGATTTAGCCTCCAAACTGATAAAAAAAGATGTCAAAATTGATATGTGGTCTTACGTTACCCTTTCTTTTGATTTGTCTCTTCACTTTTGTTGCCATATGTCCCATGTCCTCGAACTCCATATAATGTTGTAACTCCACAACATTAGCAATGTCCTTATTCAGCCCATTAATAAATCTAGTCATAATGGCTTCTGTATCCTTAACAATATTGGCTCGAATCATTATTATCTCTATCTCCTTATGATATTCATCTATTGTCTTTAAACCTTGAGTCAGATCTTGTAGCTTTAGATATAGATTCCTATAATAGTGATTAAGAACAAAACACCTCTTCATTAAGACTTTCATCTGCTCTCATGTCTCTACAGGTAACTCCTTATTCCTCATCTTACTAATCACAATCTAATCCCATCAAATCAATGCGCAATTCATAATCTGTAAATTCAATTACCACTAACTTCACATTTTTTTTTTCAGAATAGTTATGGCAATCAAAAATTCAATCAACGTTTTTCTTCTATTCTAAATAAGTCTTGGGATTGTTTTTACTTTGGAAATTAGAAATTTCAGTTTAATAAAGTCCAAGTCTCTATCCATATCATCGTGGTTCCCTATGTTACAGAAATTTACCCTCTGAATGAATTGGCCTATTTATCTTCTAAAATCCTTTCCATATATCCTAAAGTCTCAACCTCAAAATCTTCATCCCCAAAGTTATCATTGTCCTCCCTAAAATCAGCCTCCACATGCTTTTCAGCCTACTGTCACGGTTCATTCTTCTTTCAGCCTCTACCCTACATACATCATGATTATAAAAGTTAGAGTCATCCCTATGTTTTTAAACCTTCTCAAGTCTATCACTTATATCTCTCCATTTGCATATTTGTCAATATTTGCACTATGCCTTGAATCTTAAACTTTACGTCATCCTCAGGAGGGGTTGACTTACTGTTCTAATATGACTTGTTTATAACTGCAAAAATTAGTTAGTGGTGATAAAATATCCTCATGTCTCTCATGTTTCACTCAAATATTAGGTTTTTCACTCTAATATGCTCGTCATACCTTTTCCTCTCATCTCATATTATTTTGGCTCTTGCAGAACTGAGATCAACACCAAATAGAACTACTTAGCAACATAATCCAAATGATTAAATATGACTCCATAAGTAAGAAAATTATGAAAACAAGCAAACAAAACTATGATTATAGTCTTGCTAGTAGCAAGCAAATTTGTACAAATTATAGACGACTTGAAGACACAAACAAACAATAGATGCCAAATATATGAAAATGATGTAAATAGAATCCAAATATACAAAATATGATGATAGTATTCTAAAAGATATGAAATCAACAGAAACAATACAAGTTTTAAAAACTAACACAAAATAGACTCGTTACGACAAGCTTGAACCCAAATCTAGACCCCAAAGTAAACGATGTCCAAATGATACAAAAAATAATATATAGTGTGATTAGGATCCCAGTAAATAGAATATTAAATTTGAGTTAATTTCAAGTCATTTTAATATATAGACACAAAACTAACGCTTTTAATACCTAGATGTAGAACTTAAAGCAAATGATGTGTAAATAACCTCAAATATAATATATAGTATGACTAGGACTCCTGATGCGATGTCGCGGTCGCACAAATTAATTACCCTAACTTAAAACACATAAGATAGTATAGAGCAAGCAAGGGGTCGATCCCACGAGGAAGATTTAGTTTAGATTTTTATGTTATATGTTATGCAATTTGGGGGTTTTGATTTGTGATGATCTAAACTATCGAAGAAATTAAACTAGCAAACAAAATCAATTGAAACTGAAATTAATGAAGAAAACAAACCTTGATCGCAAGCACACATCCATCAACGGAAATTAGAACCGATCTTTGAAACAAAAATTACAGTTTATGTTCTGAAATTTTTATCTTTTCTTAACGTTGATTAATTAACAGATCCACCGTATAACTAATCCTAAACAACAAACAATCAAAGTGTCTGCACTAATGATTCAATTTAATGGCAGCTTTAAGAACTAGATAATTTCATCAAGATTAACATACAAGTTGTCCGCAGCTTGTGTCACTTTATTCAAATGTTCTCCCTAAGTTCAATAACGTAGTTCCGCCATAATTATCAAGCTTAGTTGCTTCACAAGTTCATATATCACAACTCCGGTTTTGATATTAAACTTAGCAATAGATTGTTCACAACAATAACTTAGAGTCCGCTCTAGCAATCATCAACAACAATAATAGGAAATATGCATAGGAAAACAATCATACTCATTCATAACATAAACTAAAAATAAAAGGAAGAATAAATCTCACGGTTCTTGAAATCCGAAGGTCTTTGCGTCCTTGCAACCAAGAAAAGAGCTTAGCCTTGCATAACTATAGAACAAATACTTTTAAAGATTGAAGAGAGCATGATTTTAGGGTTTGTAGAGGAGAGAATTTGTGTTTATTCTCTGCTGGCTGCTGCCTCTTTCTGCTCTCCCTCTTTTCTGCTCTTTCTTTTAATATACTAAGAAACCCTAGTCCCTATTTTACAAAATAGTCCTCCCTTAAGTTGACAGTTTACATTTAAGTACTTCAATAACTATTTTCCCAAAAAGAAGAAATAGGCTTGCATTAAATCTTCAAGCTTTGACTTAAAGGAGCTAAATTGTTGAAATAAAAACTTGGATGCCGGTTTAGATGCTTCGAAACGTAATTTGGACATGTTCCTTCACGAAACCTGTTTGTTGGCAGAATTCAGCTATCATCTTTGGAAAATCATATCTCCCTCATATGACATTTTTTTTGGCTGACATTTTGAGCGTTTATAGGAATGTTAGTCATAAATCCAAAAAAATTGAGTTTGCATAAATTGGACTTCTGTAGATCCAAATATTCAAATTGGAATGGACGAAGGTCAACACTGGCAGATTGCGAGATTTGACTTTGAAAGCTGCGATTTCCATGATCTTTCTTATTTTATTTTCTTGCCTTAGATTTCCAGAAAGGTATGGATGTTAACTTTTTAATGCCACTAGAATCACTTCATTTCGACCTCTAAAGCTCACACTTTGCACAAAATATCGACTGAAGGTCAAATCTACCAATTACCTCCAATTTACTCATTTTTGCATCTTTCATCCAAAAGTGCCTTCAAAACATAAAAACAAAGAATATCAAGGCATTTTATATATAAAACGTAGGCAAAATACTAGTTAAATGTGGGTGAAACCATCGAATAATATGGTTGCATCAACTTCTGTAACTGGAATATCAAGTTTGAGCTAATTCCAAGTTAATTTGATCTAATTTTACCTTGTTTAGCTTTTAGAAATAGAATCTAAAACTAATCTCTTGAATAACTTTTTTTTCTTTACTTTTATGCTATTGATATGTTGAGAGACAGTAAAAAATCAAAATAATATTTTTTTTTTACTAAGAAGATGTCGCTACTGAATTGAAGAGAAGAACATTGGAATAAGAGAAGAACAAACTTAACATAAGGATATAACTTGATTAATGGAGCTAAGCTCCGATATAAAATGATCTGAACCCCGTGAGCACTTGGTCACGTAACCTATACGTAAATGATACAACTCTCGAAAAGCCAAGAAATCAGGTTTGGAAGTGTGACACAAAGATTACCTTAAACATAAGCACCAATACTATTGGAATTTGAAACCCTCACCCCAAAAATAGCAATCCACAAACAATAAGTCTAGGATGACACCACAAAGATAATTGTTCTTTGATAAATCAATTCAGTTCGTTAAAGAGCCAAAGTTCACCCTCACACACTTACAAAAAAAGATGTGAAAATTTGAATTATTATTAAGCAAAAACATGAAAACTGAGACTTACATTACAAAGGTGTTTTTATATATGTAATAACCTAAGCTAAACCCTAGAATACCCAAGATGTGAACTTGTATAAGGCCCACTTATAATTACACCCAATACCTTAATTAAACAAGCCTAAATATTGATAATCAAGCCCAAAACATGAAAACAAAAATTAAAATAAAGGTATGAAGCATGTTGCCATAAATAATGAAGCAAATAACATAAATGTCTTATTTCCTAGTCTAAATAGTCTCATTGGCTGAATAATCCTTCCTTGTAGCTCTATGATCAATTGTCGATTTTAGGAATTCCAAAAATTGTTAGATGTGCTGGCATAAATTACAATGAGAAGAGGAAAAAAAGAGAAAGATTTCAAAGATACATCAAAGCTTTGAATACATCATCGTTGCAATAAAAAAGTTCTCGACAAGATGAATCCAACAACATTGAGAAAGATTACTAATGATGACGAGAGTGGGTCATAATCTCTATCTAAAGGCAGATGAACAATTACAATGAGGAGATGAGAGAGATGTGAGAGAAAAAGAAAGAAAGAAAAAGACCTTAGAGACACATAAAAGTTTCAATTACGACACCATTAATATTATTAGATAGATCTTGATAAAACGAGTCTAATGAAAGCAAGGAAGGTCACCATGAGTGATAAGAGGAGGCCACTCTCGGGGCGGCTCACTTGCATTTAGACTAAGAGTGTGGTCCACTTTGGTCACCTTTGATGATCTTTCTTGGTGTGATTAGACTCTTTTCGTCCATAACGTTTTGATGGTATTAGTGGTATCATAATTGGAGTTTCGGTGTGCCTACAATATTTCTTTCTTTCTTTCTTACTTTCTTTCTTTATTTTCTTCATTCTCCTCTCTCCTAACTGCTCACTTACCTTTTGGACAAAGAGTATAGTCCATTCCAGTCACCGTTGATTACCTTCTTTGATGTTGTTGAATTCATCTTATTGATATTTTTTTTATTATACCAATGATGTTATAATTGGAGCTTCAATGTACCTTTTGTGTTTTTTTAATATATATATATATATAATTTTTTCCTCTTTTTTTTCATTGTAATTTCTCACTTGTTTTTAAATAAAAAAATATGATTTATTCGAGTTATTATTAACAACTTTTCTTAATATTATTGAATTCATCTCGAGATATTTTCAGTTCAATAAAAATGATTTCGTAATGTAGCTTTAACATGCCTTTAAAATTTATTTATTTCTTTTTTTCTCATCTCATTGCCCATTGTAATTTGCGTGAGTCCCATTTAACAATTTCTTTGAAAAATATTGCGTTTCTCATCAATAATGACTTTATTTTCCAATCATGATATATTTCAAACTTTACTTG
>Ga0325405_1000755_pt1 | contig 31662 bp, 13 predicted proteins | sample PopdelMetagenome_21_FD_205663 | JGI IMG/M metagenome (GOLD analysis project Ga0325405, IMG submission 205663) | Populus deltoides microbial communities from Bellville, Georgia, United States - Xylem-Control-R2 | ecosystem: Host-associated > Plants > Phyllosphere > Stem > Wood/Secondary xylem... | reverse complement strand
AGGTTAATTAATTTTGACAAGTCATCACCTCAAGTAGTTGCGAAGCTAGGCTCCAGCAAAAGTTGCGTGGAGCCTACCTTATTTTGTGTTTTCAACATTGATTCTACTCTACATGCATTACTTGTCAAGAAAGTTATTATTCATGTCTTGCTCACGTGATTTTTCTTGTATATTTTGACCAATTCTATGAATTCTTATTAAATAGTTAGTTTTTTTTTAGTAATGACTCAATATATTTTTATATTTCTTAATATATCTATTATGTTTTTTATATAATATTTGATTCTTTAATTTGTATCTTTGTTACATTTCTCATTTAAATTGATAGAATTGTATTTTCATCATAAAATTGTCCTTTAATTATATAAAGATATAATAAAAAATTAATAGATTTCTTGAAACATATAGACACGATAGAAATAATAAATTTAAAATCTTTTAAGGAGTCTCAAGAATTTTATTAGACAGATTTAGAGTTGTTTAATGTTCATACAAGAATTACTTGAAGATCAGATTTTATATTTTACTTTGAATATTTGTTTCAAGGCTAAGTTGTCGCAAACCACAAGTCGTTCAATTATATAGTCTCTAACAGTAATTCACACGAACCAACAGTGAAAAATCTCCTAAACCATTTTAGGAGAGAAAGATTGTTATACCTTAGAGCGCTAGATCTTTTTTTTTTGTATTAATTATGTGTTTATATATTATACTCTACTCACCCTTTTCATCACAGAAAATAGGAGGAAAAGCATTCTATTTATAGTGAAACCTAAAAAACCTTATAAATGGTAAAATATTAATTTTCCCCTTAAATAATATCGTATATATTATTTTAGACTCATTTTAGAAATTTATTCAATCAAGTCCTTACTTGATTGTTTCTAGGTCTAGATTTGCTTATATTAATTACATTTTAGTCCTCAATTTCTAAAAATTATTTACAATCAAGTCACACTTGATTAATCATCTCATTTTAATTTCTAACCAATAGTTCTTATATGTGTGACCCATTAGGTTCCCTAATAAATTGGCCCAAATATAAATCATAAATTCTAAATAAAACATGATTAAATAAATTAATCAAATTAATTTATTATCAATTCAACAATTGATTGATTTATACTTGAATATCAAGTACAATGTCTAGCAACCTCTAATGATCCCCTAAATATTAGGAAAGTCATAAGTGATTTGACTTAACCTTTTGGTGATGAATTTCTTGATGTAATTATTATTCTTTCATCAACAATGTTTTGATTTAGACATTGTAGCATGGAATATGTCTACTATATCAAATTAAGATTGTTCTCAACACAATAGTCATAGATTCGTTGAATAAGATTTGAAAATCTTTTCAAATCTCATTCCACATTACGCAAGGATTTATAATTAATACTATTTAAGAACAAATGGGACATCTTCTCTAATTCATTTAGGGTGATGAATCATCTCTTGATTACTTAAATACCTTCATTCAGTTCATGTTATACTCAATATTTGCTCATTTATTACCTTTGATTAGAACAACGTAGAGTAGGATCAAAACATAACACTCTTATATAAGATAATTTAATGATCTCAAGTCTAAGAATCACCTACACAACTGTCACGTGAGCCTTTCCATAAACACAAGTGATCTATCCATATGGAGTTCTCATGCAGGTCAATTCAGTGTACATGTCATCTGACAAGCACCTACATATTAGTTCTAGGTATCTCTCATGTCTCAATTTATGAGAACAACTGCTGTTTTTCATAGAGGAAAGAACATAATATGTATCAGTCTCAACAACTCTAATTAATGTCTAGTCTTAATAGAGCATTAACCAGAAATATTTAAGAACAATACTTTGATGCAATAGAAATCTTGTAATTATAACAACTTTATAATTTCCCTTACAAAGCATTTTTGTTCCAAGAACTTTATATTTACTCTAGATTCATTAATCAAATATTCGATGAATATTAAAAATAAATAAGCTTTTATTAATAAATTAAATATATATATATATAATGAAGATTTATCTAATTATATAAGGAGAAAATAAGTTATTTTTTATATATTATTTGGTTAACTAATTATAAAAATTTGAAAGAGGACTAGAAGAAAAGGACTAATTGTATGAAAATTAACAGGAAGAAATGAGATAGTATAATTAGTTTTCAAGACATATACCTAACACTTTTATTAAATTTTAGAAACGAGAAAGAAATTAGAAAGAAAAGAATGAGAGAAACTTCAGTATATTTGCAGAAGCCCACTAATCATTTCCTTCTACTTTCTTGGAACAGTCAGCTACTGACTTCAAAAACAAAGAATAATAAGAAGAAAAAAAAAAAGGGTATTTTCTCGAAATTACATGGGAGTTTAAGCGGAAATTGAGGGGAAAAGTAAAATCAGTCAACTTGACCTTTTTGCACAGTGGACTCGCAAATAGGTCATAATTTGACATGGCTCTGACATTTAAAATAAAATGTCGTATCCAAAGGAAGGAGTGTTAGACATTTCAAGCCCACAATTTGCACATGATAGTTACAGCAGGCATCAATTGGAGGACGACTTTTCTCCGACGTGCTTTATGTGTATGTGTTCATTTAAGGCATTCACATTTTAGAATTTTTAATTCTATCGATAAAATTAATAAGATAATTAATTGTTACGTATATAGGAGGGTAAAAGTTAAACTAATCGAAATCTTTAATTAATTTGGTGGTTTCTACAATAAAAATAATAATAATTATTGATTTTTTTCTACTCCAAACGCTTTATGTGGGCATGTTTCAGCTATAGTATTGGAATTATTTTTTTATAGAGAAATCATAATCATTTTTCTATTGAGAAATGTAAATTAGTATGCTTTCCACGCGTAATTCATGTATTCTTTTTGGACAAATTGTGCAATGAAAGGAAATAGTGAATTAACACAACAAAAATATTTTATTTTATGAAATAGCATACTTTTTAGATGTCGCGGTTTAGAAAGATGATATTTTATTAAATATTATATTTATGAATTGCAACATGAATTAAGATGTTGTTTTTTTAAACCACAACATTGATTTCTTAACCATAACAAAATTTTAAATGGTGACATGATTCAGAATCGACACATCAATTAAATTCTAGTATCATTAAGTTGGATGCACTGGTCGACCGGTTCATAATAGTCAATTAAACCGGCCGACCGATTGACACTAAAAATAGAGGTAAGTTACTTTGTGAATAGTAAATTTTTTAGATTTTAATTGGAGTTTGCTTTTGAATCTACAAATTAGACAAATATGTATATTTTGACTCATAAAACATATTTAGAAGAAAGAGTTCATAAAATCATGGATTTTGTGTGAACCGGTCGACCAGTTCATACAACAGTATCATCTAGCCGACTAGTTGAGTTAGAGGATTAGTAATGAGGCTACTGCCCTTCCAAACAGCAAATTTCCCCAACATGTAAATCTAACATAAAAACATTTTTTATGAGATTTATTATTTACTTCGTTAATCTGGCATTCAATTTAGTTAATGATTTTAGAGAGTTAAAAACTTTATAATTTTAACAAAATTTAGGTAGAGTTTTTTCTATATAAAAACTATACCTAAAATTTTATCCCGCTTAAAAAAAAACCTGCAAAAAACCACAAAAATCAAACTCAATAAATTCTCACATTTCATAATTAGAAGTAGCCCAACAAATACAAATAAAAAAATTGTGTTGTGTGTGCGCGCGCGCGCGAAAAATAAATCTCAAATACTTGAATAATACAACATTCAAGTAATTGAAATCCTAAAATATATAAACATAACTCATCTATCTGTTTACATCGTCTACTTGATGATCTGGACTCATCAATAGCAAGACTGGATCCAGCTCCTACACATGCTTAAGTGGTCTCGTCCTCTATCACGACATCATCAAGAGTTAATCTCTCTCCAAATATATTAAGTCTAGTGCAATAAACATCAAACCACTAAGACACATAGGTTTGACATTCATTTTCTTCGTTAATATTATGAAGCACAGATACGGCCTCTCAATCATCTCGTAGCATGAAGCCAACCTAAAATATTAGTAAATAAAACCTAAAATTTATCTATTAATTATAAAAAGATTTAATTACTTATGATATTTTAAATCCGCTAGGCATGATGCTCGTATTGCATGTATCCTCCTATGACATGTTTTCATATTATGGCTTGTGTTATTGCATATACAACACCTATAATATACACAATCTTCTCTTGCATCCATCTCATTGTGCAAATGAGTAGAAATTAATCGACCACGCCTAAATTTCCATCTAGTTGAGTTTGCATCAACTCGAGGACTAGTGTAATCACTTCTTTCTAACTTATTTGATAATGGACAAAATGACATGTCATATGTTAATCTGTAGCTATTCCATATGTGTGTTCTTTTTTTTGTTCTCATTCAAGCCATTATTGATATATTGAGTCCGGCTTACATATTCGTTTATATCATAAATCAAATTTACACCTTCAAGGTTCATAACACACATCCTCATTAAATCTTTTTTCATAGTCAGGTCTTTGAATTTGTGATTGAAGTTGCTAACAAAATATTAGGCATAATACCAGTGTTATCCTATAGGTTCATGCCAAATTTCTGCTACTCTATTTTTTATGACTACATGTTTATCTAATATTATACATATGCATGTTCAATCACTAGCAACGTATCTCTGTAAGCAAAGCAAAAACATCTCCAATTAGAATTATTTTCTTCATTAACAATTGCAAAAATTAAAAAATATATCTCATTATTTACATCAAAAGCAACTACAATCAATAAATTCTCATCATATCACCGATACAAATGTGTGTCATCAATATTAATAATTGGTCTACACTACTTGAAACCTTCAACATAGGGTCCAAATGACCAAAAAAATAGAGTTCGATTATTGGACTTAGTATTCAACTGAATGTGCAATGTGCCACTATTTAACTATTTCATTTTTAATGCCGAATGTTTGTCCAACCTCCAAATTAGACCCTCTTGTCATACATCTATGACTAAGTGCTCAATCATAAGAAACAGTAGAACTAGACCCAGAAGCATCTTTAAATTCAAGAATAGGAGGTGTCAATTCATAATCAATATCAACATCATTATCAATATTATCATCATGTTTACTGACACATTCAGATCTAAAGTCTCATCATTTTCATTGTCGTTAGGCTTAAAATAGTTAAATCTATGTTGATTAACAAATAAATTATCAAGCATAGTATCATCTATCCTTAGCATCAAATTATCCAACAATAAACTATTTTTACTATCTAACTTTAAAGGATCGATAGAAGTTGTCACAAACATAGATTTTGGTCAACTACTCACATACAATACCATCAGTTTAAACCACTTTGGATGAAAAAATTAGTCATTGTCTTAAAATTATCATCACACATAATTGGTATAGGATAATACTAATACTCACTAATTTAACACCTACAAGTTATTTCAACATCAATATCATTATAATTCCACCCAAGTCCATGACAAATAATTTCTTTCAGTTCTATCTAAATTACCATTTAACAACAAATTGCTCATGTCATTATATGTGATAATAGTGTCAGTGTAATGACATAACATAAATATGTTATAAAATACTCTATAAAAAAATTTAAAAAAAAAACAAATTGGATTCTAGTCAATTAGATTTAATTTTAACTAAATTGCATCACCTCAACCTTTATTGGAAAAACTCATAGTATATTCAATCAAATTCCAAAAATTTAACATAAAAGCAAACTTGATCAAAATTAAACATAATTCATAATACCAATATAATTGATATTTTTATACTCAATTACATTAAATCAAACCCAAATTCATAACAAATTAAAATAATTCAAATAAAATATCAAATTCATCAACTTATCAACAACTCAATGCAATGTGTAATTTGTCATAATTATATTGTATACATGCTATATTGCATAAAATCATTAAGCGTGGTTAATTACATTATTAGATGATTCCAACAATCCATACAAAATTCCTAATTCGAAAACTTATCCAAAATTAAACCAACACATAATTAATTGAAATAATTAATTCATAATTAATTTAACTTATTTTTATGTTCAACTATATTAAATCAACTCTAACTGATCATATTCATAACTAAATTATCATTAATTCAACAAACCCTAAATTCACCATAAACCCTAAAGTCAACCTAAACAGTTATTTTATTTCAACTAAAACAAACACAAATTTATAACAATGTAGTATGTTTACCTTACTTGTAAGACTAGAAAAACAGCTAGGGTGGCGGTGGTATTAGTGGCTGGATGGATTTTAAACACAAAAACATCCAAGGATGCTTAGAGACTAGGATGGGTTCAATTTTTTATTGTTTTAAGGGGAAAAGGTGTTTGGTAGGTTTTTTTAGAGAGATAAGGATTGAGGGTGTTGGTCAGTTTGGAGAGAGAGAGGGGAGGGAGCTATTCCGTATGTGTGTTCTTTGATATGAGAAGAAACTTAAATTTTAATTGATGTCGTACTTCAGAAGCGCGACAACTATCTTGTTGCACTTAGGAATAGCGACATTTAATAAATGTTGCGTTTCAGAAGCACAACAAGGTAAAAATGATATTTCATTAAAAAATTTTAAACTTGTGTTATTCTGTTAAAATTTTTAATCTTTTTAATTATATAAAGTTTAGGAGTGATTTAAGAAGTTTCTTTAATTACGTTTTATATATATATATATATCGTTTTATTTGGTGTTTAATTAGACATTTAATTAAAATAATGAGATTAATCTTCTTCTTTTTTTAAGAAAATCGGGGGCACAATGGCTACCTCCGGAAATAAACTAGCTCGTCATTCCAATTTTACAATGTTAATGCATATTGAGTGTAAAGTGTAAAAACAGTGAATGTAATTGGAATAATAATGCTCATAAATTAGCATATAAAATCCTTGTTTATTGCAGTTCTTAATTATGACAATTCTATGTATTGATTAGTTGGATCCGATATCATTTAATAGTTTGTAAAGATTAGATACATTTATATACCGTTATTATCGATAAGATAAGGGTATAATTAATAATCAAGAACCATCAGAACTAAAAATTTAAATGGTTAATTAGAAACTGAAATATATTTATATCCAACAATCACTACTACTGTAATAATACAACTAGCTAGACACCAGAACGCAATGTCTCTAGAACATACGCTCCATGCAGCTGCTGGTGTTTATGGAACTGGATAATATTTGTTCTTACACATGCACTTATATGATATAGGGCATGCCTCGGACTGAGCAAGGGAGGAACATAGTGAGCTAACAATTTTTAACACACAGGGTGTACATGAGCCACAAGCATGAGAGCACTCTGGTAATCTAGAGCCTGCAATTTGAAGTGGGTGTGCTCCATTTTGCTTCATTCGCTCCCTCACTACTCCCTTCGAAGTTAGTGTCAGCCTCCCCATGGTGCTGTTTCTTTTTCTTGGCCATGTAGTATATCGTTCACGGTGACTATGACGACCTGTAAAACATGACATGTATTGATAATTTTTAATAATAAGAAGAAACGTGCAATACTCGTTATATAGTTTTTTGATCATGGATCACTTATCATCCACACACATACATGAACGGAGTTAAGATTCAAATATAAAGGGGGTAAAGAGAAATTTTCAAGAAGTATGAGAGCAAATGTCTTGAAAGAAAAGGGATGGATTTGAACTTCCAGAATTGATGGTGGCTAACATGACTTTTTTTTGAAAAATCTAAGGGTGCAATTTCCCCTCTTCTCCTCGATGCAAGTCCCTAGCTTGTTGTGTATAAATGGCTAATTCTACGTCAAGATCGAAAATTGACCTCCATAAATCCTTGTGCGTGCATGTATGCATGTATGTATGGAATTGAGATTTGATATACAGGCTCTTTTCACTAGAAAGAATGTTGATCGAGTCTTACTTCTAAAGATTGATGTATATTCAACGAAGTGGAGATTAAGAAGTAAGAATATAGATATATTACGCACACAAAACTAAAAATCATGCATAGGACGGAGCCCTGTACTTACTGATTCTGACAGCAGACATGGTCATGAGTGGAATGATGAGAGCGGCAGCAACAAATATTGCCAAAACGTAGAAGAGTGGATGTTTCATTGCCCTGGGATTTAATTTCGTAAAATTATTGAGCCCTACACAGAGATAGCAAGAGGGAAGTGTGAGAAGGTGTGTATTTATAAGGGTCGGCGAAAAAGAAGGTATTGAAGTGTGTCACAGGCCTTCTATGGGAAAGAGAGATTGAGCTCACATGAAAATGGGTGAACCCAAAGTCCTCACATGGATTCGTCTTCCACACTGAATTGCCTGAGCATCTTGTGTCCCCCTGTAAAGTATGATATTGCCATGTGTTAGAATTCTGTTGGTTCTGTAATTAATGAAGTGCCTTGACATGGTTCTACATTGGTCAAAACCAAAAAAAAACACCAGAAATTTTGAGACTTCAAGAGACTGAGAGGCAGATAAGCCCAAGCTTCTTGTCCTTGCCGCTTGGTTCTTGGCCTCTTGGGGCTGGCAGTGACAGCTCTCTCTCTAAAGGTAATATTTTACCCAATGATTTTTTTATTTATTTATTAGTATTTTAATATTTCTAATTTTTGGAAGTCTTTTTATGTAATTTAATTATTTTTTTCAAATTCAAATTTTTGTTTTTTCCATTTTTGATTATTTAAAAAAATATTTATAATTTTATTATGCCTCAACCCACATAAAATTGACACTTAGCAATTAAATATAACATAACTAGATAAAAGGACAAAACCTTAATGAATCAAAAGTACAAGGATACAATTAGTAAAAAATTGTTTAGGGAAAAAATTAAAAGACATAGGAACAAAACCTACAACTAGCCTCTAAAGAAACAGCGGGACAGCTACAAGGCCTCTATCAATTGTTTGGGAATTTGGGCCTCTATTAATTATCTGGTAAATCAGGGCCTATAAATATAGCAGGCAGATCATTGTTATTGGGCCCATAAAAGCCCTTTTCAAGAGTACCGGGCTAGAGAAAAGAAGGAGAGCCCATTTAGGCCCAACCAAGTCCTCAAGGAATAAGGATTCGGCGAGCACACTTGTTCCTTCTCTTTTCTTTTTCTGGGTGGTGATTAAACTTATATCTTCTCTACTATCACAGGGGAAGCAGCAGCAGCAATACTAATAATAATAATAATAATAATAATAATAATAATAATACTCGTACATGAACAGATTAATGAATCTTAAGAAATAAATAGACAGTACCTTCCCCTCAAAACACTAGCATTATACTGTTTTGTCCATTAAAAAATTAATCAAAGCATTATCCAGTGGGTAAGATGCGAGACAAGATGAAAGCATTTATAAGAGAAATGACCCTTCTGGCTGCTTCTGTTCGTGGATTGTAAGTTTGCTTGTTTGGTAACGCTGGTGGTTGCAATTTCTTGTCGATTAGATGCAAGGTGAAGGTGACAATAGTAAAAGTAGGAATTTGAACCCAGAACTGTCACAGTTCACATGGTTGTCTGGTCATCATCATCATTGACAATTTGCCATCATAAAAAAAGCTCATTCATGAAGCTCTGGTGAGGTGAATTGTAAGCTCATTCCATGATTTGCTCCATTCCCATCCACATGACTACATCTGACATTTTCAGACATTTTTTGCATTTTACTTCCCTGTAAAATTTAAGCTTTTCTTTGCTTGCTATCGTATATATGGCACATCATACATTGCCCTCTTGTTGACTGATCACTGTCGCTATATATATTGCGTAGCAGCTTTGGTCCTTCACCACATGAGGAACTGTGAAGAACTCATATTTGTACATTTTGGGGACTAATTTTGCTCACTGTCGAATCTTGAATTGAATAAAAAATACTACACGCTCTTGTCCGTGTTCTAATTTATAGAATTTGAACGTGGGGGGTTGAAAAGTTCAATCCCTAACGTTCAAAATAACAAAAATGTCTGCCTCGGAGAAAAGAAATATGTATACTTGTGACAAAACCTGTTTTTCCGTCTTTTGAAAGCTTGCATTGCTTGCCTGAACTTGCAAGTAATAGTAATATTCTGAAGTAACAGACTCCTATATAAAACGGTGTTTAAATTATTATTTTCCTTATATTGTATAAGAAATGGAATTTTAATTTCAACTGCTTGGATTAAAGGAGGTTTCTGTTTTTTTCTTCTTTTTTTTTTTGGGGAAGAAGACCCTATGTGATGATTCATACTAGCCTGCCTCTTCCAATGCAGCAGTACATTGATGTTTAGATAAATTTAGATTACCATTTTCATGGTACCTGCATTTATTTAGTGATTTTACATGTTGTCACAGTGACATTGAGGCGTAATACATATAAAAATGATCAAAAAAGAGTCACAATATAAAATAATTTTATATTACCTAGAAAATTATAATTAATTTTTTAGAGATTTAGTTAAAATGTTAGTTATATAATTGGACAGATAATAATCTATATATATATATATATATATAGATCTTAAATCATTATCTTAGGTTATAATAATCACTATATACTTCCAATGCAGCAGTACATTGATGTTTAGGGGAATTGTATTGTTGTTTGTTAGTAATAATAAATTTATTTAATGTGCATATATGCTTAAAATTTGTCTAAAATGATATGTGTTTTTGTTATTAATGTTAAAAGACTATTATAACCTAAGACAATTATTTAATATCTAGATCTAGTAACATGGCTCAATTCTTTCTTTTAAAGTGCAAGCATTCGATCTGCATGGATGGTGAGCAGTGATATGTACAAGTATGTTAAAGATTATGTTGATTGATACAGGTTTGAAAGTCAACACTCATACTCAATAAATTTACATGGAATCACATTTATCCAACCCAAATATATTAATCGCACCAAACAAAGATATTCCAAAACAAGAACATATAAATAAATTCAAAACATATAATCGTGGAAAATTTAAATTGACACAACAAAACAATTTTTATTTTATTAATATTTTTGGTATATACTTTTATAAAAAAAAAATGGAACATCTTAAAGTCATTTTGAAACATGATGTAAAATGGTGTGTTAAGCAATTTCATTATCCATCGATCAACATTCTAGGATAATACCCAATGATTGTTCATTTATCTTAGATTGGTCTATAAATAATAAAACTATTAATACACCATAATATTGCAAAAAAAAAAATATTTCAAAGATAATTGGAATGCAATAAAGTAATGTATTAAGTAATTTCATTACCTACCAATCAACACTCTAGAACAACGATCAATGATTGTTTATTTATCATAAATAGATCTATGAATAATTAAACTATTAATACATCATAATACTGCAAAGCAAAAGATATTTTATAGATAGCTTGAATGCAATAAAGTAATATATTAAGTGATTTTATTATTCATCAATCAACATTATATGACAACGACTAGCGACAATTCATTTATTCAAGGTGAATTTGTTGATAATAAAACCATTAATACACCACAACATTGTAAAAGAAGAAAAATATTTTCGGATATTTTGAATGCAATAATATAATGTATTAATTAATTTCATTATCCATTAATAAACACTCTAGATTGATGATTAGTGACAGTTCATTTATATTAGGCAGATTTGTGAGTAATAAGGTTATTAACACACAAGATTGTGTGTTAAAACCATTTACACACAACACAACCAATAGATAACAACGTCATCACACATAATAAAAAAAAAACATCAATATAACAAATAAAAACAATGTCACCACAATATAACAATTCTAAAACACATCAAGTTTTACACCGAGATCAAATCATCATGTCTCGAATAAACATGTTGCAACCTCCTAACCCCATCACAAGGTAATGATTTTGATCTTATTCCACCATAAAAATAAATGTTTGGTGGCATCATACCCTTGGAATTACCACACAATGGTATAGACCCTAACATTTAAAATATTTTGCAACAATATGTATGAAATTTAATAACATATTCAAATTCAAATATTTCATCAAAATATTCATAGAATTCAATAACATGCTAACAAAGTCTAAAATAATCAATAAAATTTGTTTGGGTTTTAGAGCGACTAGGTTTAATCGAAAGTTATTGAAACAGTGATTAGCAGCGATGACAAATCTTATAGTGTTTGCGCGTGGCTTCATATGTCATCGATACTTTTGGCATGTGGAACCATCCACTGTTACTATTAAGGCGCATCACCTAGCATATCAAAAGCACCACCCTCTACTATTTACTTTGTGTCGGTGATAAGATACACCTCAAACCAAGAAAAGAGATCGAGCCTTGAAAAGGTTTGACTTTTCTTGTTCTTTTTTTCTCCTTCCCGGCTTGTTTTCCTTTCTCTCTACTGCTTAGTTGATGATCTAGTGGTATTAAAGGAATGCTTTGGTTGTGCTCGCAATGGTAGTGCTAGCTAGTTGCTCGCCGATAAGGGAGTTGTTATTATTATTATTATTATTATTATTATTATTATTATTATTATATATATAGAGAGAGAGAGAGAAGAGGGGGAGAGGGTGGTGATAAAGGGAAGAAATGGGGTTGAATGGGTTGGTTTCTAGTGTTTGTGGTATAGGAAGGAACTATAGTTAGGGCTTGGTGGCATCGCAGTCAAGTTGGTCAATGCAGATAGGTTAATTATAGTTGCACTGGTAGTTTTTTGTGACAATAAGAGAGACAAAAGGCTGTCATTTTTTTTTCTCTCTCTTTTTTTGTCCCTTCTTCTTTACACATTTTTACACTCTTTTTCTCTATTGTATTTTTTTTTAAATCTTTCTAAAATCTTGTTCACTTAATGGTAATGGAGAATAAAATTTTAAACCCCCCTACCTTTCTCTTTCTTTTTTTCTTTCATTACCTTTTTATATCATCTCCAATGACAATAGTCATTTAGAAGAGCCAAATCGTTAATATGACATTTTCAATAGTGTAAATATGGTTTTTTCTTCTTATTTGTACTCTAATAGCATATGTTATTTTAACAACCTACTTTTATTTTAATATATTTGATCTTATACAACTATAATTTAATTAATTTTTATATAATATAATAATGTCGTTAATTATACAATTAATATGAGTAATATATCATAATTAAATATAAATTTAATAAAGTAATATTGTTGCTTTATGTGTGAATTAGTTTTACAAGATATGTTTAAAATAACCAAGAAATGTTAACATAGTTAATTTAAACTAAATTAGCCTAAACAATACATCAATTGAGTAAATTAAAAATTAAAACTACTCTTTTGCATAATTTCTAACCTTTTATTTTCAAAATACACTATAGCAATCGAATTGAACTTAGAAATATTCATTTTCATAATTTGTTCTTCTTTCTCCATCATTTCCGATTCTTGTTTCTCTTGACTTTGTTGTACCATTATAGCTTGTTACTCTAACATAACTTTCATGTCTTTTTTTTTTTTATTCTTTAATTTCAACTGGATTATCCTTGAATTGTTGTAAGAGATTTGTTATAGTTGTTTCTCCAACTTTCTCTTTTACTTGTTTATATTTAAATCATTCATTTGCAACCTTCTAACCAATTGGCCTATCTTGAGAAATCAATGTTCAATATCTTTTTCTAAACAAGCAAATCAATGGTAGATAGAGTAAATGAAGCGGGATTTGCATTGGCATGACTTTTTTTGTTTTTTGTTTAATCTTTGTTGTTGACTTATATGTTCATATTGTCGTTTGGGCTTTTTTTTAATATAACTCAACAATGTTCAAATTAAAATATTTTGCCAACGCAAAACATATACATTTTATGAGCATCATTAATTTGGTAAATAATTAGAGAAATCCAATATGATAAAAATATATATTAAATAATTTAATATGGAAGTGAATATTAAAATTATCCTTAATTCTTTGATCATTCCACTTTGATGATGGTTTTTAATTTGGGTAATAAATCCAATAAATTTACCAAATTCTTTATTTATCTCTTGCCATTTACTTGAAATGTTTACTTGGGAATAATTGTACAAATTCCCTCTATTCTCTTCGAAGTAAACATATACTCGAGCCCAAAATTATTTTGTTTATTGTTCAAATTTTATAATTGAATTTTTACTTGTATTTAACCATGCAGATACAAGTAAATAATCTTCCTCCGGTGTCCGGTGAGTCATCAATTATTTGATTATGATCACTTGGTTAAGAGAAACTATCTTTTGACTCGCTCCTAAAAAAATTGGTAAAAGAGCTTGAAAAATTTAAGTTAAAACCAAACTATGGGAATGCTAGTATCAAAGAATTAAAAACAAGAGTTTTTAATTACACAAGATTGTACTAACACAAATATCGCAAAATTTAAGTAAAACAATTAAGAAACCTAACATGCAAAAACCTAGAATTGTATTATATCTAAGAAAATATGATTAAAAAACCTCATTACAAGACCTCATAAAAACTTTTGAACTCTCTCAACAAAACTAGGCAGCCCGACACATCTCTAAAAGACTAAATTCTAATACCAAAAATGTCGTTACCTCATCTCCTGTTTTCTTTTAGATTATTAAATTGGTAGCTAGCAGATGAGCACATCATCTTGGAAGAAAGTTATATAATTGTTTTATAACTATGTAGCTAAAATCAAAAGACAAAGTTAAACATCACATGTTATATTTAATATCAAAGCTCATACATAGTACCAGTCTAATCAAGACACATCATCAACGAGTATGATTGTTTATGAGATTTTCTCAAATGATATGCCTGTAACAGTAAAATTATCCTTTATTTTTGTAATATATTCAATTTTATTTATCAATAAAATTATCTCTACTACAAAAATATGGTCCAAAATCATATTGTAACAATCATGAATTAGAAATATTAATTCACAACATATGAAAGGGAAACAAAGCACTCAAAATGACCAATCAACATAAAAAAAAAAGTGAGAAATAAAATATTTCAAGGCAAGGAGCGAAGTATGAGAAGAAGATTTCTAATCAATCACAGTGTTGCAAAACTATCTTAATGGTGTTACCATTCCAGTACTTATCACTAGCATTTAATCATGTGAATTATTATGTTGATATACATATGGTAAGTATATCTCTAATCTATTATGTACTATCATTTACAATAGAAAATATAAAGATCATGAATGAAATATTGACCAAATGTTTGTTCAATTTTTATTCAACACATCCATCATTCAAGTAGGAAATTAAAAAAAAATTGTTATCTTAGTTTTTTTTTCATCAAGAAATAAAAATGCAAGGAATTGAAGAATTACCCACATGCTCCTAGAGGCTTTAAATCACCAAAACCAACACTCAAATTTACAAACAATGACTACCAACAATAAAAAGCAACTCATTTCTTTACAGAGTAAAGTCTAACAATAAATCATCAAATAGATCACAATTAAAAAAACAATTTTGAGAACTTTCTCAATCGCTAAATAATTAAAGCAAACCAATTGAAAAGGTAAAGCAATAATTGACAAGCAATGACAATAATCATCTGAATTGAAAAGCTAGGGCATGGCTGAGACAATTAATTGATGAGTAAGGACAATTGAAAGACAAACGCTTCTTGTTCTTGTTACCAAACCACATAAAAACTAGGGCACAGGGCTTTGAGGTTTGCAAGCTTCTTGTTCTTCTTGTTCTTGTTTTGTGTTTTTAAAGGGGAAGCAATAGGCAATTATAAATTAAAGAGTCGTGGGCCAATGAGTATATATATCCCCTACATGCTTTTGGTTTTTTTTATGCTTAGGGATAGCATTCTAGTAAGAGAGAAGGGATTTTGGCTGTTGAAATAGTTATCATATTGGAGTTACTAAAAGAGGGGGTAATAGTTAAATCGATGATTTTTTTATTTTGGCCCAAAGATCTTAGGCTTGGTAGTCAAGCAAACCTAAGGTAGCGTAGGGCAAGCATGTCAAACTCAAAGAGCTTGGACTTAGCAGTCAGCCAAGTCCAAGGCAGTATGGGTCTAGCAAACATGCTAGACTCAAAGAACTTGAACTTGGCAATCAGTCAAGCCCAAGAAAACATAGGCCTGTCAAGCACGTCAAACCCAAAAAACTTGGGCTTGGTAGTCAGCCAAGACTAAGATGGCCTAGGTTTGGCAAGCATGTCAAACCCAAAGAGCTTGTACTTGGCAGTCAGGCAAGCCCAAGGTGGCATGGGTCTGGCATAACCCAAAGAGTTTGGACTTGGCAGTCAGTCAAGCCCAAGGTGCAATGGGTCTGGCAAGGATGTCAAACCCAAAAAACTTGGACTTAGCAGTCAGCCAAGCCCAATGCAGTCACTCAAAGCATTTAGATTCAACCATTGTCAAGTTTTAAGGTTATGTGACTGATCCTAGACGATTCCCTAAAATAAAAGTATTGAAGGTATGATAAATCATCATGTCTCTCCATCTAGAATAACTCTCATTAATGTCACCAAAAGCAAAGGACTTTCTAGTCCTTCCCTCTCTTAAAACGATAAGATTCAGGGGGTATAAATACCCTCTGAACCATTCAAGTAAGGGATTATAGCTTTTTATCTCATAAGATAAACTCTTATAGATTTCAAAACATTAACCCATTTAAAACTTAAAAAAATATATATTTATTCTTTGAATTTAAAGCTCTTTTAAAATATTTATTGTCTTTGTTGGGTCTTTAATCTTCCTGATTGGGACTGTCTTTAAGGTACTCAAGCTTTTACCATAAGTTTGAAATTCTTAAAACTAAAGAGATGAAATCAAAGTAATTGAACATATTAATTAACCATTATCCAAATATTTACATTTTTTAAAAACATAATCACTACTTAGAGTCCGTTTGGCTAAGCATTTGTGGCTGCGTTTAGTGTGTAATAGTTGCATTGAAGTATTTGGTTATAAAATCAGCCGTAATTTTTATATGTGGGCCCTACCATTATCTGTGTTGAAAACGTTGTTTTGTTGAAGCTGAAATTTCATGCTTCTCGCTGCGTTCCTGCCTCTCGTTGCTACATTGTTATAATTAGCTACACTGTTCATGCTAATTAATTCATTCTGTGAACACTACGCAAGATGAATAGTGTAGCATGCTGTTCCGATCGAACCGGTTCCTGCCGGACCAAGTCCAGTCCAAAACTCAAAACGCATTGAACTGGGTCGGACCCAGTAAAATAAAAAATAAAAATTATTTTTTATTTTTTAATTGTGTTTTATTCGAAAAACTAGTGTTTAACATTATTCAATGACACTACATGAATAAGACAGAGATTGCTTAATGACAAAGCATTTGCAAAATTTGATCGCAATTCCAATTTTGTTCCTGATTATATTTTACCTGATGTTGTTGCGTGCTTAAGAAACCAAAAAAACGGTAGTCCTTGTCGAATGTATTTTATACGTGATGGAAATGTAGATAGTTTAATGAAACAATAAAAAATATTTTATATAAAGTATTATTTATTTCATGATGTAATAATAATAGTTAAATCTACAATATTTAAATTAAAAACCATCAATATTAATATATATTTTAAAAAATTATTTTATAATCTCAATTTTAAAAGCATTATTAACCAAACACATTAAACTACTTTTTGTTAAACCTCAATTTCAACCACAGTTTTAACCAAACACCTATTTTTTCAAACCAGTCTCAATTAAAAGTACTTTTTATAAAATAATTTTTTTTCAAACCACAACCAGAACAGCTACCGCAATACCAAACACACTCTTAATCAATCGTCTAAAAGCTGAACCTGAAGATATACTAAATTAATGTGATGCAAAAGACAGGCAGAATAAGCTGTAAAGGATGGTCAGCATAGGATCCACTGTTTAATATGTTCCATATATCTTCAGATCTTGAGAGAATTTTCCATCTATGTAGCAACCCATAATTACTGAACCCCAATTATTGCCTCATCAATCTTGGGTGAATCTGCAAATGAATTAGCACCGGAAAAGTACATCGACGTCCGTTTAAGTAGTAAAGTCTTCAAATCAAAGGAAAATCATTATGCATAATTAGGGCCCCTAAATTCGGTATGACCATCAAATAATTCCTTGCATTAATATCAAAATAATTCTTTTCTGACAGCTACATATAAACCATCAACGAAGCTTAAGTCGATCATGGCCAGCTGAGAAAACATTATGATTGTAATTTCTTATCCAACTACAATTAGGAAGCCATACCCATCCATGGCCCTCCACTCAAATGGAAGTTCCTACATGATACGCTATGTCCAATAAATAAAACCCTACATTAACTTCGAATGGCATTGCAATAATTACAGGGATTGAATCACGACAAATTAAAGTTAAAATGAGTACGAGGAATATGTGGTAATTAAATCCAATTTAAGAGTGTTCCCCGTGGCATTTTCTACAATACTTTTGGAAACAATCTCCAGGCGAAAAGATCAGAAAGCATTAGTGCTTCAAAGCCTGCACTTTTCTGTTCTATTCCAATACCTATTCAACTCCACTCGTGCATATATAATTATTCATCACCTCTAGTTTAATAATTAAGTGGGTTTCTTAGACTGGAATTTATGTACAGAAACTAAATTTGAAACTCAACATTCATTCAGGAAAGTATTAGGAAATTCATACGGGAAAAAAAATAAATTTCATCATAGAACCATCTTAATTCAATAGTTTAAGTTGTTAGGTGATGTTTGAATATATAATTTATATTATTTTATAACACACATCCTCAAATGAAAACTCTTTGGGCTTTAAACTTACACAGGTTCACACCACCTAATGCTTGATTTTTATCAAATAAATAGGGATGGTGAGATATAAACTCGTAATCACTTGGCCATCAAAACTCTGATATCATGTTATAGAACAATTTCAACCCAATAACTTAAGTTGTGAGGTAAGATCCCAAGATATAATTTATATTATTCTCTAACAAGTTTTTATAATATGACAATAAATAAATATTTGAGTGCATATTAAACAAACTAATCTAAGTAATTTGTTAACTTAATTAAATACTATTCCTTCTTCTTTGATAATAGAATTTTGTTAAACATGAGATTAAGTTTTTCTTAATCTCAATAACTATCTTTATTTTTCCGGATGGGGTTCTCCATTTTTCATAATCATTTCTATTAAAAGATAACCCAACAAAAGATCAAGTGGCCCAGTTCTTTTTTATTTCATTAAAAATAAATATAAAAATATTTTATATATATCAAGCAAAGTTACAAGGATTATACAAAGTCATCGTAAGCTTCTATAGTTTTCTTCCCTTCCCTTTTCTTTTCTAAGATTTGAGAGTTCCTTGAAATTTATTCCTTGGATGCGGCTAGTGGAGGGTTTTTTTTTTTTTTTGGTCCATTTTGTCTTCAAATATAGAGGCAGAAATCTTCTTTATATTCAGTTAAATGAAGTTTTTATTATTATAAAAATAAGTTATAAATACATATTAACAAAATTATATGTGATAAATTATTTATACATGTAAATTTAGAGGACGATATGTATATATAAAAATTATTTATCCTGGAACCAACCCTTAACCATCACTTCTCCTTTTTTTACTAACAAGCATCAGCATCAACGCACCTTAGATCAGAATTCATTCTTTGCACGGGACGTAGAATGTCAGTTCATGTGGTCAGAGAAGAAAGTGCCTGTCCTAATTTCGCATGGGACCCACATCCTTCAAACAAAAATCATCATCACAACACGCCAATCCAGCATCCATCTCCCTCTGTGATTTTAGCTTCATCATCAGCTCTAAACTCTTGCTTCCAAGTATTATATGCAACTATCCAAACATGTGGCAACAAATCAAACTGTAAAATCAGCCACCCCTTGGTTTAACCCTTTTTGACACTCTCCTCTCTCTCTCTCTGGTATTCTTTCTAACAATGGATTCGAGAACTCTTCTTGATCATGCTCTCTTTCAACTCACACCCACTAGAACAAGGTACATTAAAAGAATTCCAAGCCTAAATGCATAAACACGACATCTAATGTTCTTGAAATGTTTTGCGTTGTGTGTTTGTTAATGGTTTTTTTTTTTTTTTTTTTTGCTGGGGTGGATTGGTTCTTCTTGCATGAAGATGTGATCTGGTGATTTATGCTGGTGGTGTGAATGAAAAGCTGGCATCTGGGCTTTTAGAACCTTTCCTTCAACACTTAAAAACTGCTAAAGATCAGATATCGAAAGGAGGCTACTCCATTTCTCTTCGCCCTTTGTCTCCTAATGCCTTCTGGTTCACTAAAGCCACTCTGCAAAGGTAACTACTTCCGTATCAAAATATTGTTTTTTCTTGTTTATAGTTACTGCTGCTCAATTTGATAATGTGACAGATCTTTTATTCACATTGAGGTAAAGTCGTGGTAATTGGTATAGTGTTAGCTGTGGAAAAAATTAACTGGCAAAAAAATATTATATCGCAGATCTCCTCTCCTGTAAATCTTGCTCAATTTGACCAGATTTGGCTGACAAGTTGTAGTAGAGTTTGTAAGGGATTCTCTCTTATCCAGGTTTTTCTGGTCATAGAAAAAGCTAGATCTTTTAGTTGGTCTGTCGCTAGTAGATTCAAGGTTTGAGATTGATAATTGACTCAAATATTGTGGTTTATTTCATTATTAATCAAGATCATTGTTTGACATTTGGAGTGAATATGATGATTGGATAGGGTTTGAGATTGATAAGCTAGTACGGACCAAAGTTGACATGAAGTATTTCAATCTTGAACTGGGTTTTGAAGGTTTACCTGATCAAATCAGACTCACTGTCCCCTGAGTTTGGAATCTGAATGATGACAAATTGGTGGCTTAAAAATTGTTCTCTCTTTACAATGACCTTATAGCTGGTTACTGTGTGTAGATTTGTCACTTCATGATTGTTTGTCATTGCAGATTTGTGTGGTTTGTTAGCTCACCAGAAGTTCTTGAGAGATTTGTGACAATAGAGACTGAACTAGAGCAGATTGAGTGTTCAGTTCAATCAAATGAACTGTTCAATGCAGATGCAGAAGGTATGCTTGGAACTATGTTCTTTGTTCGTTGGAATGGTACATGGTTGAAGCTCAATCTTAATAATTTGGTTACATCTCATATAGCTGTTGATATGAGTTTTCTGTATTTGGTGGCTCAATTGGAAAGTAGGGCTACACGTAACTTGTAATTGTCATAACATTTCTCTGGTGATCTCAAGACATCTCATTTACTGAACTAACCAGGATTTGAGAAAATCTTTCAGGTGCTGCTGGGAATTACCAAAAGTCATCTGCCTCATCTAAGGTATGTCACTTAGTTGAAACTCCCTGTGTAAGAAATCGTGGTGATTTTTTTCTCAAATCCTCACATCATAAATCTAGACCTGTACTTTGATGCCTTGTTTTTTAGTCAAGAGAAGATCACAGTGGAGGCAGTAATGGTGTCCAGGAAGAAAACTCCAAGTAAATATTTCAAACTTGCAAATCTTCAAGTCTGACGATATAATATACTTAATTGAAATGCCTTTAAGTTCTCAAGCATTGACTGTTCAATCGATGGTCATGAACAGGGTTCGTCTTCAACGTGCTTTGGAATCTAGAAAGGCTGTTCTCCGCAAAGAGCAAGCAATGGCATATGCTCGTGCCTTGGTCACTGGATTTGAACCAGACTGTATAAATGATCTTATCTTCTTTGCCGATGCTTTTGGAGCTTCACGTTTAAGGTATCATAAGGAATCATCTTGTAGTGATAAACAGACTTGTATTGGATTTTGCACGTTAATATGACAAAATCAATTGGATGTTCTCACTGAGAACTGTTTTCCCTTTTTAATCTGGCATCGCCCTACACAATGCCCCCTCCTCCATTTGGAACTTCCCACCAGTCCTTGAGCTAAGTTTGCACTTGCTACAAAATGCCAAGGCAGTGGTGCAACTAGTTCATTTGGTCATCAATGAATGAAAAATGAGTATGTCTATTTAGTGTTGATTTTATGATTGCTTTGCATTTCTAGAATACAATCTAGTTTTATGAATTCTCTTCTTGTCAAGATTCTGGATGTTAGATTCTTTTGGCCTGAAAATATTGCAGTTGAACCTTCCCTGCTCCAAATTTTAGTTAAGGTTAAAAACCTGTATCTGAATACGTAGGGAAGCATGCATAAATTTCATGGAATTATGCAAGAAGAAGAATCAAGATCGGCTTTGGATGGATGAACTAGCAGCAATGCAGGCATCTCAGTTGGAATTGCCTTATCTTAAGACTTCTGGCATTGTTCTTGCTGGTGAGGAAAATTACCCTGGTCAAATTGGTGGTCTCTCTGGTGGGAAGCACAATGGTTCAATTGATGCATCTGACTCGGCTACAAGTCTTGGAAGTTTAGACCTAAACCAAGGTATTGTTTAAGATCCAAGTTCCTCTACCTCCTGTTGGTCATGCTTTGGATGAAGCTATAGTGGTTAGTATTAATCTCTATCTGCAATGAGCATTGAGGTGTAAGTGCCATCAAATATGCCATGCCATTATTGTATTGTTGTAGCAATTGCATGCAATCTAGGAAGTAAATGCTGATTTCTGTTTTACTCTTGTATTGTAATGGCAATTTATTATTATTCCTGAATTATCTGTGCTCTCTTGTGTTTCCCATAGTTGATAAAAATCAGTAGAGAACTAGCAATAGTTTAAGGTTTAAACATTATACTATTGACCAGTCTTTGATGTCGCATATCTTTACAGATAGTGGTTTGCCAACATCAGCTCAGATCCAATCAACTGATGGGAAAGCTCATATGCCAATGCCATGGCCAAATCATCATCCCCAGTACAAGCACAACTTTCAAGGTCCTGTATTTCAACAAATGTCCCCATATCAAGGATACCTTTTTCCTGGTATGCAGGTTGGCTCTCCATATTTTCCAGGGAACATGCAATGGCCTCCAAATGTTGATGATTCTAGCTATGGTCAAGACTGGGAACCTGACAACCGTGAAAAGCATAAATCATCCTCCAGGAACAAGAAGTCTTCTCGTCAAAAAGAACTGCAAGCTTCTAATCAAGATGAATCCACTGAGCCTAGTGATTCCAGCTCAGAGACTGAATCAGATGAAAATCTGCGAAGTGGCAAAAAGCAGGCATCGGTGGATAAGATGCGCAGGAAAAGGCATGGGAAGAAGTCATCACGAAAGGTTGTCATTCGCAACATCAATTACATTACTTCAACAAAAGATGGAGAAAAGGGCAGCATGTCTGGCAGCACATCTGATGAGGGTGGATTTATTGATGGAGAAGCTCTCAAGCAGCAAGTACAGGAAGCTGTTGGTTCATTAGAGAGACGGCATAAATCAACCTCTCGACATCACAAGAAATCCCAGCGCAGCACTATAGATAGTTCAAATGGTGCTACTGATCAGGAAGGCAAGAACATAACTGAAAATAATCGTGAAGGAGAAAAAGTAGAGCACTGGGGTGCCTTTCAGAGCCTTCTCATGCAGGACAGATATTTGGACTCTTTTGGAAATGAACCTCATCCTCCACAGGTTCACAGAGATGACTTTACAGCTAAGGGCTATGAGGAGGGAAGGTCATTGGAATTTAACGTCGAATCTGAGGGAATAAGAAAGCAACGAGCATTAGCAAATGATTCGTTCATCGCAGCAAAGAGGGGACCTGGTAATGAAGGCGAGTCTCGCGTTGAAAACTTTGAAGCCAGTGCAAATGGCCACCCAGTGATGAATAAGAGGGATAGCACTTATGAGGAGTTGTTGTTTTCTCAAAGAGCTGGAGAATCAGGGAACTTACCCCGACCTACCGTTGCTGATTATTCCACTGAATCTCCATTAATCAAAAGTCAAAAAGAAGGGGATTGGTTTATTAGCAGCCAACTGGACAGGGATGATCACAGGGACCATAAACCATTTAGTGATGATTATGATTCATCATTAACTGGTGAACATTTCCAATCTGAGAAAAATAAGAAGGAAGTTCTAGCGGATGACTCGTTCATGATCCAAGCTCGACCGTTAGTTGATGATCAGTCTGATTCACTATTACGGACAGACATAAGCATTGCTCCAGATGTAATTGAAGCTACTCTATATGAGAATGAAATGAGAGAGACATCTCATGATAAATCTGAAGCATTTGATATCTATGAACCAGATGACCTTTACATGGTGCTTGGGCGGGATTCAGCTGCTGAGCATGCTCTACCATCTTGGACTCCAGAGATGGATTATGAAACAAATACTGCTCAAGATAAGCTTCCTTCTAACAGTATGGGAACCAATGGCAAAGCAAGTGTAAATTCTGGCGGAAAAGTTGCTGGTAAAGAAGTCAGGTCAAAAGTTCCTAACGGATCTCTTGGTAGAGGCAAATCTGATATCATGTCAAGGACAAAGAAACCAACTTCTGCAAGCAGAACCACACTTCCGAAGAGCAAATCTGAGAAGGTATCATAGAAGAGCAATTTTAACAAGGATTTAAGCAAGTATTAAAGCATTTCTCCTCTTTTTGTTTCATTCCCTTCATAGAAATCATAGATGAGCTTCATCGTATCTGAAATTGTTCAATTCTGCTCAGTTATTTAACGTCCTGACTTGATTGTTCGCTTAGCTATTACTTAACCTCCCTTTTTTGGTTGACGTTTAATTTTATCCACTTGAAAACAGGAAGAAGTAAACAGGAAGAGAATGGAGGAGTTATTGATTCAACGTCAGAAGAGAATAGCGGAAAGGAATGCTGCTGGCAGTATTCCGGCGACATCTAAGAGAATCCCTGCAGGGAAAGTATCTACTTCAACTTCCATAAAGAATGAGAAGCCTAAAAGCAAATCTCCAAGCCAAGAGACAAAGAAACCACTCTTTAGAAGTTCCACCATTGATCGCCTAGCTACTGCTCGGGCAACCACAAAGTCGCCATCAACTGAATTGAAAGCTGCCCAACCCAAAAAGGCAAACTTGAAGGCTAATGGTTTAGCTCAGAAGACTGCTGGTGCTGATAATAAGAAACCTCCGAACACAGTCAAATCTGATGTCAATAGAAAGAAGGTTGGGACAATAGCCAGAGCAGAGAAGCCTGCGGATTTATTACCTTTGCAAGCAGCACAGTCTGCAGATGAAATTGATGGTTTCAAAGATATAAAGGAGTTACACAGTGTTGCTTCTACAGAGAATAATGCAGGAAATATGATTTCAGCTGGTAACTTGGATGATAAAGGCTGCAATGGTGATTCACTCCACATGGACTCATCTGCCCCACATAATCACTCTAGAGCAGGTGACGAGGGGTTCTCTAAAGTAGCTCCAGTAGTTTGTGAAGATATAGAAACTTCTGATAATCATGGTGAGTACATATCTGAAACAATAATACATCCTGTGCTAGAGTCACCAAACAGGGCTCTGAACCCATGCGCTGTGGATATCAGAGAAAATGGTGCTTTCAGTGAAATTTTGGAGTCACCCGAAAAATCTGAAATAGAAATATCGACCCCACCACCTGATGAAATGAACCCAGAACCAATCCACTCCAGGAAGAAATGGAACAGTGAAGATAACTCTCCTAAAGTAGCAAAAGGGTTTAGAAAGCTTCTTTTGTTTGGAAGGAAAGGTCGAGCCTCTGCTGCAAACTGATCCCACAGGACAGCTGGTGGAACTTGTGTATATGCTGCATATCTGTTCAGGGAAACAAGTACCTTAGCCCTTCCCAACCTACGATTACCCCCCCCCCCACAAATAAAAACAACCCAAAGGAAAAGTAAAAAAAAAAAAAAGAAGTGAGATCAGGACATAGCTCTCATACGTAATAAGGCCTTTGGTGTTGCTGCCATATGAGTATATTTTGTAATTTATCAGGTTTGAGATTTTCTAGGTTGAGGGTGTAAAGAGTTAATTCTTTTATTTGGTGTGTATTTTGGTTCTGTATATCATACACGGAATACTTTTTGAATCACCTGTAATATTCATTCAAATTTCTGTCTGTTTGTATACCCAGAACTCCCTGGTGCTTTATTGTTTGGTGCAATGCTTTCATTTATTCTCAACGACTAGTTACATTCCATGATGAGGCATTGTTCCTTAACTTGGTAGTTATTTATCTTGAACAACAAGTCTTTGAAGATTTGTAGGCACTGTTGAGCTTACAATTTATTCTATTACTTTCGTACTTAGAACATGGGATTTGTAATATCTCATAATGAAGACAGCAGCATGAACCCACATAGCCATCAACAATTGCTGTACAACTTCAGTCGTTAAAATAACAGGAATTCACCGAAAGTAGTCAAGGGTACTGTTGATTAGATAGCGTGAAGGATTTGCATTTTTATTCATTAAACCCTTCCACAGTCCACAAGACATTAGATTAGACAGCTGATAAATGTGATAGCAAGAAGTCTAGCCAATACATCCTCTTTAAGTTTTCAATAATAAAAGCTTTTGCGGTGCCTATATTCTGCCTTGATATCTGTAAATTTAGCTATTACATCTTCATAGTTTGGGAGCTTTGGGTGGACATGGCCTGAGCTAGATGAGCTTCCACTTTGCGCTTTCCAATCATCGATTGAACTATCTAAAGAACTTCGACCTTTGACTGAAATTCGGTAATGATCATTGCTCAAGGGAGGAGGTACAGGTTTCTTACCCAACCTTGGCTTGGCTGGCCTTTTTGTCACGTTACTGGGACTACTAGGGCTTGTACTGCTATTCCAGGAGTCTACCACGCTTCTAGGAGCTTTCTTACTGCTGCTGTGACCTTGACTCAAAGACTTCACTTCCATATCATCAAGATAGATAAAAGATGTCTGATGAATCGGGAGGTTACCATAAGATGAAGTGCTAGTTGCTGATGCTTCAAGATTTCTGATTAAAACTTCATTTTTCTTAGTCTTGATATGACTTCTACCCAGACTATCAGTACTGCTTCTGTCCATATCATTATAAAGTGACTTTGTTGTTGTTGGTGTCCTGGGTTTTGAAGCCGGTATGGAACTCTCATCGCTGTCACTGCAAATATCTTGGATGTCCAAATCCAAAACTTCAGCTTTCTGCACAGATTTTCTTTGTCATTAGAAAGACTGCAAATTCAGACTAGGAAACAGAACTAATAAAACAGTTGCTGGAGTTGAGTTTATTCTAGAAAAGGAGGCTAAAACTGTACAGAAAGTTTATATGAACTTATGCAACTCATAACTTTTGTTCATATGCTTGAATACTTCTTACAGGGAATGTTCCAACATATAAATTATAAACCCACCTCCTGCCATTGTGGTCTGAAACTATGCCCAAAGTCCTGAAATCCCAGATGAATATTGTACTCATAAGAGATTCCGTTTATTAGCCATAGCTTTACATCCTCTGGCACTGAATTCACAGATAAGTTCTCTTTCATCTTAGAATCCACAAGATTTCCAGGCAATAATTCAACATTGGTAGTCTCAAATTTGCTTCCATAACGAATCTTAAACAGGCTTCGCAGCATGTGTAGCTCTGGCAGGTCACCACATCTTGAGGAAGCAAATATTAAGTTTGATATTGCCTGGCTGACATCAATAGGCAAGCATTGCCAGGCTCTGCCGAAAAATATAGAGTGATGAATAGCATGTTTAGCCACAGAGCCATGAAGTAGTAGGGTATAAAGAGAGTTATGTGTGTGTACTGTTGTTGGCTAATATGGGGCATACTGGTGATGATGCATTCACATAATTGGTTGATCTGATTATATGCAGCCAATAGGCATTGGTCCTTGTAGAGTTGCTGGACCTACACCTCATTTTAAGAGAACTTTTGGTTAGCTGTAAGCTTATAGATACATATAGTGTATTATGGAAAGGATACATATATTTTATACAGGAAAGGATCAAGATGGGAAAAATCAAAGGGTACCCTCGTTAAGGCTTGCTGAAGCCGGTCATTCTGAAGGAGTTGAGCGATGTCGGCACGCGATTGTCGTATGATTGACTCTCTTCTGTGCTTTTGTGCAGCTAGATGAAGCTGAAGTTGCTCTATCAGCCTCTTGCTGCAACACAAACAGTACAAATTACTGAAAGAACAGATTATTTGGAAATTGTGAGGAATGATTCTAATTCCTTAATGAGTTGTTAATTGAAATGTATCTAGCCTCTAGGAATATGTGAGCAATTTAGCCAGGGTGCCTAGCCTGACACCAATGAGCTAGTACTCTCACAAAGCAAGAAGAATTAGGACTCGCTCAAAAGATGGGAGGGGGTTCAACGGCCATTCAAGTCTAGTTTTTCTAGCTTGGTATGTTGAGATAGATGTGAAAGAATTCAAGACATAAGAGAACCATTATAGTAGATATATATGCCACTGGATCAATTCCATGAAAGAGCCTAGCAAGCACAAAAGGGTTTGCAGCGTGACCTAATTATAAACCAATGACGACAATGCTCACTCCACAAAAGAGGCCACTGGGTAGTGAAAAGTACAAGCTTCACAGATTAACAGTTTAACAAATGAGGAAAGACATTAAAAAGAAAAGAAAGAAAGAAAGAAGAAGATGGTGTATATATATGCTTACCACCTAGAGGCTCTTCTCCATCGTGAAGATTTTGTCCATGCAAGCACAATGTTGAGCACACGAGACCACATATTTTCTTGCATGCTTCATATGCAATCAAAGAAGAAAAAGAAAACGCAAGAACAGAGATGAAATGAGATTTGGTTTTGGGATGGTTTCTTATAGGGAAGAGATAATCTTGAGGACATAATGTTTTTGATCATTTATGGTCTGAGGAACGTAGGATCGATACTTACATCATAGTTTCCTAATTTAAGAGAAATGCATGCACTGTAACAATCTTCAACACTACACTCCAGCTCGTTTCCCTTTCGGAGTTATTTCCTTCCATTTTCAAAGATTTCATCGAAGCAGGAAAAGGGTAAGTGAATATTTGGTGGATGAATCACGAACTGGCCTTTTGACTATGGATCGGAGGGTTCTAAATTTCATACATAGAAAATAAATTTATAAATGAGTAATGCATTTAACTCCAAATATATATCCATTCCAAGAAAGTTTCTAATAATATAAACTCTTTTATGGTCTATGTTTCTTTTTATAAATATATATTAAGGAGTATTTTTAGATTAACTTATCGAATTTCTTTTCCAACAACAGTTTTAAAAACATACCCTTTAAATTTATGAGTTTTCTAAGTGATTTTCACTTAGAAATATATTAAAATAATATTTTTTAAAAAAAATTATTTTTGATATTAGCGCATCAAAATAATCTAAAAACACCAAAAAATATTAATTTGAAGTAGAGAAAAAAATCAAAAAAAATCAAAAATATTTTTGAAACTCAAAAATAAAAACAAGGTCTTAGAATAAATTTTTCTAGATGGTAGCTTAATAAATTTTCTTTAAAGAGAGAAACAAACGTAAATATAAATGGAAAAACTAAAAGTGATAATAATAACTATTTCCAAACTCAAGAATGATTTCGAATTCTCTTTCATTTTTTTTTATCTATTTTTATATGAAACCAAAAAAAATCTCAGATTTATTTATCTTAATTCTTAAGTAATTTATAATTTTTTAAAAGTTTATTCAATCATCAATATGGATAAATATACCGGAAAAATGATTTGCAAGCCAATAAATAAATATTTTTCTCTTCTCTTTACTCTTTATATGTTTTTTTTTTATCGATATATACCAAAATATTAGAGATCATCTTATGAAACTACTTTTTTTTAGCAATTTATCGAAAATTGATCAAGAACATGGGCAAAGAATAAGAAAAAGGCAATTCTTGACTTTTTGAGAACTTTATATTAACTATTTATCAAGAACATCACATATTTGATTTTGTTTTCCCTAAATAAAGAAAATAATGGTTTAAAAGCATAGTGATATCAAACAAGCATTGACTCTTTAAAGCTTCTAAGTACCCTTGAGTTTAGGCGACATGGGATTGCGTATTATCAAATTCAATCCCGTATTTAATTTTTCTTTTAAATGAAAAAAAAAAAAAAAAAAAAATGCAAGAGAGATATGTATTCCATTGCTATAAAGAGGATTAGCTCAAAAATTATAGTTTCAAGGCCCAAAGAATGAACAAATGCAAAGGCGATAAAAGAGATAGTCAAAGGGCCTAGAGCCCATAATTAGAGGCAAACATAGAGCCTAGTCCAAAGTTCAAAGGCAGCCCAATAAAAATTCGGAGAGCACTGTTTAAATTATTATAATTGAATTTAATTATAATATTTCATTTAGATTTAATTAATAAAAATTTTAGAAAAGATATTGAATTCATTTCATTTTTTTATATTACTCTCGTCACTTCCATCTTATTCTTTTAAAAAGTCTCAAAGAAGAGTAAACATGTAATTTGAAAATGTTAATTTTAACATTAATTTCTCTTCTTTAATGTATTATGTTTCTTTTAATTTACTTTTGTATCATTTTTTAGATATTAAATTTTATTTAAAGTCAATTCTTTACCTTCAAAATAACTTAATGAATTTACTTTTGTATCATTAAATTTATCATGAGTAATTAATCATTTTGACATGATCGTGATTTTTGTATTAATAGTTGCCCAATAGAGAGCCATAGTTTTCAGACCCGACTCGGTCCAAGGTTCGGGTTCTAGATTTTAACCGGGTCACCGGATTTTGATTGAATTAATTTTTTTTAAATCAAAACTACATCTTTTTAGTAAAAAAAAAATTCAACTGGGTCGTCCGGTCAACCGGATCTCGCCGGCTTTTTATTATTATTTTTTTAACCCGGCCTGGCTCCAGTCTCGGGTCCTGGATCGACCTGCCGGGCCAGACCGGGTTTCAAAACTATGAGCAATGTATGCCAAAAATATATATGTGTGTGAAATTCTCCTTGTTCATCACATATTTTCCCACACAAACAAAAGAAGGAATAAAAACAAGGCATATATGCAATAATAACAAAGAAAAATGCTGGTAAATGCATTATGAAATCTAAGAACACAAGTGGATATTGAAGCTATGATCGACATCCATGCTTGTGTTCTTGCTGAAAAAATAAATTCTGTGCTTCATATTTGTGAATGACAAGATTTGTTGTTGTGGAGAATAATACATCAACGTGGATGGTGGCCCACGTGGCATCCAATTAGATGCTCGGATATTAACAGCACAACATGTAAGATAGTGAAATGACAACCAGCACTGAAAGCAAAGGTTCCCTTCTGCCCTTTTCGGCTTTTATACGCCCCTACCCAAACTTCCTTGATAATCTTTAAAGAATCGCATGTATTTTTTAAAAAAATAAATAATTTTTTTAAATCAATTTTTTTTTTTTAAATACGTGCAGTTCTTCGAAGATTATCAAGGAAGTTTGGGTAGGGGCGTATAATTTTAGATTTTTTTATGTGTTAATGATAAGAATAAATTTTAAAAAATTAAAAATATTTTTTTAAAATATATTTTTTTAGTAAAAATGTCTTAAAAAATAATTATTATTACGATATCAAACATTATCTCCATCTTTATTTCTTAAATAAATTTTTATTCTTTAATATTTTTTAGTTGCTACTTTTGCCACAAGATTGATCTACTTGTAGTAGTATTACACCATCCAATGTTGTGTTATTTTGATTCAATTACTCAAACTCTAAATTTAATTATTATTTGATGGATTCAAATAAAATAAATTTAAAAAAAAAACTTAAATAGAT
>Ga0325405_1000749_pt1 | contig 31818 bp, 11 predicted proteins | sample PopdelMetagenome_21_FD_205663 | JGI IMG/M metagenome (GOLD analysis project Ga0325405, IMG submission 205663) | Populus deltoides microbial communities from Bellville, Georgia, United States - Xylem-Control-R2 | ecosystem: Host-associated > Plants > Phyllosphere > Stem > Wood/Secondary xylem... | reverse complement strand
TTTTATATCTATATTTTATTTTTTTATAATTTTTTTTATATTATATATATATATATATATATATATATATATATATATATATATATATATATATATAAAATAACCTTATCATAATGAAAATTATAATAATATACACTGAAATATTAGAACTTATATCATGTTATTGACTTCTTGATGAAATGATATATTATTTATAAATTGATATATTACTTTCTGAGATATATTGAATATATTTGTGAAAAAACACAGTATTTCAGCATGGGATGATTTAATTTAATTTAATTCAATTGGAGGAGTGTTATAATTTAAATTAAAAAATAAAATAGAAAAGAAAAGAAAAGAAAAGAAAATGTGGGCGAGCGTGCTCATTGGGAAAAGGGAGAGAAGTGACATCAACGTCAGGAGTGCAGAGCGAAGGGGCCCACACCAGAAGACAGCTAGGTATTTAGGGTACCTAATTATCACTCACGTGGTCGGGTCACCCTCCCCCCCTCTCTCTCCCCTTCCGTGCCCTCCCATTTCTTCTTTTCTTTTCTTACTTTTACCGTGCATACCCTCGACTGCGACATCGACAAACAAACAAAAACCTAATTTAAAAAATTAATTTAATAGTCCTATAGTTGTTTCGAATTCAAGATTCAATATTTATATTAAAAAAAAATATTTTTAAATATATTAAATCAACGCAGCCTTTTATGTTTAATTTTTTCTGTTTTAAAAATGCTTTATAAAAAAATTAAAATAATTATTTTTTAATGTTTTTATATTGTTTTGATGTGTTGGTATTAAAAATAATTTTTTAAAAATAAAAAAAATATTATTTCAATGCCTTCACAAACAAAAAGTACTTTGAAAAGCAACCAATACCATAATAACAAACAGCCCCTAAGTGTGATAAAAATTATATTTCAAGATGCTTTTTCTTATAAATATATTAAAAATATATTTTTTTCTATTAAAAATTTATTCTAATTAAATTTTAAACAAATAATATTTTCACGGTATTACCGAACATCCTTTTAACATCTATGAAAACAAGCCTAATCAAGTTATATATTTAAAGAATTTTAAGAACATCACTCCATTTTGGATACTTTACATGATTTCTACTGGTCCGAAAAAAAATCATAATTTTTTTTTAAAAAATAAAATGCAGCTCGTCTCAATGTCCCTACATGGCTTGCATGCACTTATAGATTCTGAGCAAAATCAATTCAACACACAACTTTATTTACCGCCAGCTTGCGAGTAAACTTTGACTTTAATTTTAACCGGTGACGGTAAATTAGCTGGCATTTGCAAAAGGAAAGAAGCGAGAGGTACATTATTATTATTATTATTATTATTATAGAGACTCTTTCTACTTGCTTTTGAGCTTGACAAGGAGATCACGAGGCATCAAAGATATGCCAGCGTCCACCTCACATCTTGCAGGACATCATTCATCCTGATATAAATATAAATGGATTTTAATAGTAAAATGTTTGTTTTGGAATAAAATGATTTTTTTATTTTATTTATTTTTCATTATCATATTAATTAGAAAAAAAATCAAGCTTTTCACGTTTTAGATACATATTGTAATGGTTTAAATATCCTTAAAACTAAAAAAACATTAAAACGAGAGCCTAGAGATTTTTCAGTCTTTTAATAAAATAATTACATTAACAAAAAAAAAAATTAACGCTAACTTTAAAGGGATTCTTCGTCTTTTATCATGGTTTTCTTAATTATTATGGAGCGATTCAGTTTTTTTTAATATAAATATAATTAAAAAAATAAAAATACATATATGCAACCGTGTAATAGTCGCCCACTCTAGTGAATTTTTTTATTTTCCTCTCTCGTCACCTTGGATTATGTGTCAATTCTTAACAAAATTGACCATGATATAACTTTATAATAACAATAAAAAAAAACCACATTGCTACAATGTTTTCTCTATTATTTTTAGTTTCTTTTTATTAATAATTACGTGTCAATCCATGCTTGAAAATATAATTTCCGAAAGAGATATTTTTTAAAAAAACAATTGAAAATCATAAAAAATTAATAATAATTATTTAAAAATGAAAAATAAATAAACATAAAATAAAAAAGAATATTTAGTTTAAATTATTCATTTTTAAATAAAAATTAAGAAATTTTTTTTATCTTCAATTTTTTAAAAAACATATTCACCTTTAAAATTTTTATTTTAAGGCAGAGGTCCACACATGTGCGCATTTTATTAGATAGACATTAGTGTTAGGTTAATTGGCTAAAGAAGGTGGATGCAAAGGCTGGCATGTCTCGACTTTTTTTAACACAAGGCTTGGTTTGTCTCAAAATTAGGTGGGGGTTCAAATAATATAAGGGTACCTTTGTAAATATTTTCATTCGAAAGTATTCTAAGCAAAATAATTTATTAATCTTAGGATACAATTTTGCTAAGAATTCTCTCTCTAAAAACAACTAAAAAGCAAACGTGCACCTGTAATCAAAGTATATGAAAAAATACGTGGCATAACGGTCCTTGTAGTTTCGATTTTTATACCATGACACTCTTGTGGTTTTAATTTGAGCAATTGGACCCTTGTTGTTTGGTTTGTTAGACATTAGATGTCCCTCTGTTTATAATTAACCTAATTTTTCAGTAATTTTGATTTTTCAAGGGGAGGTTGGATACATGACAACATCGTATTGGTTTCAATTTTAGGGGAAAAAAACACAATTGATTAAAAAAAAAGCCAAAATAAATTGTTAATATTTTTTGAAGCAGAAATTATTTTCAAAAAATTTCATTATCATAGAAAGTTAATTTATTTTCAAAGAAAAAACTAAAAAGTTTAAGACAAATTATTAATTTTTGTATTAATTTATGCTGGATTATGCTCTTTTTTTTTCTAGATAATTTTTTATTTTATTTTCAAAAGTCAAAGAAAAACATAAGGGAATAACTAAATTTTATTTGCAATTTATAATATAAATATTATAAAATAGAAACTTTTTTAAAAATTTAGATTGGAAAATCACACCTTTGAAACAAGCAAATTGAAAAAAAAAAAGTTACATTATTTTTAAAATAAAGTAAACAAATAAGTTTTTTATGTTATAAATAAATAAACAATTAGCTAAATATTATCTTGTGCACATTTCTCAATGAATTTTTCAAGTTCCAAGAAGTCTCACACCATGCCTCTTGCACACAAATTCTCTTTATAGAGGCATGATATACTAGAGCACACAAATTCTCTGTTAGAATTGGTTTATAAAATATATTGTGGGTCTTTTAAGGCCAAATTATATGTGAGGATCACTCACATTTAAGGTTAAAATCATGTTATATTTTGTGATATAATATGAATACTTTAACATGAAATAATGACACATTTTAAAAATTAATTAAAAATAAATAACCAATTATTCTCAGTAAATCTTTGGATAACAAAAATTTCAAAACCAAGATAATTTTTGGATTGGATTATGAGTTTGTGGGCTTATGACTTTGGGCTTGAGTTTGGTTAATGAAAGAAACTTTTTACTATTAAATCCTTGTTTCATTAATAATTCCTTTTAAATCCCTAAAATATCTTGTAAATGAACCAATATATTAATTAAGTAATATGAATTCATGAATAATTATTTATGAACTATAAACATTCATTAGTTTTGAATGAATATATTTCATGAATTTGAACATTCATATGAGTAACTCATGAACATATTTAAATGGATATTCATGAATATATTTCATGAATTTGAACATTCATGAATTGTTTCATGAACTATGAACATTCATGAATTATAAGTAATTCATAAACTATAAACATTCATTATAATAAATAAACATTCCTAAATTATAAGTATTAATGTTCTATAAATAGAAGTCTTGGATGAGTGGAAAGGGGATGAAATAAATTCTTGAGTTCTTTTCCCTCTTTGTTGTTGTTTTTCCTAAGTCTTGTTCTTCTATTCATTCTCTCCACTCTAGAGTTTAGGTTCGGTCTTTCTAGAGTGATATTGAGTATTATTCTTTTGAATTCATTAGATCTTGTTTAAACCTAAACTTAAACAAGGAGGCGGAGTTAGAATCGTGAGAGGCTTACTAAAGAAACACCTTTTGCATTAAGTGAAGAGAAATAAAACCTTAAGGACAAATGATTAATCATTGATAACAATAAAATTTTATATTGGATATCTTCTAAAGACTTCAACAAGTAAGTATTTTAAACTAATTTAGTTTAAGTTTAACTTTTTTTTATTAACATAGGTGTTCAGGCTAACTTGCGCGCACCTCGACTAATCCCACGGGCTTTGAAGTTAATGACCATGTAAGCCTCCAATGGCCATCATATTAGCAATCACAGGGCTTGAACCTGAGACCACAGGGGGAGCAAACCCCTTGGTCCTAGGCTCTTACCACCGAGCCACCTACTAGATAGTTAAGTTTAACTTTAATACTTGTTTAGTTTGCATGCTAGGATTATTTTTCCTATATGTTTATATGTTTTACAAATTTATGTATTTGCTTAGTATTCATGCTAACTTTTATAATGGTTGCATGATTATGATACTTTTTTATATGTTTGCATGATTATAAATTAAACAAATAGGCTCATTTCTCTAACTATCTTTTTATATGTGAATTTTGGACAACAATCTTATGGCTTTATTCTATGTATATAATTTGTTTAGTTTATTAGCATGATGCATGTTCAAAATATCTAAAACCATTTGAATTGTTTTTCATCCTATTTTGTTGAAAAATGCCTTTTTCTACTTATGAAAGGATTTCAAACTTTGGTTTGTTAAAAATTATGGCTTTGTTATATATATATATATATATATTCGTCTTGTTTAGAAGCCAAATTATTTATATAATTTTGGCTATTATTTTACAAAATATTTCAACTTCATAGCAAATGAAATTACAGAGGATAAATGAATTATTATTATTTTTATTGAAATTTTCTTTTTCGATTCATGTATTTTATTTTTTACTTTCAACAATAAAATGTTTTCTTATTAACAACATAGTTCATTAAGAGTCCGTTTGGCTATGCGTTAGAGTTTGCATTTTGTCAAAAACACACTAAACAAACGTTTGGTTAACAAAAAAAAGCTACTTATTGTGCATGAGTCCCACCATAAATTGCGTGTGAAATGCAGGAAGATGAAAAGCAGAAATTTGCTGCTTTCTTGCACGGCTAAGAAATTCAACCATGATACACTGTTCAGTGAACAAGGGAGGCATACTCCACTGTTCACTGAATAATGGAGCATCTGAACAGTGCAAGAGAATTTCACTGTTCATGTGAAATTCTTTTTTTTCGGTGTGTTAAGTTTTTTAACTTTTTTTTTTATAAAAAACACACTAGTATAAAGTGAATTAAATTCACTCGCACTGTATACTTGATAATATTTTATCTACGCTAAAAAAATTATGAAAACTGTAGTTGTTATCGGATGAATTTTGTACGTAATGGAATTATACATAATTTAATGAAATAATAAAAAGTATTTTTTATTTCATGATGTAATAGGAGTAATTAATTCTACAATATTTAAATTTAAAACCATCAATATTAATATAATTTTTTTAAATTATTTTATAACCTCAAATTCAAAAGCATTCTTAACCAAACACATTAAATTATTTTTTCTTCAACCTCAATTTCAACTACAGTTTTAACCAAACACCTATTTTTTCAAACCAATCTCAACTAAAAGTACTTTTTTTAAAACAACTTTTTTCAAACCACAATCACAACAACTACCACAATACCAAACACACTCTAATTAAAAAAATAGTAAACAGAAAAACAATTCAGAAAAAAAAATAAGGCAATAACAATTAAAATGAAGGTTTGTTTAAAATTTAAATAATTTGAAATATGTATAAAAAAAATATATTTCTTTAATTGAAACTCTATTTTCTTATTAATGTATATCTTTTATGTTTTAACAATTTTTTAACCATAAGCATTGTATTTGTTTTTAATAAAAACACCATGATCTCAAAAACAAGTTTTAACATAAAAGAATCAACATAATATCTCAACGTCTTGTAAATGATTGAAGACAAAAAAAAAAAAAAGAAGTTAATGTGATAAAATCATGCTAAAATCTATAAAAATATATAAAAAAAGTTATTTTCTTTAAATATTAATAATCAATATTTTTTCATATCAAGTATATACTAATTAAAATGTAAATTGTTATCATTAAAAATAAAGGTTTTATATTATTTAAGAATTATGATAACATTTACTAATAATTTAAATATAATATTTAGTATGTTATTAATAGTGCATTTCAATTAAAATTTTATTAAAAAAAAATAGAGAGAGTCCAAGTGCTTGGACCAAAAAAATTGGACTCACGTGCATGGCTTAAAAGAAAGAAGGCTTGGTGTCCACATGGTTACAAAGCCAATTTCTGCCCACACGCACTTGGTTTTCTTTTATGTTTAAGGATGAATGACACCTCGACCTTCTTGTGTATTTCTTTTTCTTCAAACCCCAATCTGCTCTTGCTCACTATTTTTTTAAAAATAAAGTAGATGATTCATTATTTGTTGGCATAGATTTCGATCACTAGAGAGGTGGCTGGAAAGTTAAGCCAAAGTTATTTTTTTAATGTAAAATTTAATTTCTTATATACTTTCACCTAAAAATGCCAAACAAGCATCCTATGAAACTCAATAAATCAATTTATAACCTCATAATATCCATAAATTAGTAAAACAATTCAAAATTAAACACAATATTTTTTTTCTTGACCTAATCTACCTTTTTCGATGACATGGAAGGTAAAAAATACCTTAATTTGACTTTTCTCATCAAGTGGAATCCATTGATACCAAAATAAATTTTTCTTGTTGTTGAAATTTGACCAACTGATAACTTTCTCTTGCTACCCCCATGTTCTGATGACTCTCTCTCCTTTTAAATTTCAGAGAGTAAAATATAAAATAAATAAAATTTAGGACTAAAACAGGAAATCCTAAAAATGGGAATCAAAGATAAAAATGTTAAAAAACTCAAGGGTCAAAATGTAAATTTATATGCCTTATGAAAATTTAAAAGAGAGAGAGAGAGAGAGAGGAGTTGTGTCTTAATTTCTAAGTTTACTTCGGTCCTTGTTGTTTTAACCTTTTTAACCAATAGAACTAAATCAATTATACAAAGTCAAGAACAATTTCGAAGCCGAGACTTTCCATGACATGGTAATCATGATGCACTAAATGAACTGAAAGTAATTACCAGGTTTTAAATTAGATGAACATAACATGGAAGGATCAAATTAAAAAAAAAAGTGACTGAACGGAGCTATTACAAAAGGAAAATAAAAGAGAGGTTAAAACAACTATATTGTAGCCATTCACAATGCAATTATGTCTTCAATCATAGTAAAATTAATAGTTAAAGGGCATTTTGTTTTAATTTATTTTGTTATTGTAATGTTATAATATAATTAACAGAAAAGCTAAAACATGTAGCGAAAATCCTATTCACCAAGACTCATGCGATTGTGGATGGAAATAGTCCCTCGAAAGTTTTATCTTTTGGGTGCAAGGTCTCTTCAGCTTTGTACGGTTGGCTTGGTTGTTACAGGCTTGGGATTCATTTAATTATTATGGGAGATGTTGTGTGACTGGCTTGATTTGGGCTTTGGTTTGGCTTCTTTTAAGTTTTCATCATGGGATGTAGTTGGGTTGGTGCAATATTTATTTTTCTTCGCTTGCCTAGTTGAGTTACTGTAGCTTTGACTTTCATTTTATAATCATAAGATAAGGCTTTACTGCCTTAGTTTGGGTTTTAATAGTACAATTATGCTAGGTTGGTTTGCTTTAGTTTCTCATCATGGGATGTGGTTAGGTTTTTATACGATTGTGGAATTAAACAGTCCTTTGAGCATTCTTTCTTTTTGGTGCAAGATTCAGTAGCATTTTTTTGTGTCAGTTTTGGCTAGGTTCTTTTATTCTTTTGAAATATATTGTTTGCCTTTTATTTTGGCTGCCTTCTCCGCAACCTAGGTTTTCTCAATTAAGCTGTATGTTTGACTATGCTATTGTTGGCTGAGTTTTGGGTTTTTGTATCTCTACATGAGTTTGGTGCATAACTTTTTATGATTGTCATCATTGAGCATTTAATGCACCTGTAAAACCTTGGTTAAAATTTTATTGGATTAGTAATTTATTAAAAATGTTAATGAAGTCAGAAAAATATTTTAGATAAGAAAGAGTAGAGATTAACCTATGAAAAAAAGAAATTGATTTAGAGATTAAAAAAAAAATAAAAGAAAGAAAATAGAATAAAATAGAACAAAATAGAAAGGGGTGAAATTGAGTAAAAATAAATGATAATAGAGGTGTTGAATCAAATAAAGAGATAAAATAGTGGGGTTTAAAGTGAGAATTTAAGGAACTTGAGGTTATTGTGTGAATAAAAAATTACATGATATAAATAAACTAACTAGAAGAGTGAAACCAGAAGAGTGAAGACGGGAAGAGAAGGATTTGTGTGATTTTTCACCTAGATTGTATTAAATTAAACACTATATAATAAAGAGAAGGGGATTAAAAAGGGTTTGAAAGGAATTTATTCTAGGATCAAGAAACCTTTGGAGGCTTTGGAGTGTGAAGGTGTTGGGTTTGTGAGGAAAAAAGGGAAGATAAAAGAAAACTTGATTATAGGGCTTTCGATCTTCATTTTTTCTTGTGAATAAGTAGTAAGATGTTTTGATTTATGATTTGCATGCACTTCTAATGATGTGTCGATGAGTTTTGCATGAAAGAACAATACGAAGAATGATTGAATGTTTAAATTAGTTTTATTGTGATAGATTGATGTTGATATACATGTAAAAAAAAAAACTAATAGGTAAATGAGTAATTGAAAGAAATTGTTGAGCGAGTATACTAAATTCTAATTAGGAATCAATAGGTGAGATGTTATGGTTATTTGACTTGGATTTGAGAAATTATGAGTGTATATGTGTTAATTAGAATACAAATTAATTGGATAAAGATTAGATTGGAGAGAAAAAATTGAGTGGATACCTTGTTTTGGCAAGAATTTCATTCAACCTTAACGAGGATTTAGAACTTATAAAGAAATTGTTTAAATTGTTATGTAAATTGTGTGGAACTATATTGATTAGATGATTTAAATAAGTAAAAATATGAGGAATTGAAAGGAAAAAAAAAAGAGACTCACCCCATTATGGACTAGTTTCAGTCTAGAGGAGAAGGAAGTAATAAATAAATCAAAGTTTAATTTGTTAAAAAATATGTAGAGTCAAGCAAAATGAATTCCAATGAATGAATGATATATTAATTAACAGAGGAGAATATTCGAAAGATATACACATTACCATGATATGAAAGGGAAATGATTGAATTAATTAAAAGAAGAAATGATGTGGACATCTTAGCTAAGGAATCTTGAGTAAAGAGTAAATAGATGAGAATAATTTAATTGAAAAAAAAAAGAAAAAGAAAGAGAGCATATGGAATTGCTTGGAAAGAGAAATTTCATGAACCTAAAATAAATTTGATTTGATTACGCATGAGAGGTTGTTGGAGGATCGTAGACTGTGAAAACCGTAGTACACCAGACAACTATAGGTAGATGAAACACTTATCTTAGATAGAGTTAGTTGAATTTTCTGGATGTTAGTAATTGTAGTTACTTAAATGTTTAATTATAGTATTTGTTTGTGATTATGATGGGAAAAATTTGGATGATTTAACATGTAATATAATTGGTATCCAAAAAAGGATTATCAGAAGACTTAGTTTTCAAAAGAGAATACTAGATTTATTGGCTTTCAAGTTGGGAATGTCAGATAAATAAGTATTCATATGAAAATACTTGGTTTTATTGGTATTCAAAAGAGAATACTGAATCTATTGGCTTTCAAGTTGGGAATGCCAAATAAATGAGTATCCATACGAGGATACTAGATTTCATTGGTATTTAGAAAAGAATACTAGATTGATTAACTTTCAAGTTGGAAATTTCAAATTAATATGTATCCATGTAAGGATACTAGATTTTATTGGTATTAAAAAGAATACTGGATTGATTTGACCATCAAGTATATGCATATAGATATTGTTATTGATATGAGATCAATTAATGATGATACTTGGGAATGTTTAAAATATAAAGGTGATTTCATAGAGATTTCAGTGAAAATTTAAAATATAAAATGGGATGATGTAAGGATAAATATTTGTTTTTGCCTAGAAGGTGTTTCATTGGTGTTGCAAGTTTCATTGGTGTTGCAAGTTAGTTGTTCTCTCAAGAAATTGTAAACAGCTCATTCTCATTGAACCAAATACGTTCTTTTCCCCCAACAACTCTTTGTCTCATCTTTTTTTTCACTGTTTGTTGTTGTTTATTTTATACATGGTGTGGGGTCTTTTCCTGTATGGCTAGGCTGCACACTTCTTGTCATTTTTTTTTTATTACAAGCTCTATTTGTCAATGTTTTATAGGCACTCTCACTGATTTTGCTTGATTTTGGGTGTGCTATAACCATTTTTGGGTTCCTTTGAGAGGCACCCTCCCGGCCATTCAGCTCAGGTCCTGGTTTTTTTTTTTCCTAAGAAATTAAAATTAAGAAAAATCCAGGCTCGAGAACCTAGAGATTGTTTTTGTACTTCTGCTTTTTCTTATATGTGTTTTTTTGTTCTTTCATGTCTTTACCGTTCTTGAGGCTGCTCATCTCATTGCTGTTTTGCTTTTGCAGTTTGTCTATTGACAGAAAATGGTCTCCCCAAGTGTTGTTCTCTCTCTACAATCACTTTCCTGGTTTGTTTTTCTTAATTTTTTGTCATTTCTTTCTTAATCTCTAGCTTCGTTTGTTACCATATATGGCTATGTAGATGAAGAGCTTCGTGCAAAGAACAAATAAACAGACCAGTGTTGTGTTTTGTTTTTCATTGGTTGTGGATTGAAGAAATGATTTGTGCACTATACTTCTAGGATCTTTTGCTTTCGAGGCCATTGCAATTGAAACAAACAAGAAAATATTTGTTTTTTTTATCACATTGTACTTTGAAAATAATTCACTATGTCATTTTCAAAGAGTGCTTAGAGGGTGAGAGTTTACACTCCTAAGAAGATTGCATACTAGGTTCTTAATTATAGGTGGTGTAGCAAACAATATTTCATGGGATAAAAAAAATTGCATGACTGGAAGAACAGCTAACTCCTTAGATCTTTCCTTCAATCTTTAAAAAAGGCATCGAGATAGATGAATATTAGAGCTTTGAAGAAAATTGAAAATAAAGAGAGGACGCTTGCAAGGTGACCTACCATCCCAACTGATCTAATGTCCAGTTCAGAGGGAGAGAACTGAAACAAATTCATCATGCACTCCATGAAAATGAACCTCAGTACACTATACATGCCCTTCAATATATACATTTACCATTTTGTTTTGGAATATAATACAATGGAAATAAAAAAGGGTGTTGATCTTAACTGTGTTTTGGGTGTAGGGTTTTTGTTTAGGGGATGCTAATAGGAAACCATTACTGCATGGAATCCAAGGACGTGGATCTATATACATTTGGAAATCTTTCAGATGACAATTCCTCCATTTTTTTCTTCAAAACAACTTCAGTGATTATGCATGTTGTGCGTGTAGTCTGGCATTGCTTTCTGTTGAGCGTTGGATTGATTTTTCTTCTGGTGCTTGGCCCGGCACTGGTTCAAGCACTTTGATATGTTGGATTTTATGCTCTTTTTTCAGGTTCTGTTGACTCACGGATTGAAAAGAGTCTTGCTGTTTTTGGATTGTAGTTATCAAACATTTAAACTAGCTAAGCTTGGTACTACTTCCATCCTTATTCTTTAAAAACTTGTGTTTATTGGACAAGTGTTGGATTTTTTTAAAAGGAAAATATTTTTTTTTAATGCTCATTTGAATTCTTCTCGGTCATCTTTTAATTTTTATTTTTTGGGAATACATCAATTTGAATGAGTAAATTTTATATTTTGATTTAAAATATTAGTTTATTCACATGTTAGTCTGGAGATCAAGAGAAAGTTGTCGGTTGTCTACATTCAACTAATAAAAAAGCTTATTTTAATGTTAATAGGTTCCCTTTAGCAATAGGAAAGTCATTGAGATGTTTTTGAGCTTCTATCTCGCTGGAAAAAATAGATCGAGGTTAGAGAATAATTTCTATTTAGTTTAATTTTTTATTTTTTGATCGATTAATGAGTGTTTTAAGGTTAAAAATTGATTAACTAATATGATTAGGATGCTTATTACATCTTTTTAGGTTAAAATAGTTTGAAATTTGAGTTTTTGGTTATAAAAAACTTAGGATCCCTGAATTAGGCGACGTTGCATCATCTACTACTATAGAAAACACCTCATATGTTTTTTTAAGGCAAACAACATGTCATTTACCTTTAAATGAAAAAAAAAAGAATGCTATATACGTGGCCCTGGCCTTGAAGGTCCCAATGTGCTAGGCCTTCTTATTGTTAAGATAGATTCGTTGGACTAATCTCATATTGCCAGGCATTTTATCTCTTTCTATGATATTTTGTTTCTCTATTATTTTTTTAGATTTTGATTGAAATGCACTTTAAATTATTATTTAATTTTGACATAGTTTTTAAATAATATTATAGATTTTTATAAAAACATTAACAATTTTTTTTCTTTTTTTTTCTTAATTATTATATATATATATATATATATATATATATATATATATATATATATAAAGTGCTCATGAATATCTAATGAAAATAAAATTTTTATTTTGTAGTTTTTAATAGATTTATGACATGATTTTATCACATCAATTAATTTTTTTAACCTTTAATTGCACACAAAATATTATGATATTATTTTATTAATTTTTTTGAGATCATGAAAGTTTTTTAATTTAAAGATAATACTTATAATTAAAAACATGCTTTTATTAAAACAGTAAAGTGATACATTAACAAGAAAATTTTTAAACCTAATGAAACCCACAACCTGAGTCATAGGTTGTGCAAGTGGACTTATGTCAATCTAGTACAATATCGTTTCAACACTTAAAAAAAGCATAAAAACAACATTTAGAAACATAATCTTAAAAAAAAGTTATACCTAGTTTTGACGAGGCACGATTTGACCTGTTAGTTAGTTGGGTCATAACAAGTCAAACTCTATCTAATTTAATTTTAAAGTCTGCATAAACAAAGGGTTGTGTCAGCTGATCACCAAGTTGACTTGCTGAAATAAGTCAAGGCTTAATAATACTTCCAAAATGTTCCTTACCGCGTGCAAAGAACTAAGCTAGTTATATTCCTAAATTATGTTAGGGTCCTTTTTGGTGTCTTTATTTTTCTTTGTCAATTTTCATTTTATTATTGGCTATCTATGCAATCTTAATTTTAATGGAGTAATTTATGATTCTAAAAAAAAACAATCGTTTATAATGAAATTTGTCTAGATGAAGGTATGAGGAAGAGTGTTAAAAACACCAAGCACATAAATATTTAACCTCTCAAGCTTTTATTGATTGATTCAACACTTTTAAAATTTTAAATTCATTAACCCTTATATTTATAGGGATATTACAACATTTAACTATCACAATTTAATAAGAATTTTATTTAACTAGTTAAACAAGGATTATAAACTAATATTTTAAAACACTAAGTTTTGTAATAAATGACTTTCTTCTAAACAAGGTATTCTAGAGTGCAAACACCATGTAATCTTCTCAACTTTACAAACAACTCCATATTTGAGGTTGTCTTCTTATATATTTCATTTTCGAAAGATATATATAGGTCTTTAATATCTTCTAACTACATATAACTTCATAAAATATTTCTAAATTAATCTTAATTTGTAATTTATGAATTACTGAAACCAGGTCTTCTAAGGCAAGTTTTAGTTTGTGGAGTATATTTTGTTTTTGCCAGTAAACAACTAGAGCATTAACAAATATTTTTTAACCTTCTTCCGTGCACGAAATAAAGATTATCAAGTATAATTATTTTTCTAACAATAAATTTTCTTGTTGGCTAAAGTACTTGTAGTTTCCATTGTTCATTTCATCAAGCTTTATTTCTCTAACTATGATTTGTTTAGATAAATCAGAGTCCATTTTTGCCTGCATATAAATAATAAACTAGTTTGTTGCATTTATTTTACCTTGTGTTCATTTTCCCTTAAAAAAACCTCTTATACTGCCTTATCTACGATATTTTATGTCCCTTTGTTAAGTTTAGTTTAGGAAGAAAAATTGTTTAAATAACATGTACAAAGAATGTAAACCTTATTTTTTTTTCTTCTAATATTGGAGGTTGGTTTATCTTATGTTTTTTTAGGTTGTTTTTATGTCGATATCAGAGGCTAACTTATTATTATCAAATACACTAAACTTCCTATAATTTGCTTGTAAATAGTGGCATCAACCTTCTTTCTCTCATTATCCTTTTTTAGTGTCAAACCAAACTCAGTTGGTGTACACATCAAATTGCAATTCTTCATTCGAAACTTATCTAAAATTTCTCGAACATATTTCTTTTAATAAATAAAAATTATGACATTTTATTGAACCACTTCAAAATTAGGAAAGTAATATAACTTTTCAAGATTAAACATATCAAACATAGCCATCATAGACCTCTTAAATTTTTCAAGCACGGCCCTATCATTACTAGTGTAAATCAAATCATTTATATATAAGCATACAACATACAAAAAATATTTTTCCTCAATCTTTAATTTTAATAAAAAAAAAGTATGCTCATATGCATATTTTTTTAACCTTTCTTTTTAGAAATAAGCATTTATATGAATGTATTAATCTCTTGAAGCTTGCTTCAACCTATAAAGAATCTTTTTCAACTTATAAACTTCATGCTTATTAGCAAATTTTACATAAATACGAGGTTGATCAACAAATACTTGTTCTTGAAGATCTCATTTAAAAGCTAACTTCACATCTAACTAGAAGATAAGCCATGAATTTTAAGCTACTAAATCAATAATCAACCTTATTATATCATGGCTTGTAATTAGAGTAAAAACTTCTTTATAATCGATACCATACCATTGCTTGTAACCTTTAGCTACTAAATGTGCTTTATATTTATCAATTTCATCATTCTTCTTCAATTTTGTCTTATACACCCATTTTACACCAATGGTCTTTTGCCATTTTGGAAGCTCCATCACCTCCCCAATGTTATTTTTTCTCAATAACATCAATTTCATCATCCATAGCCTTTTGCTACTTTGTTTCTTTAACGACATCTTTGAAAGTCATAGGATCACAATATGAGTATTGAGCGAAATGAGTAAGTAAATCATTAGATTGATCAATTCTAGTTATTTCTTAATCACTCATCCATACAGGCCTTTTTTTCTAACACGTTATGATATTTGACTATTAGGTGTAATTTGATTATCTACTGGTTACAATGCTTTCTCCATAAGTTTTTCCCCCTTTTTTCATCATCATCGCCATCTAAATCCATTGAAATATTTTGTTTAACACCATCATTACTCCATATTGTGATTATATAATTTAATTATATAGGCCTTTTTTTTCTAACACATTGGAATATTTTGTTTAACACCATCATTACTCCATATTGTGATTATAGAGGCCTTTTTTCTAACACATTGGAATATTTTGTTTAACACCATCATTACTCCATATTGTGATTATATAGGCCTTTTTTTTGCAACACATTATGATATTTGACTATTAGGTGTAATTTGATTATCTACTGGTTATGGTGCTTTCTCCATAGGTTTTTCCCATTTTTTTCATCATCATTACCATCTAAATTCATTGGAATATTTTGTTTAACACCATTATTACTCCATATTGTTTAGCCTCATAAAAAATAACATCTCAACTAATGAAAATTTCTTGGTGTATTATGATTATATAGTTTATAAGCTTTTGAGTAATCACTAATATCAAGAGAAATTCATTTTTCTCTTTTATCATCAAGCTTTTTCCTCTTTTCGTCTAGAATATGGGAAAAAACAATGCATTTAAGAATTCTGAGATGATTTACCACTGATCTTCATCCATTCTAAGCTTCCTCTGATGTTTTGTCTCTAACGACAATCATGAGACTTCTATTCAAAATATGAATGCTCCAATTTACTACTTTAGACCAATGATTTTTTAGTAAGCCACTCCCTGTCAAAAGAATTCTCATCATATCCATAATAGTACGGTTCTTCCTTTTCCAAACACCATTTTGTTGAGGCATATAAGTTATGGTAAATTGGCTTTTGATTTCACGGGTCTCATAAAAAATTATAAATTCATATGAGTTATACTCTCCATCATGGTCTGTTCGAATAACATTTTTTTTGGTTTTTCAGCTTCATTTTTAACAAGTGTTTTATACCAATTAAAGGCTTCAAAATCTTTAGATTTTTTTGTAAAAAATAAACTCAAATTTTTCGACTACAATCATCAATAAAAGTGATTATATATATATATATATATATTTTACATCTATTAAAAAGTGGAGTTACTAGCTTAAAAATATCAAAATGAAAAGCTCTAATGCCTTTCTTGCTCTCTATGATTTTCCTCGTGAAAATTGATTTCAATGTTGTTTACTAAAAACACATTCTTCACAAACTTGAGAAGGGGTTGTGATTTGAGGAAGACCCATCATCATATTTTCTTGATGTAAAATTTATAATTCGTTAAATTTAAGGTATCCATAGCAAATCTGTCATAGCTATATATAATGTATTTAAAAGTCTTATTAGCAGATACATCGAGAATCCAATAGAATTTCATCTTCGGACTTCTAAAAGGATATTTTCACACTTGAAAGGTAATATGGAGTGTGGATTGTTCTACAAGAAGGGGAAAAAAATCAGATTTGATTGATTTTACTGATAGCAATTATGCGAGAGATTAAGATAATAGAAAATGCACTTCTAGATATGTTTTTAAGGTTGGTTTAAGAGCTATCTCATAATCTTCAAATATGCAATCGATCAATTGTCACTTTATCAACCATAAAAGCTAGATTTATAGCCGCGGGTTTGTATACATGTCAAGCAATATGGTTGAAGAAAATTCTTAAGAGATTTGACAAAGGATGTAATGATTGAAATCATCTATTACAAAAGTGAAGAACAAGTCATTGATATATTCACTAAGTCTCTCAAATTGGCTATTGCTGAGAGGACTATTGTACATTATTACTGGAACTGTGCTACCGTTGTCAGTGCGAAGAAACTCTGCTATAATGTTAGTTTGTTTGAAAGGTGCTATCATGGTCTGCTACTACTCTTCTTGTTGTTGTTGGGCAGGACTAATCACTGTTGGATCGTCTGGAATAAGTTGTTGTTGTTGCTATCAATGTTTCATTGTTGTAATGATAACTAATCTTTGTGTGGGGGAGTTCTGCTCCGTCAGAAATTTTGTTGATGCTATTGCGAAGAGTTTTTCTTACTTCCTTAGTTTCTTAATCCACTTAAGTTCTAATAACATTTGTTAAAAGCACTAAGCACACACATATTTAACCTCCTAAGCTTTTATTGATTCATTTAATACTTTTAAAATTCTGAATACATTGACCCGTATATCATAGGGAGATTATAATCTCTAACTATCATAATCCAATAAAGATTTTAATTAACTAGTTAAATAAGGATTCTAAACACAAATTCTTTTTAAATAAAGGTGTCGACTTATACTAGAATTATAACTAATATCTAATAAAAAGAGGCTAAGAAGAGTTAGTGATAGAGGTGATGAGTAAAATGAAGCATGATGAGTTAAAGAAAAAATTAAATACTGAAGTAAATCATCATGGAAAAGGCGTTTTTGACCGCTTAGAATGGAGTTATTGAAAAGAAAAAAAAAAGCACTTTATAGATTACTTGTAAAACATTGTCGCATGTAAAACAAGCTTGAAATGCAATTTCTTTATTTTCCTTGAATTTATCTAATGCCGCTAGTGTGAATCACTAAACCAATACCCCTAAAAGGCACCATATATAAATTAAAATATTTTTAATGCTCAAATATGATCTCATTGTTGACATGTAAATGCAAAATTTTTTATTGTGTTTTCTACTTTTATTTTTTTTTGTTTTGTAAGTGACATGCTTTTATAGGATGAAGGTGTACTTTTGGGGATTGATTGCATTAAAGATTAATATTCTATGATTATTAGTTTTTTTATTCATAGGATAGTTAGTGTTTTTTAGCAGGAATTATAGTTTTAAATTAGATAATGTTCTAACGCTACACTACGTGTCAGATTAAATTTTTTAACATTAAAAAGACATTGCTAATGTGTTTTTTAGTATATAAAAAAAATAAAGCGTGTGGGATTGACTCAATGTGACATGATCAACTTTGCGGGTCTAAAGACAACTCGGATGACTTGTAAAAATATAGTTTGACTAAAGAAAATTCAAGAATACAACTTTTTTTAAAAATATTGAGATGACAACACATTGTGTCGACTTAGATGAACATGAGTTAACCTACCAAATCTGTCTCTCAGGTCATAAGATTGTGATAATTCAAACAAATTATAAAGCTCAATTCTCAATTAACCCAATATTACAAGATAAAATTGAAAAAAAAATCAATTACAAAAAAAGGCCCCGAAAAGAAAATGACTCAAGTCACTTAAGTTAATCTGACAAATTCTTGACTTGTATAATGAGATTGAGATAACTTAATAGAAAAAAAAATCAAAATAAGTTATGAAACTCAATTCTCAATCAACCCAACGTTGAAGAGTAAAGTTGAAAAAAATGAATTAAAAAAGACATAAAAACTGTTCAATTCAACCTGGGTGAACTCGTGACTCGAGTCATGAGATATGAATAACTTCATAGAAAATAAATTAAAAAAATTATGAAGTCATATCTCTAGGAAACTCAATATTAAATATTAAAATTAAAAAATAAAAACAAAAACAAAAACAAAAACAAAAACCATTAGCTGAGGAGACAAACAATTAATTCACCTCCTTATTTTCATTATATAGAATGGGATTTAAATGTTATAAAAGAAGGGATTAATTAGTGTGAGCACTTGTATTTTAAGTTTTCAACAATTGCATTTACATTTCAAAGCCATGTTAATGCGTTTGAATATCAAAGGAAATGAACTCTAAACACAATGAATTAGAGAAATATGATTCATGTTAAAAGACAATTTTTTAGTTAACTCAATATAGCATACAAGGTTTTACTATAGTGATTACACTAGGAGCTTAATCAGTTTTTTTTATACTATTATGCTTTTTTGTTTTCATAATAAAAAAATTGTACCATTAAGAATCTCAATTGAATTCATAAAAACAATACAATTTAGAATGTGTTTGACATTGTGTTTAGAATTATTTTTAAGGGAGTGTTTGAGAGTATAGTGACAGTTTGCTTTTCAAAGTACATTTTGTTTAAAAATGCATCATAATAATATCTTTTTATTTTTTAAGAAATATTTTTGACATATCAAAACAATTTAAAAACATAAAAAAATAGTTTTAAGCAGAAACAAAATTCAAATTTTGTTGAAACACCAGTGCAAACATAGCCCCAAACGAGGTCTAAGTGCGTTTGGCTTGAAAGAAACATTAAATTGATGGGTTTTTTTTTAGTGTTTTCCGATGGTTTTAATGTGTTCATGTCAAAAATTAAAAAAAAATCTTGAAAAAATAATTTTAATACGTTTTCAAGCGAATAACACTTTTGAAAAGTACCTTGCTCCACAATCTTAATATGTGTTTGGTATTATTGTATCTTTTATGGTTGTAGCTTAAAAAAAATAGATTTAAAAAAAATCTTTTAGCTATTGTTAGTTGGATTAAAATATGTGTTTGGTTAAAACTGTAATTAAAATTATTGTTGACTAAAAGCAGTGAAAAGGTGTTTGGTTAAAATTGTTGTTGAAAGTGTTTTTAATAACCTTAAATGTATTTCGTAACTTTAATTTACATAAGCATGTGATTATTAATATATAAGAAATATAGCAAAACAATATTAAAGTCCTATTTTATACAATAAATAAACCAATTGCAAAGTTAGCCTAATCTAAGCATTATTATTATTTATATATATCCTGAAATATAAAGTAATTTTATTGTTCTATTAAATAGTTGCAATTCCATCATAAACATCATCCATTCAAAAATGGTATATGGTTTACATGTTTTATGGATGTTTTCTACAATCCCATTATCTTGTCTATTTATAAATAAAATTTGATATTTTGGAAATACACAATTACAAGCATGTTTAGCAAGCAATTTTGCACTCAATAAACAACAAGATCTAGCACTAGACAAGTTTGACATTCAATAAACTTATTATTTATATAAGAAAAAAGATTCTACTTAAATCAAGAGCCTCAAATCCCATCTTAAAAAAGAATAATAAACTATAAGAAAGATTACAACTTAGACATTGAGATATATAACTTATTCCCCTTCTTTTCTAAATATAAATGCTACAAGTTCTTAGGAGAGAGCAAAAATTAATCATCTAATATCAAATTCACATTTAAATTTGTAAATAAATTCATGGATTCCGTGGAAAATTTTTTACCATTGAGCCTTATACCTTTATCTACGTTTAAATTTTTAAACTTCTTGTACAAAAACCTCCACATTTTAATTACATAAATTATCATTGTTATTTTGGCTCATGGATGCACAAAGATTTTAGCAAATAATTTCTCAACCACCTCAAAGTTAAAAAAAAATAAATTATAGCCTCAGGAGGCAACATAAGATTTTCTCAAGCTATGTGCATTGCTCTAACTATCTAGTGATTGGTTGGAGTTTGTTCCAAGTTTAATTAGCAAGTTGGAAAAGAAATGGCTAAATCTAAAACAAAGTAGATGAGAAATAACCAATTATGTCTTACTCAATACAATTTAATTGCCAATAGATGGATGATTTGAATGTTTTGTTCTTCTTTTTTCTTATTAAAACTTCTTGATCATCAGTGAAATGAATAAGCCTAAAAGCACCGAGATTCAACATCGTTATCATGAAGAAACAAAACAGCTTTGAATTAAAATTGCTATTCGATTTGGTTCTTTAATAGGTAGTGTAAACTAATGACCTTCACACAAATAAAGAAGCAAGAAATGTTGTTCTAATTAACCTGTCTCATAAATCTTTAATATCACTAGCATTACCTAGAAACATCTTAAGTTCTATTTTTGTCCTTCCATTTTTTGATTGGGCATTGCCTTATTTGACAACTAGGAAGCCATTGAAATAGGCCAATTAATTATCTTTCAGTCCTTTGCCATGCCAAGATGTTACAAACAAGCATGAAAACCAAAAAAATTAAAAAAAAATGTGAAAGTGTCATTTTAAAATTAAGACAACAATACATTTAAGAGGTGATAAATTAGACTAATAATAATAAATATTTCAATTAATTCAATTAAACACAATTAACCAATAATATAATGAAATTGCATAAAGTAAAGAGTAAAAAGATAGAAATTATAAACTTGATTTTTAACGTGGTTCAATAAGCCTAAATCCACACCTCAAACAATATACCAGTCTTGAATATTGTATTTTTTTTTATTAATCCAAGCTAAAGATTGCAATCTCCTTAATAAATCCTCACCAAGCCTTTTTTTACCACCTGAAGAAATACCCTTGTAAAACCTGGGATAAATTAAGAATAATATAACTGTTTATGGCCGAATTAGTATATTTTAACAGAAGTAGAAACAATATAACTGTTTTGATAAATAACTAGATAGATTTAAGAAAACAGTCAAATCATTGGCTACCATCTCTATTATAACCCGATGATGTGTAGTAAGAGAGAACAGAACATTTATGTTTCTTCTTCCTTCGTTTCACCTTTAAGGGCTAGAGAATGAGGTTTAGGGTTTTGAGAGAGAGAAACGCATCCATATTAGAAATATAGAAAGATGAAAGAGAAGGAAGATTAAATTAGAGAGAAAAAGTGAAGAAAAAAGAGGAAGAAAGAGAAGCTTTGGAAAATTCCAACTAATTGATTTTTGAAATACATTTTGTAACCAGGTAAGATGTTTGGACCCCTTTATGTTAATTTAAACAAGAGTTAGTTGATTTTGAACAAATTTTAGCAAAATTGAATTGGAGTTCTTGAGATGAAATTTGAAGGGTAGGTGAATTTCTTAGAAATTGAGTTTCTATAACTTTTATAAGTAGTTGTGGGAGTGAAATCATGGAAAAATAATGAAGAAAATTGATAGGTAAGGAAGGACTATAGGATCAGCTATAAAAAAAATGAAAAAAGGGAAATTATACATTTATGATACTGACTATTAATTGTGTTATAAATGAGTATAAGATCATGCGAAAAATAATTTTTATTGAGTTGAATTAATGAAACAATGAAATATTGAGAAATTAAATAGTTGGGTCTGGCGGGAAGAAATTGTAAATTGTATGGAATTGTATAAAATTGAATATAGATTGAATGGAGAACAATTTTGTTATCTTTGATTTGTGTTAAGTGTCATGTTAGATAAATGGATAACACTTGGATTAGTTGAAGAATTATGAATTAAATTGCTTGAAATAAGATGAATATAATCGAATCTGAAAAAATATGCTTGGTAATGATGATGCAGACGAGGCCGTAAGAGTTGTGCACGCGGTAGAGACCATTGTGCGCTAGACAATAGTAGGTAGGTGCCCTGCGCTTCACTTTTTTTATGCATTTTCATTTAATTTGTGAATTTCTTAAATGTAAAAGTACATGGTAATGCCATTAAACATATGTAAGATTAAAGAGTTTGATTAAATGATGAACTAAGGCTTCCTAAAAGGAATGTCGTAATTGATTTGGTATTCCATAAAAGGAATTGCTGTGTAGCGCGGAATTTCATCAAAGGAGTTGCTGTGTGGAGTGGAATCTCATCAAAGGAATTGCCATGTAGTATGGAATTCCGTTGAAGGAATTATCATGTGGTGTGAAAATTTGTTAAAGAAATTAACGTGTGGTGTGAAAATTTGTTAAAGGAATTATCGGAATCCTTATATGGCATGGACTTCCATTGAAATAATTGTCATGTGGTGTGGAGATTCATTAAAGGAATTATCATAGTGAATAACTTCTAAGAAGGAAATCCAAATTATAGGTTGTCCGATATGGATTGCTGAATTTAAATCGAAAATACTATATTATTGGTATATGAAATGGAGTATGAATCATGTGTAGATGATATTATATTTATTTGATGAAGTACCAAAATTAAGTTTATTAGTTTAAATGGTGAAGATTAATTATGAAGCATTCATGATTATTTCATATGAGTGTCTCAGGTATATCTCAAAGATCAACGTAATTAGTTACTTTGGTGACTTTATGCTGGTTTAGATTACATATTAGGGACCTATTTATATGATGTGTTTTGGTTATTTATGTTTGTAAGTGACAAATTCATAGACTATTAAAGTATGTAATTGTAACTAATATATGATAGTTTTAATGAATGAACATTTTGTAAATATGCATGATATGATATTTATAGGTAATCACTTCATAAATATTATGTATTCTGTATATAAACTTCATGTTATTATAATGTATAAATTAAGTTGTAATCATAAACTTTTAGTCATTGTGGCAAGTAGTGTAATTGTTCATTTATTTATTTTTATTGAAAATATGATAAAAACATCATCGTTAATGAATATTGTAGGAACAATCTTGTTGAATGGATCTTGAATGGATTGAACAATGACTGAGATATGATGTTGACTCTAGGGAAATTGAGTTTTCAAAAGAAACTCTACCAAAATTTTGGTAGAGATAATAATAAATAAATAAAATTCCTTGGTTTTTCGTAAACTATGATGTAATATTAGATTTAATATTATTTGAAATTTTAGGGATGTTATAGTTGGAATCAGAGCTTTGGCTGAGATTTAACGGGATTGGAAAGGATAATTAATGATAAATAGATTAATTTGATTTCAAGATGGTTTGTACAAGGCAAGGTACGAGGACAAACCCTTCTTATGATAGGAGGGGGATATGTACGGTAAGCAGGAGTGAGACTTTATAAAAGGACATATTTTATAGATACCGTCTCTCATGTTTCGACCGCTACTACACGGTTAGAGATAAGAGAGTTGACAAAACTCTAAGTAGAAAATTTTGTACGAGAGACTAGGATGTGTAGTCTGGTAGGTCCGAGGGTAATGATGGGACTATTAAGTCTCCATCTGCGACCAATACTACCCATGGAAATGCTTATTTAGAGAAGATAATTTGAGTTGTGGTATCGAGCTTATAGGAAGAGTCGATCCAACCGCAAGAGAAAGAGTTGTTGCCCTGGTTAGATAGGCTAAAAACATGAGAGTGGTGGGTTGTGAGCCCTTTATAAGAGAAACAAATGCTAAAATAGCTAGAAGATGGTTGAAAAAGATGGAGAATACGATGGATGATATACCAGTCCCTGGTGATATTAGGGGTGGTTGTGCAACTTAGTTCTTATTTGATAATGCAATGACTTAATGTGAGACGGTGAAAGAGAGAAGAGCTATAAATAGGTTGACATTGATGGATTTTAGGAAAGAGTTTGAGAATCAGTACTACTCTAGATACCACAGAAAGAACAAAGAACAAGAGTTCTTGACTATGACACTAAGAGATATGATAATTTCTGAGTATGAGAAAATAGAAAGATTTATGGATGGTATCATAGAAGAACTATATATGGAGTGTCGAAGTAATAAATAACCCAGCAAGACCGGGTCAAACCACAAGGAGGTCAACTATATAAAATTACAAGTAATAAATAGAAAATGGTTGAAGAGAACTTTTGAGATGTGATATTGATGAAAGGATTAAACAAAGATAAAACAATTGTCAAGGCTAGAGGATCCATTAATGGTTTTTTAAATAAGTATAATACAAACTCCTTTTATTACTCAACTGGAAACCACACACAAAAAAGGTTCCAATCAGATTATAAATTATTAATATGATCATATTAATTATCTTATTTGAGTAATGTCAATACTTGCAAATGTTGTCAGGTATTCATGGTGATAACTTATGTTAACAACAAATCAAGTTCCTTTCATAGCACAGGTGTCGGTTATACCATACAGTAGGCTATAAAAGGGTCAAATATTTGTTATACCAAGGGTTGTACAACACAAATCTATATTAAATATTTAACAAGCAAGATATTAAAAGTGAGTATGATAATAATTATAAACATGTTAATATCAAACACTAAAGTCCATATTAAGTTTATATTATACTTATTCTTACACTATTTGTGTAACCTTTTTAACTTGACAAAATAAACTTAGCTAAACATAATGAAAAATAGAAACATAAATAAACATAATAATAACATAATAATAATATACGTTAACTAAGTAAAGTAAAGGAAATGAAAAGCATAAACAAGAGATTAATGAAAATATAACATGAAATAAAACTTGAACATTACAAAATACAAAGCAAGAGCAAGATCTTGATCTAAAAACCAAGATGCCTAAATGTATGGCAAATGCCTTATTTTAAAGGCTAAAATTCAAAACTATTGATTTGATGACTAATTATTGAGTGGGTGGTCACCTCTTGACTTGGTGGCTAGCTATTGACTTATTGACTGGACAAAACATCATTGTTAATATCAGAATTTGAATAGATAATCTTCATGAAAGTTCTGGACATTTGTCTCATCTTTCCACCATAAAATGAATGAGCTCATTTGGACTTCTATAACTCGAGATATGGGCTGAACACTAAACAATGTCTGGGCTGCAGGACAGATTTAGATTTCTCTTTTGTTGCTAAGATTTGAGCTTGAAAACGGTAGTTTTGAATCTTAGACTCTTCATGAATGTTTTAGACTTATGTCTTAACTTTCCATCAAGATAAACTAGACCTAAATCTAAGGTCTACAGTTCTATTTATAACCTAATAATCGAATAGTGTTCCGATTTGAATTAAACCAGCATTTCTTCTCTGAGCTTAGCCCTTTCTTTGTCTTTTCAATTTCAATAGTTAAACATATCAATAAATCCTTAGAATTGTGAGATATGCCTACATTCAAAATGAGCATTTACCATAAATTACAGATATCTTATGTTCTTGGACTTGTTATTATAACATGCTCATGTTAGGGAATTTGATGATACTTTAAATGCAATATGATGATATAAAACCTTAATGAAAATGTACTTTTAAGTACTAATCACACCCCCTTCCAGCTTAATACTGGTCCCTGGTAATTAAAGTGTTAAAATAAAAAAAATAATTTGCAAGATCCAAAAGCAAGGCATTCATCATTTAACTTCCATTGATCTATTCAAATAAACAAACTCTCATTATATTTATATATCTGCTCCATACTTCTTAATCAAGATATTAATAAACCTTCCTTTTGTGCTCAATCTATCAACACACAGTTATGGGGCTTTGCTTGGAAGAAAACATATATATCAACACATAGTTATGGGACTTTGCTTGAAAGAAAACATAATTTGTTCTAATGTTTTTCTAAATGTTAACTTCATTGGGTTGAGATTATTATATATATATATATATATATATTTATATAGACCCTAACTTTTAACAATTTTCACAAGTTTTGTAGAATGCATACGTGTCCTTGAACATGGTGGGCCAATAGAATCCACATTGTAAGATTTTTGCAGTTATTTTCTTTGATGAGAAATGACCCCCGCATGTCTTAGAATGACAAAATTTAATGATACTACTTACCTCATTGTTAGGAATGCATCTTTGAAATATTTGATCGGGATAATATTTGAATAAGTAAGGGTCATCCCAATAAAAATTCTTCACTTCATTCAAAAACTTTCTTTTTTCTTGGGTACTCCAATGAGCTGGCACATCTCCTGTTGTAAGGAAATTGACAATATTAGCAAATCAAGGCATTGTAGAAATAGAAAATAAAGATTCGTCAGGGAAGTAATATGTCATTCAAGGTTGTAAAAAACGCTTTTTTGACACGACCCGGAATATACAATATAAACTCGAATTGTAAAATCGTAAAATCGCAAGTAAAATATTTTAACTAAAATCGTAAAATCACAAGTAAAATATTTTAACTAAAATCATAAAATCACAAGTAAAATATTTTAACTAAATTGCAAGATCCAGTCAAGTAGTAAATAATAATACAATACAATTAAAATAAAAGTAAAATAAACAATACAAACATCCATATACCTTAAAATACATAATTCAAATACAAATTCATTTCTATTTTCATTGCACAGAAGTACAAGCCAATATCTTGCCATTCATATGGTTAAAACAATATCAAATTTGTAGTAGTCTCTCAAAACCCTACTGTCAATCAAATTATTCAGATCTAGTAGCAGATTAATGGCCACTTGCCTTTATTGAAGAATAACCCTCATCATATCTAGACACACATAAATTTTTTATGAACTAAGATGGAAAATATTACACTGGAATAGAGCATGCAACAAAAATCTAACACTATGCACATATCTACATATATAAAAGCATGTATTCAATTATGCACGAGTTTCCCATTAGATATAAATACCTACTTCCACTCCAGGAGGCTGAAGATCAACTCCCCTCAATAAGTAGCAGTAATAGAGGAGCATGGCAATTTTTTAAAACCAGCTGAAATCCTAATCTTACTACTTTTCCATGTCAATAAATAGAAAGTGAAGTAACAAATACATACCTTCATTATCACGCAATTTGTTATTAACTTTAACACCAATCCCATAAAAAAACCTACAGAACCCTGTAATCTCGTATTATAAATTGTAAAATCTCCTATTTTTTCCCATAACTTATCTGCATTCACACTGATTGTTTTTCTGCAATTTAATGTTATCATTTTCTGATTGAAAAGATTTGCTCTCCCAAACAAACCTAATATCTGTTGAACATTAAGATTTACCCTGTAAAAAGCGTCAAAAACTACAAGCAGCCAGAGAGATGCTGGAGGATGAAGATCTAACTGAGAAACTAGAAGTACGTGTCCCCTCCTCTCTGCTAAATTACATAACCCTGATTAAGAAGGTATATACTAATTAATTAGATAGACATGTCAGTCGGACTCGTTTCATATGAAATTGTATTTTATAATTAAATCTTTCATGCAAGATTGCAGGGATGATCAAGGTTTTTGTAGCATAGAGTGCAAAAATAGGCAGATGATTTTGGATGAAATGAAAGAACTAGAAGCATCTACCAACCAAAACCAATAATTTTAATCTACATGAATGTGTTCTGTGCATTTTCCTTTTATGGAACATAGCTTTCATATACTGTGACGATGCAAGTAAAATCCAAGGATTAGAACTTCTTAAAAACGAAATTTCCAAATCAATCGAAGCAGATTGTGTGCCTGGGACCTGGGCTTATACATTATATAATTATAATTAGCAGATTAACAAATTTTCCTATAATTAGTGGGTTATATCTTCTTAAAAACAACAACAGGCAACAACACTGTATACAGCCAGGAAAAAAAAAACATGGCCCTCTTCTACATGATAAAACATGACAGAAAAGATGAGAATCCAACAAGCAAACCTGGTTATATATTTGTGTTGCTGGTGAGTGGAGAGTCGAGAGTGAAACCAGCAGCAGTCGAGAGGGAAATCAACTTATGTTAATTTGTTAGGGCTGAGACTTGAGATTATGAGAATTTGAGATTTGGGTGAGTGTGAGTGTGAGTGTGAGTGCACTGAATGGAGTTTCGGGCGCAATGAAATCAGGAGATGGAGTACAATGAGAAGACTTTTAATTTTTTAGCAAACTCGTGAACTCGAAACGCTTTTATTGATTTTAACGAGTTGGACCGAGTTTGTACGAGTTGGACCAAGATTGACCCGATTTTACTGGTTTTTGAGTTTTTAACCTGATTTCACACGTTTTAACTATTTTAACTCGTAAAATTATTCGATTTTACAAATTAAAACTCGTTTTTGATCCGCGACAACATTTTTGGTGTCTATCTTGTCCTTGATTTTTTTATGAGAATAATGCATTTGCAAATCTTCAGATTCATTGAACTCAGTTTTACTCAAAGTAGTTTCAAATTGATCATAAACTAGCTCTTCAATAAAATCTACTTCCTGTAAATCATTATCGTCTCCAGGTTACTTGCAAATGTTAAAAACATTTATCTCCAATGTCATGTTTTCAAAAGATAACTTCATCAGTCCATTCCTATAATTATTCAATGAGTTAGAAGTTGTAAGAAATGGATGTTTAAAATAACTAGAATTGAATTACATTCTTTAACAAGTTGTGTATCTAAAACAATAAAATCCACAGGAAAGATGAATTTATCAACTTGTACTAACACATCTTCAATTATTCCTCTAGGCACCTTTACAGATCTATCAATAAGTAAAAAAGTTATAGAAGTTGGTTTTAACTCACCTAGATTGAGACTTTGAAAAACCGAATATGGAAGTAAATTCACACTAGCTCTAAAATCAAGTAAAACTTTTTCAATTTTATGTTCTCCAATAAAGCATGAAACTGTAGGAAAACCAATGTCTTTATATTTCAAAACATTATTGTTTTGAAGAACGACACTTACTTGTTCGGCTAAAAAGGCTTTCCTTTTCACATTCAGTTTTCTCTTCACAGCGCACAAGTCTTTCAAAAATTTACCATGAAAAGGTACTTGTTTAATAGCATCCAACGAAGGTATATCGATCCTTACTTGTTTGAAAGTTTCAAAGATTTCAGAATTGTGATTGACTTTTCTTTGTTTAGTCATGGCATGAGGAAATGAAAATACTGGTGGGGAATCAATCTTTTCTTTGCAATGTTTAGGTTTAACCCTTTCCTTACCCTCAGAGATTGACTCATCATGTTTCTCACAAGGTTCAAGAATATGTTTTTCAATAACCTTTCCATTGTGGAGCTGATTTGACTTGATCCATGTGTTGGCTTACGGAGCTACTTGCACTTGAATTGTATTACCCTTTGGGATTTTGCTGTGGTTGAGATGAAAACTTACATTTCTCCTAAAAACTGAGAGCATATGTGAACTTTGTAAGTGTATCTTTCAAATCTGTCATAGTTTTGAGCATTTTGAGTGTTGATTGTCTCTTACTTTTCAATGAATGCATGCAATGTTTCCTTAAGATTTCTTCTAGGAGGGGGAGCATAAGAAGGTGCATATCTATGAGAATTTTAAAAATTATGGTGTGCTTGAAATGATGGTTTTGAAGTTTGTGCATTATTGTTACCACTCTTTCAATTGAGAATTTTGTTATCCCATATGGGCTGGACGCGTCCACACCTACCCCACATTGGGCTGGACATGACTACGTCCACACCATGTTGGACTTGGACGTGTCCACGCCATGTTGGACCTGGACGTGTTCCACGCTCAACCCCACGTTGGGTCTGGATGTGACCGTGTCCACCTCCTTGCTGGACCTGCACGAGTCCCCGCCGAACCTCATGTTGGGTCTGGACATGACCGTGACCACCTCCATTTGGACCTTAGACGCGTTCACGCCCAACCCCACGTTGGGCTTGGAAGCGACCGCGTCCACCGCCATGTTAGACGTGGACGCATGCACGCCCAACCGCCACGTTGGGCATGGATGGGACCGCGTCTACCTCCATGTTGGACCTGGATGCGTCTTCGCCCAATGATTGGTACTTAAAAGTGCATTTTTATCAATGTTTTATATCATCATTTTGCACTTGAAGTATCAATAACTCCTTAACTAGAGCATGTTTTATAATAACAGATCTGATAATATAAGATAGCTTTAATTTATGGTAAATGTTCATTTTAAATGCAGGCATATCTCACAATTCAAAGGATTGATTGATGTGATTAACTATTGAAAGTGAAAGGACAAAGAAACGGCTAAGCTTAGAAAGGAGATGCCGATTCAATTCAAATTGGAACACTGTTCAGTTATTGGGTCATATATGGAGCTGTAGATCTTGGATTTCAGCTTAATTTATATGGATGGAAAGCTAAGAAATAGGCCTACAATGTTCATGAATAGTATAAAACCCAAATCTGCCGTTTTCAAATTCAAAGTTTAGCCACAAAAGAGAAGTCAGAATCTATCATGTAATCCAGCCAAACACGGCTTAGAATTTTACCTATATCTGGAGTTCTAGAAGGCCAAATGACGTGAAATTTGGTGGGTGGAAGGAACAGACAATTTCCAACATCTTTCATGCAGAAGATTTTCTTAAATTCGGATGGTAACAATGACATTTCATCCAAACAAGAGCTTGAGGTCTATCCACCAAGTCCACCAACAACACTACTTAGTATTTTAGCCATATCTTGAGCTCTAGTGATCCAAATGCTCTGTAATTTTATGGGTGGAAAGATACGATGATTGCCAACAACTTTCATGAACACTTTGCCAAATTCGGAATGGATCAATGTCATTTCATCCAGCCAAAGTGCTTGAGTGCTGCTGTCCACCAAGTCCACTAAATCAATAGTTGACCACTACATCAATAATCAATTATCAAATGAATAGTTCTGAATTTTAGCCTATAAAAGGAGGCATTTTCCATTCATTTAGTAATCTTGGTTCTAAGATCAAGATCATGTTCTTGCTCTCTTTTTATTGTTGCTTAAGTTTTATTTTCATTAATCTCTTGTTCATGCTTTTCATTTCCTTTACTATACTTAGTTAACTTATATCATGTTTATATTCTTATATTGTTTATTTATGTTTTTCTTCTTCATAATGTCTAGCTAAGTTAATTATGTCAAGGTGACAAGGTTTCACTAATGGTGTTAGGATAAGTATAATATAAACTCAACATGGACTTTAATGT
>Ga0325405_1000745_pt1 | contig 31842 bp, 22 predicted proteins | sample PopdelMetagenome_21_FD_205663 | JGI IMG/M metagenome (GOLD analysis project Ga0325405, IMG submission 205663) | Populus deltoides microbial communities from Bellville, Georgia, United States - Xylem-Control-R2 | ecosystem: Host-associated > Plants > Phyllosphere > Stem > Wood/Secondary xylem... | reverse complement strand
TATCTTGAAATAATATAATTTTAAATTGATTTAAGTTAATTTAGATTACGAAATCATGAATTGAGTTTAATAACTTGAATGATTAATGATTGATTTATCAAATTAATGTGAATATTCATGAACAAGTACATACAAGAATTACTTGCAATAACGTTAATATTCATGGATGGACAATTTACTTGGAGACTTGCGACAATATTGAAATCTCATTCTAAAATAATTTATTCACTTCTTAAAATGCAATGTTTTCAATTAATACACTGACTCAGATATATATAAAATACTAGATGATTTGCTCGAGAAAAATATCATCGAGTGGTGAAATCTCTTAATTATATCTTAATTCAAGTTATGGGTTCGGTAGTAAAGGTATTTCTTGACTTATTATGTTTGGATTTTGGAATAAATATTAATCTATTTCTTAATATATCATACTGATATAAAATTAAAAAAATAAATCCAAACATTAAGTCCAGAAATACTATTAATCTTCGATGATATAATTGGTATTAAAATATAATTTTTTTGGACGGCTAGTAAAAGCAAAAAGAAAGAGTAAAAAAAGAGATCACGCATTAAAGAAAGAAAGAAGGAAAAGAAAGGAAGTGCATGGAATTTTTGACATGGATTTTCCTATTTCAAGGTGTCAATTGAACAACAGGTGTAAATTATTTTCCCCTCTCTCTCAATGTGTCACGGAAGGGAAAAAGAGTTAACAAATTGAGGCACGCAAGCCAAGGCAAGAGAAAAACAAAAATCAATCTTTTATTGGTCAAAATAAGATTCCAAAAATAAAATCCTATGACCAGTGAAAGTTGTTTGTTATTATTAATTCACAAAAGAAAATTTTAGAACTTCTACTTTGATTTAAATTGAGTATCAAACTTTGATTCTATCATTTAATTTAATAAATTTTAATTAAAATACGTTGAATTAATTTATGTAAATCACCATCCCCTGCTTTGCCCTAGTAGATAGGGTTTTAATTCGCTTCTAGGCATGAAAGAGAAATAGAAGGATGTTAAAACAGGTTGAGAGCATTGGGAAACTATCGACAGAGAGATTGTCCAATTTTCCGACATTTGAAGGGAATAATGAGGCATGAGTGGAAGCCTTTGAGAGGTTTAGATATTGATAAGATAGGCAAGATTATTTCACTTCCAATTCTTTCAAGGGAAGACAAACACAAAGTATTTGAGAAGGCCCCTCCCCTGGAATTTTGATAAGCAGGTTCTGATTTTAAAGAAGCCTTGGCAGATTGCTTTGTTCAAGAAACTTCTCGGGGTCGTCAGGGCTTCTGATGTGCTTTAAACAGTTATAGACAGTCCATAATCTTTAACTTCCAGCAAAGAAAGTTTGGATCCACTCCAACAGTAGTGAAAAATCAGTCTCGGTTGAAAAAGAAAGCCTACGCTTTCAGCTAGAGGATATATCAGTATAACAAGGGAAATGGGCTGCCAAAAGCCAGGAAGATTATCACTGGAAAATCCTCGCTTAGCTCAAAGCATCACTACAACTTAATCATTACTATAACCATGTGAACACATACACTTACAGTTGCAAGTCCAAGATTTCTATTATTACACCAAATAATAGCCCAAAAAATAGCTAATTTGAAAAAAAAATACAATTCTACTCAGTTAATCCTTACCGATATTGAAAGAACAGCCTCTTCACTCTGTGTCAAAGGTGCTAGAAGCGCCTGAACATCTGACTGAACATTTCGTTGCCCATGTGATGAAGCACCAGATTGGCCTTCTAATTTCAACTTTTGAGCTCTAACACCGAGGATATGGTTAAATGCTGCAAGTGCACGCCCACGATGTAAATGGTGCTCAAGCCCAAGTTTAGTTTCCTGAATTTAATACGACTTTAATAAATTAAAATTAAAAAAATATGAATTAATTTATTAAAATCTTATGAAAATAACCAAAACACATTATATGGCGTAAGTTTTTCACTATAGCCATAAAAACAGTGTACCTACAATAAAATTATTTATTTGCCCATGAATGGAGGAAAAAAAAAGTCTCTATGGTGAGAGTGCTTTGGTGTTTTTTTACTGTCTATTGGTGATCAAAAGATTGTTCAGGAATACTTAGGTTTTTTTTATCCTTCTCACAATAAAAGTACTCTTTTATCTTATAGTCAACAAAACTTAGAGTTGTTAGCCAAGAAATTTTTTGACTTTTTATAAACTTTTAAATAAAAAAATACTTATTTATCTCAAGAGTCAAAAAAATGTTGGGCTGTTGGACTAGGGCTTTTATGGTTTTTTCCATTATTTATGTACAATTACAGTATGTTTTTGGCCTTAGAAAAGAAAAAAAAAATCAAGTTTACATTTGAGAGTATTTTTATACTTTCACATGGATTTTTTGGATAATTACCATGGTCAGGGTGACATTTTGGTATTTTCACATTGACTTTTAATTTCTTAATTAAAAAAACTATTGGCGCGTGTTAAGCGAGTGAATGGTGTCCTCCCTATTATGACAACATGTGTGATACTACTTAGTGACCAAACCTAATATTCTGTCATCTTTTCGGATGCACCATCATGTCCTCTTCCATATGGTGGGGCGCTTGCTATTTATGATGATTAGATTATCGTCGACGGTCATTTTTTTTCTTTTCTCTCTCCTTTCAGGTAAAGTATATGATTGTCCTCCTTTTTTTTTTTAGTTTCAGTCCTCATTCTTTTATTTTCTTATTTGATTTTTATTCCTTTTATAAAAGTTTTAATTTTTTTCAATTTAGTCCTTCAATTACAATTTCTCATATGTTTTGTTTTTCAATTCAGTCCTTATTCTTTTGATTTTGATTTTTTTTCCTTGGTCCTTTCGTTAAAGTTTTTTTGGCTTTGAATTTCAACCTCCAATCAAATTTTTTGTTGGTTTTTTTTTTCCAGTTTGACCCTCATTATTTTAATTTATTTTTTCTTTTGTTAAAGCTATTTTTTCAATTCAATTTAACCCTCTAATTGAAAATTTTTGCTTGCCCTTTGATTATTTTTATTTTCACCATTATTTTTTAGATCCTTTTGTGTGATTTTTTTTTTGACTTCATCTTTCAACATTTGATTTATTAGGGATTCGACTTTGTGCGATCTTATCGTTCTGCATTATTTTAAAAAAAAAATTTTAGTTTTGTGTTTTTCTTCAATTTTTTTTATGGATTTATCTTAGTCTCATGGCCTAGATCACGAGTTTTGCATTCCTTTCTAGAATACAAGTTTTTTTTTTAAAAAAATTATTTTGTTTGTGTTTGATTTTTCAAGATATTATTCTACTTTATCTATATATTTTTTGTTTTATACAAATGAATTTTACTTTTTAAAATAAAAGATATTCTTTTTAAAAATATTTCTTATGTGTTCGGCCTTTGCTTAATCTTTTTTTTAGGGTGGGGGTTAATTTATTCAATCAGTTTCATTGGTATTTATCTTTTAGGTCATGGGTTTTTTCAGTGTAGATTTATCTTGTATTGATTTAAATAAATAAATTTAGTGAACATGTTAATTAATGGTTGTTTTTTGTTTATTTACATGGATGATATTTATATTAATTAGACACTTGTATAAGCTTTTTGATTTATAATTTAAATTTGTTTTATGTAAAAAACATATAAAAGCAGCCTACATGTCCAACATTTTCTTGAAAAAAAATTATAAACGATATGTAATTTTTAACCATGTAAATCTATTACAATTCTAAATAAATTATTACCGTTATCTACTTGACTTAGGCACCGTTTGGGAACGCGGCTGCGGTTGCGTTCTCAAAAAATTTGAAATTTTTTTTTTTGCTAAAATTTAATATGGTTTGTACGTTTTGGATCGTTTTGATGTGCTGATGTCAAAAATGATTTTTAAAAAATAAAAAAAATTATTGGCATGCATTTTGGCACGAAAAGTTATTTGAAAAGCACCCGCAACCACACTACCAAACACGCTCTTAGTGCATCAATACTTGAATTAATTCCTAAAATATTTCTAATCAACAGTACTTGGTATTTTTTATTCTTCTAATAAAGTGAAAAAAATGTGGCTATATGTTATAGCAGAGCAGAGAATGTTATCAGGCATGTAACTTTGTTGATGGTATTGGAATCCCCACCTTGAATCAACTCTGCATCAGCATCAAGAATGTTCAGCATCACGTCTATGAAAGGTGATTCATAATATAAAGTGGTTGTTTTTTAAATAATTTTTTATACTGAAATATATGTTAATAATTTTTTTTATTTTAAAAAAATTATTTTTGACATTAGCACATCAAAACGATCCAAAACATACAACCTATATTAAATTTTAGCAAAAATAAATTAAAATTTTTTAAAAACGCGCTTTGCACCGCATTCCCAAACATGTTCAAAATCCTCTCCTGTAAGCTGCAATGACAAAAGCATCTTCTTTTTATTAAAAAATAATATAAATTATATTTAAAATTTTTAAAAATAATATAAATTATATATTTCACCTAATTAAATTTTTTAATTAAATTGGTTTTTTAATATGGTATCAGAATCTTAATAATCAAGCTATTATAATTTCAAATCTTACCATTCCTAATAATTTAATAAAAATTAAGAATAAATAAAATAAAAATCTAATCAGAATTATTCAAAAAACTGTTTAATTCGATTAATTGTAAATCAACTTTTATAAATATTCGGAATGATTCGACTAATTTCCTTGCCCCTGAACAACGACAGATCACCGCTGCAGCACCATAACAATAACAGTATAGCATCGCCAAATAGATGACAGATCACTGCTCTTTGGGCCGGAGTTTTAGCCTTGTTAATCATGCCAGTATTTAGAATGGGCAATCAGAGCCCATCACGAGGATTAAAAGTGGGTAATCTATGCCTGCCGCCATTGCTTGGTTTCCTTAACTCGATCGTTTCCAGATTTCATTGGGGAAGTGGGATTTTTAAACTATCCCACTACAAGAAAGGACGAGTAGAAATGTGTCCACTGAAATCGAAGCATATCCATATGTAGGGAAAACTCTAATCCAATACTTGTGACACGCTGCTGAAAGAATCAGACGCAACTAGGAGAAAAATTTCCAAAGCAAAATCACCTGTCAATATGATGGCCTTATTATATTAAGAGACTTATTTTTCTTACAAGAACAGCCAAGGGGTTGGAAAGCATATAGAAGTGAGACAGATTTATATGTGACAAGCATTCTATTTCTCAAAATCTATTCATAAACAGAAGCAGGCAAGCGTGGTTTGACTAGAACTTGAAGGGGGGTAGCCTGGCTGCATGTTAGCCCAGCAGTTCCAGTCATATCAATCGGTGCATTTGATGGAGGTGAGATTTCAAAAGCTTGGAGGATACTCGCCAGCACTAAATGACTCAATCGGAGTCCCAAAGTCGCCCCAGGACAAGCTCTTCTACCGGCACCAAATGGGATGAGCTCAAAATGCTGACCCATGACATCAACAGCCTTGTGCGAACCAAGCAACCTCTCTGGCTTGAACTCTGTTGGGTTGGGCCACACTCGTGGATCCCTTTGGATCTTATGAATGTTCAATAGTAACCGAGTGCCTGCAGGGACATAGTAACCACCTATAGTGCAGTCTGCAGTGAATTCGCGGAATCCTCCAAGTGGACCTGCTGGGTATAACCTGAGTGCTTCTTTGACACAAGCTTGGAGATATGTTAGCTTCTCGATGTCCGATTCATTCACTAGTCTTTCCTTGCCAACATGAACATCCAGTTCTTCTTGAGCACTCTTCAATGCAACGGTATTGTTCAGCAATAACGACAGTGCCCAAGTTATAGTGACAGTTACAGTATCAGTGCCCCCTATAATGAGAGACTGCAATATACATCTCCTACAATCAGATATGTGTGTGTTTGAACTGATAAAAGCATATAACATCATATTAAGTGCAAAATGAGGGAATTGAAATATTAGTTACTAAAATACGTGGAAATTTTTCTCTAAATCAAACGTAAGGCATTAATTGTATACCAGGGATGTGGCTTTGCGAACTGTATCAGCGTCATGACCAGCCAAGTTGATACCATCAAGAGCATATAGCATCACGTCCATAAAGTCTTGCTCTTTCTTAGCTGATTCACCTGAATCTCTCTTCCTGCGATGCTCCGCTAGCCATTCGTCAAAAATATTGTCCAATTCCTCAGCATTTCTCTTCATGGCTTTCTCATATCCACCCCAATCCAACCACCCCAAAAATGGAACTGCGTCCCTTAATACAAACAACCCCGTCAAGTGAAAGAATTCCCTCAACGCTCTCTGGCATCAGCGCGCCTCATTTTCCTCAGTAACAATGCCAGCATCATCGTATCGTTTTCCTGCAATCATCCTGAGCATCAGGTTTAAATTCATGTCAGCAGTCCACTGCTTGATGTTAACCAGAATTTGGCTTTCCTCATTTTTATCCTTTGAGTACCATAGCTTGTATAGCTCTTTAACTGAGACCTCAACCTCAGAGGCCCTAACATGTTTTAGTAGCTCAAGTCTGCGGTTGGAGAGTAGTTCTGACGCAACTATTTTACGAATTCCCCGAAAGAATTCTCCATATGGAGAGAACCCAAAACTGGCAAAGTTGTAGCCCAAAATTTTTGAAGCTGTGAGTTTGGGGCGAGAACTTACAATTGCATCGTTGGTGGTGAATAGTTCCTTAGCCAACTCCCAGCTACTTACCACCAAAGCTGGGTACATCCCTATCCTAATGGTAAAAATAGGTCCATATTTGTCAGCCAAGGCTCCTAATCTTAAGTGGGGAAGCTCAGCTCCTGCTAACAAGGGAAGGTGACCTATAATAGGCCAAGCACCGCTAGCTTCTGGTGCTAATTTGGTCTTGGAAGATTTGGACCTCCTTAGCAGGTAGCATGAAAAGAGTACTATAGCAGTTGGTATGATAGTGCTTAGGTATGGGAGAAGGATATCCATAGTGGTTTGTCTAATCAGTCTATCAATGGTGGAATATTTCGTGATGAAGCATAAATACACACTTCTCTTTTGACTAGGTACAAGCACACTGATAGAAGAGAGAGAGAGAGAGAGAGTTGTTAAATGGCAGTGATCGATAACGGAGTAGTTAATGGAGTAGCTAAAAAAATGATTGTTTTTGTAAGAATATTAAAATATCAAGTTGATTTTTCTTCGTACACTAATAATAATGTTTTACTACTAGTAAGATTTTAATTAAAATAATTTTTTATTGTTAAAAATAACTAAATCATAACGGTTGGTTCGACTATAAATAAATAAATTATTTTTAAAAAAATAATACTATAGTTTGAGCTCTTGTATCACACATCATGTTTTTTTTTTCTTTTTTTTTTTCCAGTCATTTGTAGGTCACCATGACATGAGGGTTGATTTTCATAATCTAATAATTTTATTCAGCTTTTAGGATGAACAGCATTTGTAGGTCACCATATCAATATTTATTTTCGAGGAAGAGAAAAACAATGCAAAAGTTACAGCAAAAAGTTGCCTGAAATCTTATCCAAACAGCACTAGTAAGATTTGACCAAAATTCTCCTTGCTTTTCACCCGATCTGCAGATCACGAGACTACAGTACTAATGTGTTACATCATGTTCTTTAAAAATATTTTTTAATTAAAATAGTTATTTTATTTCTAATATTAATAAATCAAAATTATAAAAAACGTCTAAAGAAATTAACTTAATATTGTTTTAAATGAAAAATTATTCGGAAAGCAGAAACTATAACGGGGAATTCTCCTTTGCAAAAAGACTCCTGGTCAAGATTCAATTGGTAGATAAGGATGAAAGAATTGGTAAGAGATGGCGGCTGATTTCTTCGTTTAAATATATATTTTGTGCAGAAATCTCCAAAAAAGAAATCCTTAATTTTCTCCTCATGATCGTGATACCACTTGAAAGTCTTCATATCCATTTAATCGAGACGGCTACTTTTTCCATATAAAAAAGATATTTAACCTAGGACTAGTTGTATATTATTATCCTTGTAAAACAAGAGTTTTCTAGGTATTCGAACTACAGTACAACAAAGCTCTTTTTTTTTTTTTTTCCTTTTAGTATCTTGTTTTTCTAAATAAATTTATTAATTGTGCTAGTTTGAAAGAAACACTCATGATTGTGATCTCATTAGACTTTAAAACCACCCCCGGGCCAGTTTTAATAAATTTATAATAATAATTAAAAAAAAGTGAATTGTCAAGGGGTAATCCTGACCTTTAAGCTGATGTATTGGGCAATAAATTTCACCTTTCAATTGCCTAGATGGTAAATTTTACACCTCTTCAATACCTCCATTGCATACTTCTTTTAATTAATAAATATTCCATCTACTTTTGGACCACCTAAATACCAAAAAAAATCTCATCTTTTCAAGGTCGGTCATATCAAATTCACGCATCGTAGAATTTTTAAACTTAACAAGCATAGACTCATCATTCCCTGTGAATATAAGATCATCAACATATAGACTTATAATCAGAATTTTACCTCTTGCCTTGTTTTTGATGAACAAAGTATGTTCATATTAACATCTTTTAAATCCTTCCTTCACAAAATAAGACTCTATACGACTATACCAAGCTTGTGGAGCTTATTTAAGTGCATATAAAGCTTTTTTTTAACTTGTACACCATTTGCTTACAACTCTTTTTCACATATCTATAAGGCTGTTCCACAAAGACTTTCTCATTCAATTCACCATGTAATAATGCAAATTTTACATCTAACTGATAAATAGTCCATTTTTTTGAGCTGCAAGTGCAACCACCAAGCGAATTGTATCTAATCGTGCCACACGTGCAAATACTTCAGTGTAGTCTATTCCATGTTGCTGAGCATAACCTTTGGCTACTAGTTGTGCCTTGTGTTTATCGATTTCTCTATTCTCGTTGAGCTTAGTTTTATACACCCACTTTACTCCAATCACTTTCCCTCCAGACGGTAACTCCATCAACTGCCATGTATTATTCTTCTCGATTGCCTCTATTTCTGAATCCATAGCTTTTCTCCACATTTCATATTTCACTGCATCTTTATAATAAAACGGATCATCAGTCAACAAAGTAGCAAAGTTTATTGTTTCTTCATCATCAGAAATATCTTCTCCACTGACATAATCTCTCATCCAAACTGGAGGTGTCCTGTGTCTTCCTGCATCGGAGTTGGGTGAGTTTTCTTCAATTAATTCATTTGAAGAAAAATCCTCTATTCCTTCATCTGTAGGAGCAGCAACACTGTCTTCGTCATTCCCTTTATCTGTAGGATCAACAGCATTGTCTTCTTCATTAACATCAATTATGGCTGTTTCATCTTCATTATCACCCCATTCCAAGTCAGTGTTAATTGCTCCTTCATGACTCTTGTCCCAATCCCAATCCCAACTCTTATCTTCTTCAAATACAACGTCTTTGCTCACTATGATCCTTTGAGACATGGGATCATATAACCTATATGCCTTTGATTTTGCACTAACTCCAAGTAACACACAATCCCTGCTTTTGTCATTTAGCTTTGTTCTATTATTATTAGAGACATGAACATGAGAAAGACATCCAAAAACCTTAAAATACTCAACTGAAGGTTTAACTCCACTTCATGCTTCTTCTGGGGTCTTATCTTTTACTACAAAAGTTGGACCCCGATTTAGAATATGTATAGCCTAATTGACTGCTTCAGGCCATAACGTCTTTGGCACTTTCTTTTCTGACAGCATGCTACGAACTATATTCATAATGGTTATATTTTTTTCTTTTCGTAACTTCGTCCTGCTATGGAGTATATGCAGCTGTCAACTGTTTACGTATGCCGTTTTCACAACAAAAGCTGGTGAACTCGTTTGATGTGAATTCACCTCCACGATCAGTACGTAAACCAATTATGTTTGAACCTGTTGCCTTTTCAACTAAACTCTTAAAGTTTTTTAAACTGACAAAAGCTTCTGATTTTTCAGTCAAAAAGTAGACCCGCACCTTGCGACTAAAATCATCAATAAAGGTAATCATATACCTTTTCTTGTTGTTTGAGATAGGTTTGATCGGCCCGCAAATATCGGCATGCACCAGTTGAAGAATATGAGAAGCTCTCCATGTGCTCTTCTGTGAAAATGAATCTCTATGTTGTTTACCCACCAAACAATCTCTGCACAGCTTTGTAGGAGTCTTTAATTGTGGTAAACCATGTACCATCTCCTTGTGTTGAAGTGTTTTTAAACCTGTGAACCCTAAATATCCATATCGACAATGCCAAAGTTGCATTGAATCTCTTCTATGATTGTGTTGAAACAGGTGGACTCTTGTGGCTGAGATGCAGTAAGCAACATAAACATTTTGTTTGAAGACATCATAGTCTCCATGATCAAGCCACGTTCACGATGAAAGATTTTCAGCTTTCCACGTTGAATGAAAATGAAAAGTCCTTTTTCTTGTAACTGCCCAATGCTTAATGAATTGTTTTTCAGATCAGGTACATAAAATACCCCAGTGATAATCTGAACAATCCCATTTACAAGAAGCTTTATGTTGCCTTTTCCCATCACTGCCATGCTTGAATTGTTTCCTAGCTTCACAGATTCTCTAAACTTTGTATCAAGATCAGAGAAAATTTCCTTTTTCCCACACATGTGATTACTAGATCCTGAATCAAGAAACCACACACTCTCTCGGTTAGCATTTTGACAATTTACATCGGCCATCAACAACATCTCCTCATCAGCTTTCACGTAGTTAACCTCCTTCTTTGGCTCAGGACATTCATATTGAAAATTTCATAGCTTATGACAGCAATAACACTTCACAGTGGCCTTGTCAAAGTTTTGTCTCCCTCGTCCTCTTCCTCTTCCTCTAAAGCTTCCACGACCTCGACCTCGACCTCTTCCTCTAGATGGACTTTCATGAATAGCTTGCAGAGCTTGTTCTTCTTTAATATGAGAGCTCATGCGTTGTTCATGCATAAGCAAGCTGCTTTGCAACTCATCAATGGTGAGAATATCTATATCCTTAGATTCCTTAATAAAACACACCACGTAGTCAAATTTGAGAGTCAAAGATCTCAAAATTTTCTCAATGATAGCAACATCTCCCAAGGTCTCACTATTTGCCTTCATCATATTGGCTATGGTAAGGGTTCGAGCAAAATCTTCATTCATAGTTTCTCCTGCCTTCATGTGAAGAACTTCAAAATCCTTCCGAAGAGCCTATAGTTGTGCACGTTTGACTTGTGTGGTACCTTGATATTTCTACTTCAATGAGTCCCAAATATGCTTTGTTGTGTCTTTGTTCAGGATGGTCTCCAGAATGGAGCGAGCAATTGCTTGAAAGAGGTAATTCTTTGCCTTTAAGTCCTTTAATGTTTGATCTTCAATGCCTTTTGTTGTTTGTTTGTGAGCACTACTCCTGCGGCTGTTGTAGTAATACCATGCTCCACCAAGTTCCAAAACTCCTTCGATGTTAGAAAGTTCTCATGAGCATAGCCCAATGTTCATAATACCTATCATATTTTGGAATCGTTGGTTGTACAAAGCTGCTGCTTGCTGACACCATGTTCTCACTGCGACACACTTTAGAAGACTGCTGCTTCTTGTATTTCAATCAGGCCCAATGATAGGCTCTGATACCAAATGTTAAAATAGAGTAACCTTTATGAAGAATAAGTAAGTTTTGGGAGAAGTAATCTTATTGAATTGAAATCAAGAGTTGGCTATATATATAGTCTTACAAGTAACGTAAAACTGAAATAAAACAATCCACATCAAAGCAAACTTTATGAATGTGATTACAAGCTAATAAATAGATCAACATAATATACACTCCCTAATCAATATGGATTTAACAAAACATTAATTATAAATAACTGACAACTTAACACTGTTAACATCTATTCGGTTGTGCTGGTTTTTTTTTACAAAGACCACGTTACTCTATCCATGCAATAAGCTCTTGGCAACGTCAATATTTTCATGAGAAGCGTATGTAACGCTGCAGGGATTAAAAATCTTGTATATATATTTATATATTATATTGATTTGGTTAAATTAGCCTTTTTATATATAAAAAAATGCTAAAACTTATTCTTATATCATCCAAACTATAATATTTTTAATAAAAGCTGAACACATGTCAATATGTAATAGGTCAATAATTGATTAATCGATGTCCTTCACTCTAAACTGTTTTAATTTATATGATTAAAAACTGAATTATAGTTTTTTTTTAACATAGAAGGACTAATCTAACTAAACCAATATAGTATAAAGATGTCTACTAATTTTAATTTTATAATTGTAGCAGCCATTACCTAAAACCGAATTCAATGACTGATAATTATCTTCAGTGGTGGATTTTCTCGTAAAAAATAAAGGGCTTTACCATTTTTTCAATTATCTTACCAAACTCTAATTAAGAATGACTGATAATTATATTGTGGTGGATGTATATATCTCGTAAGAAACAAAGGGACTTAACCATTTCTTAAATGATTAAGATTATATTTTACAACAATCCTTCAAATTCACTACAAGTCATGTGATATCCCACATCGAAAGTGAGTGTCCAGAGCCAGAGCCTTATAAGTGTATGCTCACCTTGACTAGTAAGACGCGTTTAAAACCCTGAGGGGGACCTGGGTGGAAGCCCTGAGAATGGGTAGACTAGGAGGCCCAGAGGAGATAATATCTAATAGGGTTAGTGTTTGTGCTGCGTTACTCTGAAAGACGCGTTTTGGGGCCATGCGTGGCTGTTAAGAACAAACTCGTGAGGGGGACCTGGGTGGAAGCCCTGGACATGGGTGGACTGAAAGGCCCAAAGCGGACAATATCTTGCTAGTGAGGTGGGGTGTTACAAGTCAGCTACCAGTAACTCAGCTAATAACAATTAAATTGTAAGGAATTAACTATAAGGACAAGATATTCCTGATTTGAATCTTAACTTTTATATTTCCTAACCCATATATAAAATATGCAATTAATTGTAAATTTTAAGTTGATGAACTCTCTTTTATAATTTAGCTTTTGAAAGTAGCTGCTTATTTGTGGATTAATAATAATAATAATAATAATAATAATAATAATACCCTTCGAATTCACTCCACCGTTGAGGATTTCAATAATAGTTAGGTACGATAAAGATTTTACTATATACTTGCTGTGAATTTGTGTTGGAAAGTAATATCGCGAGATTGATGAAGATTAGTCTTACTTCTTTGTCTTTATTCCTTGTGCCCGTAATTAACACACACACACACACACACACACACACACACACACATATAAAGGTAGAAAGTGGATGTCAAAGGAAGGCCACTTGAAGATCATACATTGTGATTTGTCTTCGTTGATTGTGACTGATCATTATGTAAGAAATTAAAATGCATGTGCTTTCCACAGCTTGCACTATCCATTTTTTTTTCATATTTTATTATAATTAAGTAAATTTATAAATATCTTTTTTAATTTGATGCTCACAATTGACTTAAATTTATTGTCTAAGAATAAAATTAAAATATAGTGGAACAAAGTAGAAAACACGCCATAAATAAGTGATGATTTCAAAGTTGACATACAAAATATTAATTTAGTTCTCATACTTTAAAAGTTATATATATCTGTTGCCTTAATATTTTTTTAATATAAGTTTGGTACAAAAATATATTTTTATTATTTTTTAGTCTCTAATGTGAAAGAGAAAAGGGAGAGGATGCCATATACCGGTGGTAAGAAAAAAAAAATATTGACATCGATTTAAACCTAAAAAAAATCGATATTCATATCAAATAGTTCCATTTAATTAGCAAAGTTAATATTATATATTTTTTCGCCTTTAAAGTTTATGAAAACATATATTTAAGCTCGGGTAAATTTTTTGTTTTAGATTAATTTTGATTTTTTAGGGACTTTAGCTGCCTAAGTGATATATTATATGATATTCTATTTATAAGATGGAAATTTGAATTCAGAGTTCAATATTTTACGGACTTTAGCTGCCACTTATATTTCGTGTGTACGAGTGACGGAATGATATGGGAGAGAGCATATACAAGGACGAGTGGATGAATGCTAATGATTTTTATTTATATAGCGAGGTTACATTAATTAGCACGCTAGTATATAAATTAAGGATTTAGATGCAGCAGAAGCCAGGGAAGTACGGGGATCTCCATATTCATTGCAGATCATACAAGCCAGGAGAAAGACGAGGAGTGAGAAGGGCTTCTAGTGGTGTGGCTTTGATGTTGGTTATTCCACCGGTTGCAGTCATATCAATCGGTGCATCATCCAGAGTCTCTATGTCGAACCCATGCAGCAAAGTAGCGATTGCAAGGTTCACGACTTGAAGGGCAAACGAGACTCCAGGGCACATTCTTCTTCCGCTACCAAATGGAATCAACTCAAAATGTTGGCCTCGAAAATCACAATCCTTGTGAGTAGTCAGAAACCTTTCTGGTTGAAACTCATCAGGGTCCGACCACACTTGTAGATCTCGGTGAATCTTTGAGAGATTTGTGAATAGGCGCGTGCCAGCAGGAATATGGTAGCCACCTACGGTACATTCCTCCATGGATTCATGGGGTATAGACAGTGGTGCAGCGGTATATAAACGAAAGGATTCCTTGATAATAGCTTGTAAGTAGACCAAGTTTTTCATGTCAGACTCCTTCACTTGTCTTTCTCTACCAACATGGATGTCTAGTTCATCTTGTGCTTTCTTTAAGATCTCCCAATTGTTTAGTAGTAAAGAGAGAGTCCAAGTTAATGTAACTGATGTAGTGTCTGATGCTGCTAGAATAAGAGCCTGTAAAATATTTGAGAAAAATAATCACATGCAAATTTACTTGTTCAAAGTCATGTCCAAGTTAAAAATGATGCGTAACTTGTCACTTTAGACTCTCGAGTCCCTCTTTTATTTTTAATTTTTTTTTACGTTTGAGATTAATAGTTTTATATGATTACCAGTGTCAGCGTAACGGTACTTTACAAGAGTTCCATGAGTCCTAACTCATCTCAACAGATCACGGGCTTGGTCAATTTTAGACTCTTGATCGAGTTAACTGGAAATCTGACTATGTTGGACCATTTTTCTTAATTTTAATTTATCAAAAGAAAAGTAACTTATAAATAAATAATCTTTAAAAATTTTTATATTTCAATTTAACGTCTGAAATGGATGTTGAGAAAGTTTATCTATCATATTAATATAAAACCTATTTAAGCCATCAAAGTATAGATTTTCATTATAAATTAAGATGGCTTCATCATCAAGAGATGGCGGCTGATTTCTTTGTTTAAATATATATTTTGTGCAGAAATCTCCAAAAAAGAAATCCTTAATTTTCTCCTCATGATCGTGATGCCACTTGAAAGTCTTCATATCCATTTAATCGAGACGGCTACTTTTTCCATATAAAAAAGATATTTAACCTAGGACTAGTTGTATATTATTATCCTTGTAAAACAAGAGTTTCCTAGGTATTCGAACTACAGTACAACAAGCTCATTTTTTTTTCTTTTAGTATCTTGTTTTTCTAAATAAATTTATTAATTATGCTAATTTGAAAGAAACACTCATGATTGTGATCTCATTAGACTTTAAAACCACCCCCGGGTGTTTTAATAAATTTATTATAATAATTAAAAAAAATAAGTGAATTATCAAGGGGGTAATCGTGACCTTTAAGGACAATAAATTTCACCTTCCAATTGCCTAGATGGTAAATTTTACATTCCAAACAAAGATGGTAAATTTCTTTATAATAATTGCCTCATTTTATGTAATATTGTAAACTATTTTTAAAGAATAATATAAATTTTATCTTTTTATAATATAATTATATTATTTTCTAATATATTTTTTTAAAGTAAAAACACTTTATATTTAAAATTTATATATATCCACCTATGTTACTCTATGTTATATTATTAATTAGATTTTAATTACATTTCACAACTACAAGGTATAAAGAACAGCCTCTGATTATCCAAGTGCCTGGTGCTCGGGCTCAAGTAATAGCCGGTAAAATATTCGGCGACATATTGAAACTGGCCTCTTATCTTGGTGCTCCATCATAGTAGCATAAATTTTCTCATTTATCAGTTCGTCTTGTCTCATTTTGCCTTCTTTCTAGTTATGCTTTTCTGCAGAGGTAGTGCTATTAATGCTTCATGCATTGTAATTGTTCTCTTAAAATGCGAGCTTAGTTTTGCCAACATATAAACATATGATTGGTCTTTTGGATCTTGGAAAGTTGGAAATGTTAAATGTAAGCTTCTACAAATGTTCTCACTAGATATGATTATATGAGGTTGCCATGCATTTCATTAGGAGCACTGCTTTGGTGGTGAGATCCTTTACATAAAACACAAAGGCGTGAAATTCAAAATAAACATTATTATCACGATAAAATTTCTGAACAGATAGCAATGGTTTGGTAATGTGAGGAACATGGAGAACATTAGATAATGTAAAGGTGCGTTTAGGGGAACATAAGATGGTATGGCCAATTTGGAATATAGATAGACCCATACCGTCACCAACATGCAAATGATTATTACTAAGATTGGGTGCATAATCGGTCAGAGTCGCAAGATCAGGCGTAACGTGTTGGTTCACACCGGTGTCTAGGAACCAAGTAGAGGCAGAAACCGGACCAACAACAAGATGGACAGAGGGCTGGTGACCACTGCTGCGAAACTGAGCACATTACAGTGATGTGTGGCTGAAGAAGAAGCCTAGCTAACACTTGACGTGCTGCTCAAAAGATAGGTGAGGAGGCCACTGTCCACCAACAACAGGCCGTCTAGGCTACTGGCAATGACTCTGCTTCTAGTTCGTGGGGGCAGAGGAATGAGAGCCACGAAAATCAGACTTGTCATGGTTGTTGTGCCTATTGCTGTTGGAGTGCTAGCCGCCGCGGGAACGACCTCTGTTACGGCCAAAATTGGAGCTGGTCTGCTGCTGTGCAAGATGAGCAGAGGGCAGAAAAGATGGTGTAGGCAGCACAGGTGGATTTGCAGCCAAAGAAGGAAGAGAAGACTTATGTAGAAACTCATGAGTAAGAAGATGACTGTGAAGGTCCGCGTATGATAGCGGTTCTGCCTTGGTCAAGTCACAAGATAGTTACCAATTATTTAAACTCACCACGAAGGCCACAAAATATATAGAGGTTGAAGTCTTCAAGAGAGAGGGGCCGACCAACACAACCAATTCATCAAATAATGACTTGGCATGCTACATATATGTAGTAGCCGAAGCATCTCCTTGCCGAAGATCTTGAAAAGACCCATGGAGTTGCATAATACGAGAATTTGATGAAGAAGCGAGTGTTTTCTCAAGAGTGCGCCAAATATAAGAAGAAGTCTAACAATCTACCACAAGATGTAGGACGTCCATGGAGAGGGAAGAGAGTAACACGCTTAAAATAAGTTGATCATGTTGCTTCCAATAAAGAAAAGAAGGGTTGATTGCTGAAGAAGAACCATCAGAACAGTCAGAAACATGAGAGCGAGGACACGATACTGAGCCATCGACAAAGTGGAAAACACCTTGACCAAGAAGATATGGCTTCATCTGCATCGCCAATAGAGATAGTTTGTAGTTGAAAGCTTCCACAAGACCACTTGATGAGTGTTGGACAATGCAATGATAGAAGGAGTCATTGTCCCCATGATGTGAAGAGGGATGGCAGAAACATAAGAGAAAGAGCTATGGTTCTACTCTGCATGTTGGGGTGGCTGCTGATGGGAGAAGGAACTAGCGGCAGCAGCTTCTGAGTGGCTAGCTGGTTGGGCTGCGCTGCCATTTTGGTGAGGGGAGTAGGCAGCAGCAGTAGTAGAGTCCATTTAGGAGAGGGAGAAAGGAGGCCGACTACAAGGAGGGAGAGGTGAAGAAGAGTTCTGATGACAGAAGGCTCTGATACCAAGTTGAGAATAATTGGGAGGCTTAACCAATTAGTTAGCCAACATTTTCTATGTGTGTGTGTATGTGTGTGTGTGTAGGGCAATATACAATAGTAATGGTGAGGTTACAACACAAGAGTATGACTATAATATTTCATATATAGATACATTAATAGCCAACATATAAACATATGATTGCCCTTTCCTTAATTTCTTGCATAAGGTCTTGTAGATCCTGGAAAGTTGGAAATGTTAAATGTAAGCTTCCACAAATGTTCTCACTCGATATGATTATATGAGGTTGCCATGCATTTCGTTCTAGAAAAAAACTTTGATAACCAAATAGTCATGAGTTCAAATCTTACCATTTTAATTTTAATTAATAAAAATTAAGGATAAAATAGTGTGGGCCTGTTTAAGTTTCGAACCCGAATAAGTTTTACTTGAGAGGGTTTGTTAATGAGTAATATAAAACTATTTTTGAGACTTCAAATAATAACTTAAGCTATTAAATTGAATTTATTCTTTGATATGGTATCAGAGTCTTACTTACCAAACGGTCACAACTTCAAATCTCACTACCCTTATTCTCTCTTCCAATTAAAATCTAATTAATAGTGTAAGGTACTGTGCAAGTTTCAAGCCCTACTTAAGCTTTTAGGTGTGATGGTTCTTTCACACAGTATCATAGATTTGATGACCAAACAGACACGAGTTTAAATCTCATCATCCATATTTTTTCTTCCAATTATTAGCACTTTACGAGGTTTCCTTGAAACCATGGATTAAATATTGAGCATTGAAGGTGTCGGACGTCACCCGCACGACGTCCATTTGGTGATTTTTCATTATGTTGATTTGATTGGTTCTTGGGAGTCTCCACCTAGAATTTCATTGAGGGTTACTAGGAAACCCGGATGTACTGGTCTTGTCAGAGATTCACGGGTAAGGGATTGGTTGTGGTTAGGAGAGGTATTAGCACCCCTAACGCACCCTACATAAGGTAAGCTGCTTCGTGGCTTTGATGTGTTAAAGAAGTTTTAATAATTGTCTTTTCATCGGATATTAGAAATATGACTTACATATAAGTTTATAATTCTTGACCGTGAGCAAATAAATTCTTCTTTATTCTTTGCAATTTTATAATAAATAAAAAGAAACATCCATAAAACAAATACAAACACACACATACACTTTTACTATATTTTTTTCTTTTTTTCTTTTATTTTCATTTTTTTACACACTACAAATTATACATATTCAAAAACAACTAAAAAAAAATTACATTAAACAAATTAAAATTTACAAAATAGCCCCCAAAACTCCAGAAATTACAGGGAAGGCCTTTGCAACTGCCGGAACAGTGAAAAACAGTGGCGGCGTGTTGCTCCACGAGCCACCGCCACTGGTTGATCTGGTCGCTGTTGTCGTCCGTGATTGCTGGAGCTGCGGTGGAGATGAGAGGTAGTTGACCGGTCGGCGAGGCTGGTTGAAGGATATGAAGAGCTTGCTGGCCGCTTTTTTTCGGCTGCTGCTGGGTTCTTCGGTGGGAGGAGGCTGTGAAGGGGACTCCGGCTGGGAAGGTGAGGATGACGTCTCCCAAGCTGGTGGTGGAGGGGATCGGCTGCTGACTCTATGCGCGTGCTGCTGGCCGGTTGAAGGAGATGGGGGGAGTGAAGTCTGCTGATGGCTAAGAGAGAGAGAGAGGAGGGACGGCTGTGGGGATAAGGAAAAGGGTTGTGTGCAGGAAGGCTGGGATGTGGTTGGCTGAGAGAGGAGAGGGACGATGGAGAGGCTGTCTTGGAGAGGGAAATGTTGAGGGGAGACGGAGCCTCCGGCTGAAGGTTGAAGATGAGAGAAAAAGGGGGGGCGCCGCTCCTTTAGTTTTCTCTGGTCTTGGCCGGGGGAAGGGAGAGTAAGGGTTTTGTCCAGTGTTGGGGGGCAGCGGCTTGGGGTAGAGATAGGTTTAGGTTTAGGGTTTTTATTTTTGTATTTTTTTTTAGTCTCTCAAAATTGTCCCCCTCTTTATCTTTGATCTGAAGCTCCTATTTATAGGCAAAAATATTGTCAGGTCCTCAAACTTTGTCCCTCAACTTCTTTTTTTGTAAATTTTGATTTTTATTATTTTTTTGTATTTTTCTTTTCAACATCGACTCGAATGAGAAAAATCGATGATTTTAAAAATAATTTTAGCTGATTCACCTGAATCTCTCTTCCTGCGATGCTCCGCTAGCCATTCGTCAAAAATATTGTCCAATTCCTCAGCATTTCTCTTCATGGCTTTCTCATATCCACCCCAATCCAACCACCCCAAAAATGGAACTGCGTCCCTTAATACAAACAACCCCGTCAAGTGAAAGAATTCCCTCAACGCTCTCTGGCATCAGCGCGCCTCATTTTCCTCAGTAACAATGCCAGCATCATCGTATCGTTTTCCTGCAATCATCCTGAGCATCAGGTTTAAATTCATGTCAGCAGTCCACTGCTTGATGTTAACCAGAATTTGGCTTTCCTCATTTTTATCCTTTGAGTAAGACGTGTTCCGGATATTAAATTTTCTTTGTTGGCATTAGACCGGTTAGGTTTTATCCGATAAGAAAAGGATCTCTTTACCGAAGAGAACTTTTCTTAAGCCATAGACGGACCAACAAATAAAAAGCACGACATGACCTTAGATTTTATCAGACAATAAAACAATGCAGCTTACCTTAGGTAGGGCGTATTTGGGGTGCTAATACCTTCCCTTTACGCAATCAGTCTCCATACCCGATTTCTGAGACGAGTTAGGGTTCCTAGTGACCAAAATACGAGGTGACGACTCCCATTCTATTTTTCCACTAATAAAAGACAAGAATTCCTTGTCTCCACACATTTGGCACATAAGATTAGATTTTGAGGGTGGATGTTTTCACCGTGACGCCGCACCCTTGCGACATAATGGCGACTCCACTGTGGACCTTGTGGACTAAGCTTTGTTTTTGTCTGATAATTGTGTTTTGTTTGGTTTGCATGTTTTTTGTTAACAAGCTTATTTTATTTATTTTCTTACATGCTTTAATTTCTGTACATATATGTTCATGCATTGTTTAAAACTGCCTCATGCATCACATACTTTAATTTTTGGAAAGCACACACAAGCTTCTAAGTTAGGTGGGGAATTAACGATCTGCCCTATGACTATTGGTCAGGGTTCAGATGCGTGAAACACCCAACTCATATCTGAGTGCCTGCTTGGTAATAGTGGGCATACGTGCCTTAACTGTTCCTTGCAATGCCCCCACACTGTCTTTACGAAGATCGTCACTGGGCTGATATGAGACCCTTTTGAGACTAGATAGTCAACCTACCTTTTGTCTCATTTAATGAATAGAACCTGCTCTTATGTTGTGTGTGTTACCTTTTGTTTTGCATCAAAGTAAACCCTTTCTGAAGCATCTTGAACTCAAGACTTGTGGTTGACACAATAGCCGTTACTTAGGAAATTTCCGTTGTGGAGCAAAAATCAAAATTCTTAGGGTTACGACCATGTGTCAACTCTGGAAGGGCGAGCTCATCATATAAGAAACATATTCATACATTTATCATACATACCGCCAAGTTGAAACATAGGTCCCCCATCCAAGATTTGCTACACCTGAAAGATGGAAAATAAAGAAAGAGCTCAATTGGAGGCCCATTATCAAAATGAAATTGAGAGCATCAAAGGTGAAGTAGATAGACTTACAGATCTGTTTGAACAAGTGCTGAGCTCTAAAAATGAAAAAGAGATTTTTGCACAACCTCCTATGAAAACACCATCAATCACTTGGGGGCAGATTCAACAGCAGAACAACATTTTGTGTCGATCGCCCTTATCCCGTGAAGTCAAGCTCCCATCACCATGGATTTAATAGCAGATGGACCCCTTGGCAATAGATCCATGATTTTATGAACTATGACAAGTTGTCTGCTTTAGAAGAAAGATTAAGAACAGTTGAGGGTAATAATTGGTTTGATCCCATGCAAACAGCGGAATTGTGTTTGGTACCAAACATCATAGTATCAAATAAATTTAGGATACCAAAGTTTATCAAATACACTGGATTGGAATGTCCAAACACTCACCTTCGATCTTACTGTAATAAAATGGCTGAGGTGATTTATGATGATAAGCTGTTGATCTATTTTTTTTCCAAGATAGTCTGACAGGATCTGCTTTAAGCTGGTATATGAGGTTGGACAATGCTAAAGTTAAGAAATGGAAAGATTTGGTGGAGGCTTTTCTTAAGCAGTACAAGTTCAATCTTGAAATTGCTCCTGACAGAACCATCATAATGTCTATGGAGAAGGAAAACCAAGAGTCTGTGAGGGCATACGCGCAAAGATGGCGAGATAAGGCAACACATGTTCAACCTCCACTGATAGATACAAAAATGGTGATGTCGTTTGCCAACACCTTTCAATCCCCTTATTATGCGCATTTAATAGGAAGCTCGGCTCAACATTTCCATGAAGTTGTGAGGATTCCTAAAAGAATTGAACAAGCTATAAAGAGGGGAAAGATTGAATGTTCTATCATGGATTCCAGAACAATGATGAGAGATAACTCTGGAGGTGGATGAGCAAGAGGCAAGTTGAGTTTGTGAAAGGTGATGTCATTGGCTATATTGTCCCCTGAACATCTTTAGAATGACAAGTGATAAAAAATGCTTGCTAAGAAAGCTGGTCCAAGAATGGCAATGAATTGTCAATTATATTGTTATGGAATTTTGTCATTTTGCATTTTGTTTTGGGATCACATCTCATTCTTTAACGAAACATGTCTTTTATTTGTCTCTTTGTTGTTCTGAAGTCAGGAGATGTTTAGCATTTCATTTTTGACAAAATATTTTGATCAAACTCCAACATGCAATTAAGGCTAATCAACCTAGAAAGATTAAAAGTATTTTGATTTCAGAAATAACTCGATGCTTGTTAAAATGATATGGGGTGACCAAATAAATTTTGAGCTCACACATGAAACTGAATCACCCACCATGTAGCTAAGTTTTAGCAGTATGCATAATGATATGTAATGGATTCAGTAGTTATTAACTCGCGAATCAAGGTTCTTGCAAGTCCAAATCATTACACTGGACGAGGTCAAAATTTATCGGTTCACACCGTCCTTGCTTGAAATGAGAAAAGGTCATCTTTATTTTATCCTTTCACAATACTGGAAATATATCATTTGCAATCCCATTTTGAGCCTGATAGAATATTCTTTTCAAAAGAAACCCTGACGAGGATCACACCCTACACTGGGGGCAAATAAGAGAAGATAAAAATGAAAGGGAAGGCTTAGAACAAAAGTCCAATATTTGAGAGAGAGCTAAAAGAAAGAAGACTTAGACTGGGGGCATGTTAAAAAAAAACTGTGAGAAAGGCTATGTGAAAGCCATTAAAAAAGAAGAAGAAGAAAATTGTCTATATTTAAAGACAAGTCAAAGATAAAGGAAGGAGAATGCCTATTAAGTTTAGGAAAGACAAAAGAAGTTTCAAAACAAATGTACAAAGTCAAAAAAAAAAAAATCTGGGCTACAAACATGACTTTTGGCATCAATTATAAAACTCCTGATGTTATCAGATGATTGAGATTGGTTATTCATCAAAGAAAAAGTTGGATTTGCATTCTGACATATGTTAAGAGAATTCTGATATTTGAGGTTAATAAGGTTATATGTCGTTTTCTCTAGAAACACAATAAGAGAAAGAGAAATGATGAATAATTGATGTTGATCCTAGGTTTTTGAAGCCCTCAAACACCTTTTGAGCCTTTAAAATTCCTTTCCTTTATAGCCATAAACCATAGCCTACATTACGTGCTTTTAATTTTTTAATCAAGTAAGAGATTTGAACTGATAAATGGCGCTTTCAAAGCTTGAAGAGTTTTTCCATAAGAGTCATGGCTTCATGGATTAAGTTACTTGTTATTATGCATGTTGATAAAATAAGTGCTAAAAAAAACACCTTTCTTGATAAAAGCCCGAGTTCTGACTTGAGCATCTTGTTTCTTGAAATTCATAGAAGGTCACCTCATCACAGACCATCAAAAGATATACCCAAGATCAGAGATTAAAATTGACACAATGAACCATGGAAAAAAGCCATTTTAATCTTTTGATGAGTCAATTTATGTTTTCAAAATACAAGATAATCAAAGGACTACATGTATTGAATGATATATGTTGGGTCTTTGACCAAAGAAACTTGAATTTCAAAAATACTTAAAAAAAAAAACTGACATCTCTCTGATTTCATTTCAACAATTAGACTTTGAAATAGACATGATCTTTGAAATAATGAGAGTTGATTCCTGAATAGAAAAGACTGTCAAACAAAAAGAGCACCAATCGAGTTTGTAAAATCTTGACAGAAGTGACATCAATACTTCTCGACACTTCTTAAAAACTTGAGCAGTTGGGGGCAATAAAGTGGACTTGAGAAGGAAAAACAAGCAGTATTCAGATCACCTAGGAAAAAAAATGATGATTAAATGATGAATATGTGAAGCTGAGGACAATGGTGTTGAAAGGAAGATAATCAGATGAATGAGCACTAGAGGCAAGTCAATGGCTAATTAGCAATTTAAAAATGAGGACAACACTAGAAAACCTCTTGATGAGTGCTAGTAGGATGCATACAGCTAATCAAAGAACGATTCTCGAAAGAATCCAGGGGATGAAATGATTTGTTGAGCTCCTTCATGATGAATTAAGCAACACCACACTTGGGGGCATTGTCAAGCTTGATAAACAGTGAAACCAGTAATCATCGAAGACAACCTAGGATAGGCACTACATTTACAGTGGAGTGGATGACTAGCACATGAACGAGCCAGTACATGGAAAGAGCAAAGAAGGCTTTGGTTAGCAAACAAAGGCACCTTATGACGATGGAACATCAAAGAGGGGGGGACCTATATTTCAAATCAGGTAAGGATGCATGCATGTCATCTAACCTCAAAGCATTGCACACATATTTTTATTTGTTACAGGAAAATCCTCAAAAAAAAAAAGAGAGAGAGAGAAAAAAGAATCATTGAGCTGATGATAACAGAGAATCATGTTTGTGACCCTGAAATGGGCAGAAGATGAGTTAAACCTTATTGTTAGGAAAATCTCAAAAAAAAAAAAGAATGAAGATCAACCTTGTCATCATGAGGAGTCTTTAAGTCAACCATGCAATCAGGAAGCACCAAGTTTTTCCAACCTTGTCATGAAGAAAAATCCAGTTAATTTCAGGCATCAGTAAGGACAGATGTCAACCCTACTATTAGGAAGGACAGATGTTAGTCCTGCAAAAAAAAGAAAAAAGAAAAAGAAAGCATCAAGTGAAAAGTTTGATCAAACCTTATCATCAAGAAGAAAAATGAGAAGAACCTTACCATTAGGAAATTCTCAAAACAAGAGAAGAAAGTTCAAACCCTGCCATCAGGAAAACCATGCGGATTTTGGTTCTAGTTAAAGGGGATTGCCGGACGGGATCTCAGGTTAGCCCAACCACGCAGACTTTGGTTCTAGTTAAAGGGGATTGCCGGACGGGATCTCAGGTTAGCCCAACCACGCAGACTTTGGTTCTAGTTAAAGGGGATCGCCGGACGGGATCTCAGATTAGCCCAACCACACGCAGGATGTTGGTTCTGGTTAAAGGGGATCGCTGGACGGGATCTCAGGTTAGCCCAACCACGCAGGATATTGGTTCTGGTTAAAGGGGATCGCCGGACGGGATCTCAGGTTAGCCCAACCACACACAGGATATTGGTTCTGGTTAAAGGGGATCGCCGGACGGGATCTCAGGTTAGCCCAACCACACGCAAGATATTGGTTCTGGTTAAAGGGGATCGCCGGACGGGATCTCAGGTTAGCCTAACCACACGCAGGATATTGGTTCTGGTTAAAGGGGATCGCCGGACGGGATCTCAGGTTAGCCCAACCATGTAGGATATTGGTTCTGGTTAAAGGGGATCGCCGGACGGGATCTCAGGTTAGCCCAACCACGCAGGATATTGGTTCTGGTTAAAGGGGATTGTCGGACGGGATCTCAGGTTAGCCCAACCACACACAGGATATTGGTTCTGGTTAAAGGGGATCGCCGGATGGGATCTCAGGTTAGCCCAATCACACACAGGATATTGGTTCTGGTTAAAGGGGATCGCCGGACGGGATCTCAGGTTAGCCCAACCATATAGACTTTAGTTCTGGTTAAAGGGGATCGCCGGATGGGATCTCATGTTAGCCCAACCGCATAAAGGATTTTAGCTTTGTTTAAAGGAAGTTTCCACAAGAGATTTCAAAAAGAAGAAGAAGAAGAAGATTGAATTTATAAGGGCGCCAAGATCAGGTTCTCAGGACAATCAAGTTCCTAGTTGAAAACCAGAATGCGGTAAAGATAGAATTTCAGATCAACCTAATTTTGAGAAGATCAAGATTGAGAATTCAGTTTTGTTTATCTTTACAAAACTTACTACGCAAAGTCTTTGCTTCGTAAACATTGTAAAGAGGGGGCATCTGTTGTTACTCATTTTTGGGTTCCCACAAAAATAATGAGAAAATACAAAAAATATCAAAAAAATATTCAGAAGAAATCCAAAAAATAATAGGAGCGAGAAAAGAATGCTGGAATGCCGAAAAAATGCCAAAATTGATTGAGGAGATTCAAAAAATACAAAAGGTTGAAATTTGACAGTGAGAGCCCTGTTGATAAGGAAAATTCAATTTGATGAAGAAAAGTCCAAAATCAGATGTTTATAGACTCAATTAAATTTTATTCAAGGTTTAATTGAATTTATGGAGGGTTTGATTGCAAGAAAATTGATTTCTTAAGTCAATTTAGGCTTTTATTGGAAGAAATTAAACTTTTGGGGTCCAAGTATAATTTTGAAGAGTTGATTTGGTCAAATCAGGGGCTTAATTGCATAATTATTGAAGTTTGATAGCCAATTAGGGAATTATTTGAAACAATCCAAAACCAAGGACCAAACCGGAAAAGGCGCTAAAATCAAGGGATCCAATTACAATTTTTCCAGGGGGCTTGATTACAAAATTGCAAAAAAATTCAATGACCAAATCAGAAGTATCTATTTGAATTTTGAAACGGCGCCGTTTCTTGGACACTATTCATTGTCTCTTCCATGCAGAGCCGTTTTCAGCAGTAAAGGCTGAGGCGTTTTCTGCAGCATGGCGTCCATTATGGAGCATGCTTTAAGGCTGTGATCCCTCTACATGCAGATTACAAGCCGGCCGTTACCAGCACAAGGCTGTCTCTGCCTATAAAAGCAGGATAAGAAGACTGAAAGAGGGGAGGAAAAAGATGAAGGAGACAGCAGAAAAAGAAAACAGTGGGGGAAAAAGGAGAGGAAGAAAGGATAAGGAGGGGGAGAAGGACCCGATGGAAAAGAAAAACAGTAGAGGGGGAACGTAAGGAAGAGAAAAAAACGAGATAGAGAGGGAGGGAGGGAGCTGAAGAAAAAAAAAGGCTCACGCCTCTGCACAGAGAGGAGAAGAGCCACCGTCGCCTCCCACAGCAACTCCACCGGCCAACAACCTCCACCGCAACACACACGACAACAGCACCGTGAGAAACAAAAGAAGAAAACAGAAACAGAGGAGAACAGAGCAAGAGAAAAAAACGCAGAGAAGAAGAAGAAGAAAGGCCGACCACAGTCCAAGCCATTCTTCGGTCAGCAACCACCATCAGCACCGCCTTCAGAGCCATCACAGCACACCTGGTAACAGCACTGTGAGAAACAGAAGAAGAAAACAGAAACAGAAGAGAACAAAGCAGAAGAAAAAAAAACGCAGAGGAGAAGAAGAAGAAAGGCCGGCCACCGTCCAAGCCATTCTCCAGTCAGCAACCGCCAGCAGCATCGCCTGTAGAGCCACTGCAGGTCAGCCCAGGAGAATCATCCAGTCATCGTCTTCGGCTCTGCCTCCCCGCACCAGGTAAATTCTTTTTTTTCCTTTCATTTCGTCTTTTGTAGTTATATAACACTGTGCGAAGGTAATTTTAATTACCTTCGCACTGTGCACTGCATGCGTGAATAGTTCACGCATGCAGGCCTTAGTCAGCTGGGTCACTGGGTTGGGCCGAGCTGGACCCAACCCAAAAATAAAAATAAAATAATAATAATAAATTCAAAAAATATTTTTAAAAAAATTTGTAATTTTCTCGTATATTTTTTATTGCATTTTAATCAATACCGGTTTTGTATTTTTATACTGTAAAGATACAAATCCGGTATTAAAATACCACGTTTTTGTCGGGACATAAAAAAATGTTTTGTTTTCATGCATACGGCCAAGTCTCTCAAAAATAAAAAAATCTTATTGTATTTTCATACAACAAAGAAAATTTCAAAAAAATATGTATTAGCATGCATTTTGGCTTTAATAACCAGTTTATTAAAGTCATGAGAACTAGGCCAATATTTCAAAGATTCTAAAAATTTTATTTTGTTTTCTTTTAATATCTGGGGTTATGATCTTATACGTAAGACGTGTTCCGGATATTAAATTTTCTTTGTTGGCATTAGACCGGTTAGGTTTTATCCGATAAGAAAAGGATCTCTTTACCGAAGAGAACTTTTCTTAAGCCATAGACGGATCAACAAATAAAAAACACGACATGACCTTAGATTTTATCAGACAATAAAACAATGAAGCTTACCTTAGGTAGGGCGTATTTGGGGTGCTAATACCTTCCCTTTACGCAATCAGTCCCCGTACCCGATCTCTGAGACCAGTTAGGGTTCCTAGTGACCAAAATATCAGGTGGCGACTCCCATTCCATTTTTCCACTAATAAAAGACAAGAATTCCTTGTCTCCACACATTTGCCACATAAGATTAGATTTTGAGGGTGGATGTTTTCGCCGCGACGCCGTACCCTTGCGACAGGATTAATAGTCATATGTAATGCACTTAAGTTGTGGCAAAATAGAATTGGCGGTTGTGATTGAGGAACACGAAGATCACGTAAGAGAAAAGTGAGCCAAGTTAATTCTGCAGCAGTGTCGGCCATAGCACGATACTCGGCCTCAGTGCTTGATCAAGAAATGGTTGGTTGTTTCTTGGCACACCATGATATAATATTCCGCCCTAAGAATGTACAAAAGCCAGTTGTGGATCGTCGGGTAGTTGGACAACCTGCCCAATCTGCATCAGAGAAACCACAAAGATCAAGTGTAGTATCACCAGTTAAATGTAAACCAAAATGGATGGAGCCTTTGACATATCTTAAAATACGACGAACCATTTTCGTGCTAGCAACAGATGGGGCTTGTAGAAATTGAGAAACATAATTGACACAAAAGGAAAGGTCAGGTCTTGAAAGGGTCAAATATTATAGGGCACCAACAATGCTACGATAAAAGGAAGGATCTGAATAAGGTGTGTCATGATGAAGACCTTTAGTTTTAGACTCTATTGGCGTGTTCATGGGTTTGCAATCAAGCATTTGTGCTTTATCTAGAATTGAATAAGCATAATGAGCCTGAGAAAGATGTAAGGAATTATTACGCCGCTGAATTTCAATCCCAAGGAAATGGTGTATGGGGCCAAGGTCTTTCATTGCAAATTCAGAATGTAAGAGTTGAATAAACTCATCAAGTAACCGTGAATTGGATCCTGTCAAGAGCATTTCATTAACACTGAGTAATAAAATTAGTGTACCAAGTGATGAGTGCAGGATAAAAAGTGATGGATCAGCCAAACTACAAGAGAAACCATGTGCAAGCAAAAAGGAGCTGAAACAATCAAACCAAGCTCGTGGTGCTTGTTTAAGACCTTAAAGAGCTTTTTGAAGTTTACAGACATGAGAGGGAAAGAGTGAATCATGCATACTAGGGGGTTATTCCATAAAAATATCTTCACTTATGAAACTATAGAGAAAGGCATTTTTAGCATCGAGTTATCTTATGTCCCATTGGTGAACTAAGGTCAAACTAAGAACTAAACGAATGGTACCTAGTTTGATAACTGGAGAAAACGTTTCTGTATAGTCGACACCATCAACTTGATGATACCCTTTTGCGACTAACCTGGCTTTTAGCCTATCAAAGGTACCATTAGCAGTCAATTTAGCTTTAAACACCCACTTTGATCCCGCCACATTCATATAAGGTTCTCTGGGTACTAAGGTCCATGTTTGGTTTTGATGTAGTGCATCAAGTTCCTCAAGAATGGCGCGTTTCCAGCCATCATGTTGTAGAGCCATTTTGACATTACGTGGTTCTTCAGGAATATCACCACGTTCAAGAACTAAGGTATAACGTGGATTTGGTTTGTGTATGCCATGTTGAGCTTTAGTGACTATAAGATGAGGTGTTAGTTATACCTGTTCAAAATGTAGAGGAGAGTCAGAATTTAAAAAAAAAAAGAAATGGGTGAGGAACTACCTGTGTCAGGTATTATGTTAGTTGTAGGAGATGGAGGTGTTGCATTCATTGAAGTATCATCATATGGTGCAGAGTCTGTGACAGGTGGTTGTTGAGGTGCAAGAGTGTGGTCATGATTAGAAGGGGAATCAGAAGGAACCTCTTCAACCACTGGAACGGGTGGAGGTGAAGATTCATGCAAAGGATTGGATGAAGATGCATCTACTGGTGGAACAGTGTTTATCATCATAGGTCAGAATGGAAAAATACCGAAGGATTTAGTGGAGCTAGTGTGTGAAGAAGGTGAATTTTCTTTCTTTCTACAAGGGAAATGATTTTCATCAAACACCACATGTCTCGAAAGAAACATCCTATATGTTTTCAGATCAAGACATCGATACCCTTTATGTTGGTTACTGTAACCTACAAAAATACAAGGAACAGTTTTAGCATCAAATTTATTTTCTTTGTATTCCATGTATATGGATAACATCGAGATCCAAACACATGTAAAGTAGAGTAGTTTGGGTGAAAACCATATAATCGAGAGTAAGGAGTATCAAATGCTAGTGAAGAAGAGGGCAAACGATTAATTAAAAATACTGTTGTAGAAAAAGCCTCAACCCCTAGAAACTTAGGCACACCGCTATGAAAAATCATAGTCATCCCAAGTTCTCTAATAGTGTGATGGTGACGTTCAACAATCCCTGTCTGTTCGGGAGTATATGGACATGAGAGATGATGAATGATTTCTTGTTGCTGAAAATGAGATTCAAGTCTTTTATTTACAAACTCTCCTTCGCCATCAGTATGGAAAATTTTGATTTTTCTGTTAAACTGTCGCTGCACATAATTCTCAAATGCCAAATAAACATCAAAAAATTCAGATTTAGCACGAAGAGGAATTATCCACATATAATGAGAATAATCATCAACAAAGCATGCATAGAATCGAAATTTGCCAAGAGATAAAACAGGGGCTGGACCCCAAATGTCACAATGAATTCTTTCAATAATATCAGTACTCAAAGAACTAGATGAATTAAATGGTAACTTGCTAAGTTTGCCTAGTTGACAACTTTCACAAAGAGTATCAACTCTTTTATTGGAATTAACATCAATTGACTTCTTTGTCCACAAAATCTTGATAGCAGAGTTTTGTGGGTGTCCAAGACGTTGGTGCCATAACTCCTCAGTTCCTGAGTTTTGCATGTTGGAGAAATTTGCTTCCTTCATCTTGGATAAAACATAAAGGTCTCCTTTACGCTGACCCATTAGTAGTGTTGTTACTCAATTTTGGACCCCACGTGCTGGAGACGGTGTATACCTCTTTTGAATAGAGTGTAGGAGTTTAGCTCATATTCGCCAGAAGATTGATAAAAGCACAGAAAGAAATATTTTGTTTTTTTTGAAACCTTGTTTGAGCTGTTTTCTGCTTTTTTTATCCTTCCCCTTTACTACCAAAATCATCAGGTTCTCTTAGGTTGATCAGGAGTCTTCATAATGCTAAATTCGTTCTTTTTTTATCTGGTCTTTAAGGTTGAATAAATCCCTCAGAATTTGCA